>ENA-UOYL01000909-UOYL01000909.1-marine-metagenome-genome-assembly--contig:-NODE-909-length-10361-cov-2.596752_pt1 | contig 10361 bp, 6 predicted proteins | sample MGYA00238173_ERZ767189 | MGnify/ENA primary metagenome ERZ767189 (study PRJEB28943, sample SAMN06267163) | marine metagenome | isolation source: Columbia River Estuary | place: USA:Columbia River Estuary... | reverse complement strand
GCTATACAAATGTCAATCAAGGGAAAACTGCAGATCAGCACTCTTTGTTGATCAATGATAAAGGAAAATTACTAAAGAAAGCCTTTGAATGGAAAGCAAATGATGATTTGAGTTTGGTAGAAATAGCCAAACGATTAAATGCACGTGGCTGGAATATACCAGCAAAGCGATTGTCCCATTTCTTTGTAAATCCTTTTTATTGTGGGTTTATTGTATCTAAAATGGTTCCTGGTGAAATGATTGAAGGAAAACATCCTCCTATGATCACCAAAAGCACCTTTTTAAAAGTACATCAGAATTTAGAGAAATATGGGGGTGGTTATAAAATTGAATTAGAGTCAGAAGAATTACCAATGAAGCAATTTATAAAATGTGATTGCTGTGGAAATAATATAACTGGATATTTAGTCAAAAAAAAAGGGCTTTACTATTACAAATGTAATTTAAAAGGGTGTGCTAACAATCGTAGCCAAAAAGTGCTCCATAAAAAATTTGAAGAACTCATTAAGAAATTTACATTTGATAAAAAATTAACTCCAATTTTTAAAAAGATGTTTCTTCACTTATTATCTCAACGAACCGAAGTTAATGAAGAAAGTAAAAAAGGCTTACAAGTTGAATTAGCAAGTCTCAATAAAAAACTTGAAAATGCAGAAGAAAGATTTGTAAACAACGAAATTGACCAAGCCTTGTATGTGAAATTCAGAGATAAATTTCGAGTAAAAATTCACCAAATAGAGCTAGAATTAGACAACAGTCAAAATCAGATATCGAACCTTGAAATCGCGGTAGATAACTGCCTTAAAATAGCCATAGAACTACCGTCATTGTGGAGAAAAGCAAATTTTAGCCGTAAGCAAAGAATCCAAAATGCAGTCTTTCCAGAGGGGATTTATTATAATCGAAAAAATGACGATTATCGAACCACAAGAATAAATTTACTTTTTTCAGCAATCCCTTATTTAACGGGACTTGTAGAGGGATATAAAAATGGGGATTTCGACTTTTTAGCCAAAATCCCCACTTGGGTGGTCCCACTTGGAATCGAACCAAGCACCTACTGATTATGAGTCAGTTGCTCTAACCGAATGAGCTATAGGACCATATTATCCGAAGATAACATTCAAATTCTTTAAAGTACTAAAGCGATTTTAGGAAGCTATAGGACCTATAATAAGCGCAAAAATAATCATTTCAAGCAATTTGAAAGAATTTCTCTAAGAAATTTGTTTTTCAGCACGCAGTAAAGTCATCCACAGCATGCCAAATAAAATTGTTGCAAAAACCAAATGAGAGATTTGTACAATACCGGGCATGTCAACATAAGCCAATAAAACGCCACTTGCTAACTCAACTGCTAAAATAATATAGGCATTTCTAAGAATAAGAAATTTTTGGTTTTTATGGTTTTTCCACGCTATAAAAGTCAGCATGATAAGAACTAGCCACGAAAAACTTCGGTGAATATAAAAAGGCAAACCCAGCTTATCTGTCCAAGTACTTTTATCAAATCCCTGCTTTGTTAGTGCATCGATGGATTCGCGTACTTGAGTACCCAAAAACATTTGATAGAAGGTAATTAAAAAAACAGTTAGAACTAAAGTCCACATCAACTTATTCATCGGGAAAGTCTTTTGCTGCGATGGGCTGACTATGCGAACAATGTAAATTTGAATTGCTATAATTACAAGGGCTAAAAGTAAATGAACTGTAATGGTCCACGGCACTAGGTTTGTTGCAACAACAATGGAGCCAAACCAAGCTTCAATGGCAATTAAAATTAAATTCAAAGCTGAGAAATATATCAGTTTACTTTTTCTGTAGTAAAACAAGAACCAAAAAAAGCCAAGAAGCAACATATTTCCGGCTAAAAATCCAAGTAAGCGATTGAGGTATTCTACCCAGGTTTTATTCGCATTAAAAGATTCTTCTAAATAAACACTTGGATCATTTTTTATTTTGGTGGCGGTACTTTCGAAACCAAGAACACTTAAAAAACGGCAAAATTTCTCTACTTTTTTCTGGCGTTGAACTAAATAAACTTCCCGGTAGTTACTCGGCAAACTTGTTATTTCTGTTGGTGGAATCCATTTCCCAAAACATTTTGGCCAATCAGGACAGCCCATTCCACTTCCTGTAACTCGCACAAAACTTCCTGCAACTACAACAAGGTAAATTAGAACTAAAGAAACCCAATTGAAACGGATAAATAATTTGGAGAAAAGCATGTGCAAATTTAAGGATATTTTAACCAAAAGATTTAAAAATTACAAGCATTTATGATTGCTTTTTTTGATTAAAAATCAAAATCGTATCTTTGTTACTTAATTAGAAAGATGACTTTAAATCCTCTCACAGCTATTTCTCCTATTGACGGACGCTATCACGCGAAAACAAAAAAATTAGCTGACTATTTCTCTGAATTTGGACTTATTCGTTACCGCGTGAAAATTGAAGTAGAATACTTTATTGCCTTGAGTCAAACTGAGATTCCTTTTTTCAAAAACTTTCCAGTGAATAAATTAGCTGATTTAAGAGCGATTTATCTGAATTTCACAGAGGAAGATGCAAATTGGATTAAAAACTCAGAGAAAATAACAAACCACGATGTTAAAGCCGTGGAATATTTCTTAAAAGATAAAATGAAATCCCTTGGACTTGAATCTTTCCTTGAATATATTCATTTTGGATTGACATCACAAGACATTAACAATACAGCAATTCCTTTATCTTTAAAAGAAGGCATTCAAAAGATTTATTTGCCGCAGATTCATGATTTGATAGCTATTTTAAATCGCTACAAGCAAGAATGGAAGGAAATTCCAATGTTGGCAAAAACACATGGGCAAGCAGCAACACCAACTCGCTTAGGAAAAGAAATTCAAGTTTTTAGTGAGCGCATAGAAAATCAATTAAAACAACTAGAGCAAATACCCTATTCCGCAAAATTTGGAGGAGCTACAGGTAATTTTAATGCTCACTTTGTTGCTTTCCCAGAAATTGACTGGGTGCTTTTCTCCAATAACTTTGTAAATACAACACTTGGACTTTCAAGAAGTCAAACCACAACACAGATTGAGCATTACGATAATCTTGCGGCACTTTTTGATTGTTTAAAGCGCATAAACACAATTATTTTAGATTTAAACCGTGATATGTGGACCTATATTTCCATGGATTATTTCAAGCAAAAATTGAAAGATGGCGAAATTGGATCTTCAGCTATGCCGCACAAAGTAAATCCGATTGATTTTGAAAATTCTGAGGGGAATATCGGTATTGCAAATGCAGTATTCGAACACCTATCGTCAAAATTACCAGTTTCTCGTTTACAGAGAGATTTAACCGATTCTACCGTTCTCCGAAATATTGGCGTTCCACTTGGACATACTTTAATTGCCTTAGAATCCTGCATAAATGGCTTGAATAAATTAGTAATCAATGAAGTCAAAATAGCCGAAGATTTAGAAAATAATTGGGCTGTTGTTGCTGAAGCTATTCAAACAATTCTAAGAAGAGAAGGATTTGAAAAGCCATATGAAGCGCTTAAAGAATTAACACGTAAAAACGAAAAAATAAGCAAAGAATCCGTTCATGACTTTATTGATTCTCTTCAACTTGAAGAAAAAATAAAATATGAGCTAAAACTAATTAGCCCTCACAATTATTTGGGAATTCAACTTGTAAAATAAATGAAAAAAGCGCTTGTCTTTTTTGTTTTTCTTGCTTCTCTTGCTAAAATTTACAGTCAGGAAATACCAATAATATGGAGTGAACTACTAAAAAATACGGGTTCATTAATGGATATTTTACCAAAAACCAGTAGAGATTTTGTTGCGCTACGTTGGTCGGGAGGAAATACTTTTGGGTCTTATAAATTTAATAACTACGAGAATTTAACCTTTCTTGAAGAAAAAAAAGTAAAACTAAAGACGCAATCTGGAATTGGCACATTTGAAACAAGTTTCTTTTTTGGAAATAAAACCTGTGTTTTTCTCTCAGATTTTGCTAATTCTAGGATGATGATTTTTCTTCAAAAATACGACGAGTACTTGGAGCCGGAAGATGAGCCCATCTTTATGGCAGATTACGAGAACAAAAAATTTAATGCCCAACCAAATTTTCAAATTATTACCTCAAACAACAATAAGTTTATTTGTATTTTTTGGCAAATACCCGGTAAATCTTCAACTAGCGATGCCTATGGATACAAAATATTTGACGTGAATTTTAACGAGGTTCAAACGGGAGAATATATACTTCCTTTTGATGGTAACTTAACTATTATATCAAATTATCATCTTACAAATAGTGGTGAATGCTTGATAAGTTTGACGGAATATATTAAACCAGTTGATCGTTTATTTGTAAATAACAATGAGAATTTTAAAGCATTACATGTATATAAATTAAAAAATAATGTCCTGAAAGAATTTTCCCTCGAATTAGAGGGCTTGAGAATTGATGATATGCAACTTGGCTCAAATGATAGCTCTTCCTATAGCCTTATTGGAATTTATGCAAAGGGGAATTCTAATAAATCTCTTGGAGTATTTTCACTCCTTATTGATGCGCAAAAAGACAGTCTAAGTTCCTCTGCGTTTATCCCTTTAACGAGCGTATCTGCAAATGATATATGGTCGGATAACGAGCAAAATAACAGACAAAGCTTCGGAAGAATGATAAACTCTTTCAATCCTGATGTTTACACTTATAAACTTCGAGATGTTTTCACCTTAAATGATGGCTCAATTCTCGGTTCCATAGAACAATATTACATGTATCGGAGGGTAAGTCAAGATTCTCGAACTGGGGCTTCATCTTCCGTAAATTACTATTATTATGACGATATAATTGCATTTAAAATAAATGAAAAAAGCATTCTAAATTGGGAAAAACGTATCAAAAAGTCGCAGGTTTCTATAAACGATCAAGGGGCTTACAGTTCCTATAGTTCTTTTTATACAGATTCATCTTTTTGCTTTATTTTCAATGATAATACTACTAATTATGATGAATTTGGCAGCTATACAAGAGAAAATTCAAATCCCCAGAATACTAATTTTTCCCGGCAGAGAAATACCTCAGCAATTTGCCAGATTAACAAAGTAGATGGCACACATTCTAGGAAAATTCTTCTGGATAAAAAGGAATTAAATGCACTAATTGTTCCCAAAGCCTTTAAACTTGATCTCGTTAATCAAGAATTATTACTCTATGCAATTCAAGGATTTAAAGAGAAATTTGGGATTTTAAATTTAAATCTGAAATGAAAAATTTCTACTACTTAATTTTTCTTGTTGGGATCGTAATCTCTTGTAATCAAAAGCCAAGGATTATAAATAAAAAAATTGAACAGCTTTCAAAAGCAGCAGATGATGATCATAGTTATTCCAATCTTGATGAAATTTATACAACTCACCTTGACTTAGAACTCGAAGTAAATTTTGAGAATAAGACAATTTATGGTGTTGCTCGGCATAAGATGAAAAACAATGGCACTGATACAGCTATTTTTGATACTAAAGGGCTTATGATACAAAAAGTCACACTTGGGACTAAAAACAATGAAAAGGAAACAGATTTTGTGATAATTAACATAACAAATAATTTAACTTTAGGACAACCATTACTCGTAAGTACTGAAACTAATACAGAGCAGATAAACATCTATTATCAAACTACAGAGTATTCTGACGCACTGGATTGGTTAGATCCAAGCTTAACCTCATCCAAAACAAAGCCTTTTTTATATACACAAGGTCAAGCAATTTTAACTAGAACATGGATTCCCATTCAAGATTCTCCTTCAAATAGAATAACCTATTCAGCAAAAGTAACCGTGCCAAAAGACTTAATGGCAGTTATGAGTGCTAAAAATAAAAAAGAGAAAAGCAGAGATGGAAATTATTTCTTTGAAATGAAAAAACCAATTCCATCTTATTTAATTGCGCTAGCAGTTGGTGATCTAAGTTATCAATCCTTAGGTCCAAATACAGGATTTTATTGCGAACCAGAATTAGCAAAGGCTTGTTTGTTCGAGTTTCAAGATTTGCCGATAATGATGCAAGCGGCAGAAAAAATATATGGTAAATACCAATGGGATCAATACGATTTACTAGTTCTACCCTACTCTTTTCCATTTGGAGGAATGGAAAATCCGATGTTGACCTTTGTTAATCCCACAATTATAACAGGAGATAGAAGTTTAACATCTGTTGTAGCGCATGAATTAGCACATTCGTGGTCTGGAAATTTAGTGACTAATCGCACCTGGAATGACTTTTGGTTAAACGAGGGTTTTACGGTATACTTTGAACAAAGAATCATGGAGGAACTTTATGGTAAAAGTGTTTCAGACATTCTATCTGCAATTGAATTCTATGAATTACAGGACGAATTAAAAACAATAGCTAGTTCAAAAAACCCCGAAGACAGCCGACTCTTTCTTAATTTGAAGGGACGAGATCCAGATGACGGAATGACTGATATTGCCTATGTTAAAGGATCCTTCTTCCTGAAAACATTAGAACAAAAAGTTGGCCGTGAAAATTTTGATTTATTTATTAAATCTTATTTTAAGAAACATGCGTTTAAAACAATAAATTCTAATGATTTTATAAACTATTTAGAAGAAAATCTCTTAGAAAAAAATAAGATAAAATTTAATCACAAAGATTGGATTTACAAGGAAGGTTTACCAAAAAACTGTCTTCAAATATATTCTCCACGTTTAAATAAGATGAAAGTCCTAGCAAATGATTTCGCTCAAGGAGAAGAGATATTTAAACCAAAAATAAGCTACGAGAGAATTCGAATTAAGAGAAGAATTATTAATAAGAAAATCTCAAAATACATAAAAAGAGAAGACCATATTGTACAAGAATGGCAAACATTTATTCGAGCACTTCCTAAAAGTATTTCAAAAGAAAAACTTAAAATTATTGATGTTCACTTAGGATTTAAAAATTGTGGGAATTCTGAAATAATGACCGAATGGTTTACCTTGGCTTTAGAAAATAACTATACCGAGATTAATAGCGACATAGAACGATTTCTCAAAAAAGTAGGGAGAAGGAAATACTTAGTTCCAATCTATAAAGCAATGAATAAAGTAAATCCTAAACTAGCAAAGCAGATTTTTGAGAACTCAAAAAATCAATACCATGCAGTTTCTAGAAATTCAATTGAAGAATTGCTTGCCAAACAAAATTAATTGGCCATTTCACTCATGAAGCGAATACGTATCAAACGTAATTCCTCTTCTGTATAAACACCGTCAAATTCTTTGTATGCTGCCTCTATATCATCTGTTTCCGACTCCGTGAAATACTCAAAAACTTCGTTTTGATCAGTGCTCTCCAATAAAGTATTAATGTAATAATTTATATTTACACGAGTTCCAGAATTAACAATTGACTCAATTTCATCAAGTAATTCACCAAAACTTTTTCCTTGAGAATCTGCAATATCCTCCAATGGAAGTTTACGGTCAATATTTTGAATTAATTGTACCTTAAGAACTGATTTGTTAACAAGAGTTTTTACTACCATGTCTTGTGGACGTTCAATTTCATTGTCTTCAACATAATTGGCAATTAAGGCAACAAAAGGTTCACCATAACGCTGGGCTTTTCCTGTTCCAACACCTTGTATATTTGTCAGCTCCTCAACTGTAATTGGATACTGAAAACACATATCTTTTAGAGAAGATTCTTGAAAGATAACAAATGGGGGAATTCCCTTCTCCTTAGACAGAGATTTACGCATATCAATTAGCAAAGAATATAAGGTTTCATCAAAGGCTCCACCCTTTCCTCCCATTTCAATAACTGTGTCATCGTCATCAGTATTTGAAAAATCATGCTGCTTAATTAATTGAAAGGATTTTGGGTTTTTAATGAAGTCTTTTCCCAGGTCTGTCAATTTCAGCGTGCCAAATGTATCGATTTCCTTGCTTGCAAGTCCCCCAACACAAACTTGTCTAATTACGGCATTCCAAAAATGCTCATCTTTCTCTTTCCCAACTCCAAAACTTGGAAATAAATCGTGTTTATATTGCTTAATATCTGCAGTAAGATGGCCGGATAAAAAAGCACAATAATGTTTTGCTTTCTGTGTCTCTTCGAGTAAAGAAATAGCATTTAAAAGCATTAATACAAATGTCTGCCCTTCTGTCCGTTCTCGTGGATTTTTACAATTATCACAATTTTTATTACAGCCTTCCTCATCGAAATACTCACCAAAATAATGCAAGATGAATTTTCTTCTACATACGGATGTTTCAGAATATGAAACAATTTCATTCAAGAGCTGCCTTCCAATTTCCTGCTCTGCAGCGAGTTTTCCTTGAAGGAATTTTTCTAGTTTCTCAATGTCTTTATAGCTGTAAAAAGCCAAGCACTCCCCTTCTCCGCCGTCTCTTCCTGCACGCCCAGTTTCTTGGTAATAACTTTCTAATGATTTTGGAATATCGTGGTGGATAACAAAACGAACATCAGGTTTATCAATTCCCATTCCAAAGGCAATCGTTGCAACTATCACCTCGATATCTTCCATGAGGAACATATCTTGATGTTTTCCGCGTGTATGAGCATCTAAACCAGCATGATAAGGCAAGGCATTTATTCCATTCACCTGAAGTAACTCAGCGATTTCCTCTACTTTTTTTCTGCTTAGGCAATAAATAATTCCACTTTTACCTTTGTGCTTGCGTATGAATTTTATTATTTCTTTCTCAACCTCTCGCTTAGGTCGTATTTCATAGAACAAATTATCACGATTGAAAGAAGATTTAAATACATCTGCATCCAACATGTTCAAGTTCTTCTGAATATCATATTGAACTTTTGGCGTAGCAGTTGCTGTTAAAGCAATAATTGGAACATTTGATATTTTTTCAAAAATCTCTCTTAATCTTCTGTATTCTGGTCGAAAATCGTGGCCCCACTCAGAAATACAATGCGCTTCATCTATTGCGAAAAAAGAAATGTTGACAGAGGTTAAAAACTCAATGTTTTCTTTCTTAGTTAATGATTCAGGAGCAACATATAGCATTTTTGTTTTACCAGCTGTTATGTCGTTTCGAACTTGCTGGAGTTCTGCTTTTGATAGTGATGAATTCATGAAATGCGCTATACTTTCTTCATCACTTACATTTCGGATAGCATCTACTTGATTTTTCATCAAGGCAATTAAAGGAGAAACAATGATGGCTGTTCCCTGTAATAACAATGCTGGTAACTGATAACACATCGACTTGCCACCACCTGTTGGCATGATGACAAAACTATTTCTGCCACTTAAAACGTTATCGATAATTATTTTCTGCTCACCTTTAAAGGTGTCAAAACCAAAATACTTTCTAAGCGAAGCTTTTAAATCAATATTTTGACTTTCTTTAGAATTAATTGTAATGTACTCTTCCATTAATGTAATAACAAAATTCGATAGGAACTTGTTTAATATAAATGTAGATAAAATTTATGAGTTAAAGCAAGAGATTTATCATAAAAATGAAAATACCATGAATCTTTTAGGGAAATTGTTACAACAATTAGCCATTTATAGCCACAACCTCTAACACTTCTGGAAGGTGTTGCTTCAATAAATTTTCAATACCTCCTTTTAATGTTGCAGTTGATGAAGGACAACCGGCACATGAACCTTTAAGAAGAACTGTTACTTTTCCATCTTGAAAACCAAGAAAATCTATCGCTCCACCATCATTTTCAACCGCTGGACGAACATACTGATCTAAAAGTGCTTTTATTGGGTCGTCAAAATCACTCGCATTGAATTCAATAGGACTTTCATCAGAACCTTCAGCAACCTGTACTTTTGGAGTAGGCATTTGAATTAAAACATCTTTGGAATTTGAAATCCATTCTTTTATAAATTCTCTTAATTCCATTGTGATAAAATCCCAAGGAACGTTGTCGGTTTTTGTAATCGTGATGAAATTTGCAGCAATGAATACATTTTTTACAAAGGGAAAATCAAAAAGTGCTTCCGCTAGTGGAGAAAATCCTTTGGCTTCCTTTCGCGAGGTAAACTCTGCAGAATCTCCAGAAATTAAGAGGTATTTATTTGCCACAAACTTCATTGTTGAAGGATTTGGAGTCATTTCTGTGTAAATCGTAACAGGAACGTTCATGTTTTTGTGATTTCTTTAAATTTAAGAAGAAAGAGTGAAATAATGTATCTAATAACTATAATCTATTACTTTTTTGACTTATTTAAAACAGGCCTTTTTTCTCTATTTGCCAATTCCCAAGCTATAACAAAAGCCAATTGGGTTCTTCTTTGCAAGGCATCAAATTCAATTTTATCTATCTCATCTGTAGCTTGGTGATAGTCGT
>ENA-UOYL01000908-UOYL01000908.1-marine-metagenome-genome-assembly--contig:-NODE-908-length-10361-cov-3.165694_pt1 | contig 10361 bp, 7 predicted proteins | sample MGYA00238173_ERZ767189 | MGnify/ENA primary metagenome ERZ767189 (study PRJEB28943, sample SAMN06267163) | marine metagenome | isolation source: Columbia River Estuary | place: USA:Columbia River Estuary... | reverse complement strand
CAATTTCGAGTGCGAACAATTCCATTTGTTCATCGGACAAGGTCATCGTTGCCGTGACCATTTCGCCGTTCTTCAACAAGAAGCGCACAACGTCGGCCGCGGTGCGGTTGAGACGAGGAGCAAATTCTTGTGATGAAACTCCACGTTCAATAACGATCGTGCCCTCGGGGACCGGGGCCGCATCATCGCTGTACGAAATCATTGACGGCTGTAGATCGTCCTCACCACGACGGCGACGACGGCCACCACTGCGAGGAGCACGACGGCCACCACTTGGACGAGCTCCGCCACCGGGACGACCTCCGCCACCGGGACGACCAGCGCCAGGACCACCAGGTCCGGGCGTGCCAGGGCCAGATGGACGCATTGGTCCACCGGTACCTACTGGTCCGCGACCAAGTGCACTTGCTGGAATTCGACCAGTGCGAGCACCAGCACCAGGGCCCGCAGGACGGCCACCCATTGGCGGACGACCAGCACCCGGCGCTCCACCTGGGCGACCAGGAGGTGGCGGAATTGGACGACCGCTGCCTGGAGGAGGCGGAATCGGACGACCAGATGGACCCAAACGTGGCGGCTGCGGAGCTGTCGGTGCAGCAGGTGCAGTTGCCGGAGCAGGCGCAACTTCTGCCGCAGGAGTTTGTGCAGCTGCTGGAGCAGATTCACTTGGTTGCGTTGGTGCAGGAGTAGGTGCAGCAATTGGCGCCGGCGCTGCAACGGGTGCAGCCTTGACAACAGGACGCGCAGAAGTGATTGGCGCGGACTTCGTTACAGGTCGAGCAGATGTAATTGGCGCTGCATGCGACTCGATGATTGGTGTTGGCGTTGCAACAACTGGAGTTTCAACAACAACTTCTTCGGTCGATTCAGTCTTTTTTGCTACTGCCTTTTTTGCAGGAGCTTTCTTTGCAACCGCTTTCTTGGTGGCCTTCTTCACTGGCTTTGCGTCGCCATCTTTTTCGGTAGTTGCCTTTGGTGCAGCTTTCTTTGCGGCCTTCTTTACCGGCTTTGGCTCTTCAGGCTGAACATCGCGCTTCAAACCATCACGTACAGCACGAGCACGAACGCGGTCGGCTTGTTGATCGATGATGGTTGATGATTGCGTCTTAACGCCAACACCTAACTTGCCGCACAAATCAAGAGTCTCTTGATTTGACATGCCGAGCTCTTTAGCGAGCTCATGGACGCGCATAATCTTTGCCAAGTACTACGCCTCAGTTTCGTTTGTTGAAGTTGAACCTGCGTCTGTAGCCCATTGTTCCTGGCTTACAACCGAACCATCTGCTGCATGCCATTCCATTGCGCCAGTGTCTGGGTTAGTCACCCATTCACCCTCTGCGTAATCGGCAGTTGGAGCTGGAGCATCAGTTGATGTTGGAGCGTATGAACCGCCACCTTCTTCTGCTGCTTGCGTTTCGCTCTTCACATCGAGTCGAACACCGGTAAGACGTGCAGCCAAGTTTGCGTTCACGCCCATCTTGCCAATTGCCAATGACAACTGGAAGTCAGGAACGATGACGTCTGCTTGCGTGCCGTCTGGACTGAGGCGAACTTCAGTGACCTTTGCAGGTGACATTGCTTTTGCAATGAAGTCACGCACATCTTCGCTGAACGGAATGATGTCAACTTTTTCGCCACGCAATTCGGTAACCACCATGCGCACGCGTCCACCGCGGGCACCAACACAGGCACCCACAGGGTCCACGTTGTGATCGTTTGACCACACAGCAATCTTGGTGCGCTGACCTGGTTCGCGTGAGCAAGCCTTAATTTCAACAACGCCGTCGGCAATTTCTGGCACTTCAAGTTCGAACAAACGCTTGATCAAACCAGGGTGCGTACGACTGACCACAATCTGTGGGCCCTTTGGAGTCTTACGAACTTCCACGATGTAGGCCTTGAGACGCGCATTTGGTTCGCGCACTTCGCCTTGCACTTGCTCGGCTTGTGGCAACAATGCTTCTACGCGGCCAAGGTCGAGCAAGGTGTACTTGGTGTCGGTCTTTTGCACGATGCCAGACACAATGTCGCCTTCGCGGTTTGCGTACTCTTCGAACTTGCGATCGCGTTCAACTTCACGGATGCGCTGGCTCATTACTTGACGGAACGTTTGCGCAGCAATGCGACCGAGTTCGTCTTTCTTTGGCGTGTCATCGCGCTCGTTGATCCAGTTGCCGTCATCATCCACGTCGTAGGCGGTGAATGTGATGTCCATGTTTTCTGGGTTGATGCCGACAATTACTTCTTCGGCTGCACCCTGACGCTTTTTGTACGCGGTCGCGAGTGCTTCAACGAGCACCTGCAAAAGAGAATCCACGGAAATGCCGCGATCCCCTGCCAACATACGGATTGCTTCTGTCATATCGAGATTGCTCATGATTCATTAACCTCCGATTGCGTCTTGGTCTTCACCTTTGTTGCACCCGACTTTGGAGTTGGGCCCCATTCGAACACTGTGCGAGCGCGATCGATCATGTCGTAACCAATCGTCATCTCGGTTATTTCGGTTGTTGATTTATCATTCAGTCGAACAACAATGTTGTTTTCGTCTGCTGACAACAACACACCTTGCGCACGACGCACACCGTTGACGGCTGCGGTCAAGCGAATAGCAACAACTTTGCCAACTTCGCGTGCGAAATGTTTTGGCACACGAAGCGAACGCTCGAGGCCAGGGCTCGTCACTTCAAGTGTGTAATGGCCAGGCACTGGATCGCTGTGGTCAAACTCGCGGGAGATCAGTCGAGTGATCAATGCGATCGACTCCATGTTGACGCCTGCTGGACCGCCGGTTGGTGTGTCGACAACCACGCGCAAGATTCCGCCCTGGTATTCGACGTCGTACAACTCGAGACCAAGGTCGGTCACGATCGGAAGAATGAGAGCAGAGACACGATCAACGACAGGGTTCAACTTGGTGCTTCCACGTGCTACTGACATGTTTTTCTCTCCCTTCCCGACTATGTATCAAGTGCTTTTGGCTTGTTTTGGGGGTTTAAAACCCTAAAAACAAGGCCCTGTAATGAACAAAAGGCGTGGGTCGAGACCCACGCCTTTTAGCTCGACGAACTTTAAAGGACTCAACCATTATATCCCCGCGAACTAAGGTTCGTCACGGCTCGCTCAACAGGTCAAAGGCATTTAGACCAATAGAAGCCGAGTAAATTCAGTTATCAGTAAGCCGAAAACCCAACCCTGAACGAAACGAAGCAACCGCGCGTGATCAACAAAATGTCCACCCTGTTTGTACGCACATTGCGCGACAACCCCGTTGATGCAGAGGTTCCAAGCCACCGACTTCTTGTGCGGGCTGGATACATTCGCCGCGCAGCACCTGGCGGTTATACATGGCTTCCGCTCGGCTGGCGCGTGTACCAACATGTCGCCGAGATCATTCGCCAAGAGATGGACAACATTGGCGCACAGGAAGTCAATTTTCCTGCCATGTTGCCACGCGAGCCATATGAAGCGACCGGCAGATGGACAGACTACGGCGACAATTTGTTTCGTTTGCAAGACCGACGCAAGGTCGACTTTCTTCTCGGTCCAACCCATGAAGAAATGTTTACGCTGCTCGTAAAAGACCTGTACTCGAGTTACAAAGACCTACCACTCTCGCTATATCAGATTCAGACCAAGTTTCGCGATGAAGCGCGCCCACGTGGCGGTCTGTTGCGCGGACGCGAGTTTTCAATGAAGGACTCGTACAGTTTCGATATCGACGATGAAGGCTTGCAACAGAGCTACGACGCTCACCGCAATGCCTACGTGCGCATTTTTGAACGACTCGGATTGCCATTTGCAATCGTGTCCGCAATGTCGGGCGCGATGGGCGGATCCAAGTCCGAAGAGTTTTTGTTTCCTTGCGAGATCGGCGAAGACACTTTCGTGCAGTGCACCAAATGTAATTACTCCGCCAACACCGAAGCGGTGCGAGTCGGTGCACCAACTGCGATTGATTCGAAGTCAACGCCAGCAGCACAAGTTTTTGACACTCCGGCAACACCGACAATTCAGACACTTGTTGATTTATTCAATTCGCGCGCAGACTTGCAACGAGCAGATCGACAGTGGACTGCAGCAGACACACTTAAAAACGTTGTTGTCAATTTGCGCCACCCCGACGGACACATTGAAGCACTCGCCATCGGCGTGCCAGGTGACCGTGAAGTGGACATGAAACGTCTTGAAGCACAAGTATCACCAGCCGAAGTGGTGCCGTTTGATGACACACACTTTGCAGCAAATCCAAAACTCGTCAAGGGCTACATCGGACCAAACGCCTTGGGCCTTGCACATTCAACAGGCGTGCGCTATTTGCTCGACCCACGTATTGCCGATGGCAGCGAGTGGATTACTGGAGCAAATGCCGCAGGCAAGCACGTTGCGCATCTTGTGCATGGCCGAGATTTCACAGCAGACGGAGTAATTGACGTTGCCGAAGTGCGCGACGACGATACTTGCCCATCGTGTGCTTCCGCACTGATCATCAAACGCGGTATCGAGATTGGTCACGTGTTCCAACTCGGTCGAAAATATGCAGAAGTTCTGGGCTTGAGCGTGCTCGACAAAAATGGCAAGGCTCAAACCGTAACGATGGGCTCGTACGGCATTGGTGTATCGCGCGCAGTTGCCGCGATAGCCGAAGCAACATGTGACGATATTGGTCTGCGTTGGCCGCACGCTATTGCCCCATTCAATGTGCACATTGTGATGGCTGGCAAAGAAGACGCTCTCATAACCGACACCGCGAACAATCTTGCACAGACTCTTGACAGCCAAGGAATTCGTGTGTTGCTTGATGATCGTGTTGGCGTGTCGCCTGGCGTCAAATTTAAAGATGCCGAATTGATCGGCAATCCAATCATTGTTGTTGTGGGCAGAGGCGCAGCCAATGGCGTTGTCGAAGTACGCGACCGTTTGACAGGCTTGGCGAGTGAAGTAGCAATTGCTGATGCTGCGGCACACGTGAAAAGCGCCTGCGCGACGAGCTAGCGATGCACTTACTGCGAGGCGTTGTCCAGCACTACGACTGGGGCGATCAACAGTTCATTCCAGAATTTCTTTCGACAGAAGCAGATGCACGTCCATGGGCCGAATTGTGGTTTGGCACTCATCGAGGTGGACCATCGCTCGTAAAGAATGCAACCGGAAGTCAGCCGCTTGAGCAACTGACCGGCGATCTTTCTTTCCTTGTCAAAATTATTGCTGCCAACAAACCCCTTTCGCTGCAAACTCACCCCACCGACGAACAAGCAGCGAGTGGGTTTCAACAAGAAAACGAAATCGGTATTTCGCTCGACGCCCCGCAACGCATCTACCGAGATGCATCAGCAAAACCCGAGCTACTGATTGCGTTGACTTCATTTGATGCAATTTGCGGATTTCGATCGATAGAAGAATCGCTTGAGTTGTGCAAACGATTTGGCTGGACGCAACTCGCAGAACATCTTGAGAGTGACGGGCTCGCTGAATGTGTGCGCTGGGCATTGACCACTGGGCCACACCAACTCCCAGCACAATTGCCTGCATGGGCAGGTCGCTTGGCAAGCATGTACCCAGGCAACGGCGGCGTACTCGTTGCATTGTTGATGCACCACATACGACTTTCTCCTGGTCAGGCGCTTTTTCTTGGCGCAGGCAATGCGCATGCATATCTCAGTGGTTCCGGTGTTGAAGTGATGTCGTCATCAGACAACGTGGTGCGAGCAGCCTTCACCAAAAAGTACGTCAGCGTCGACGAATTCTTGGCCGTCGCACGTTTTGAATCGATTCCCTCACCAGTTGTCAATGCAACCGAAGTGATCCCAGGTCGGTTCACCTACCCCGTCTCCACATCGCGTTTTGGAGTTGAGCGCATCGAAGTTGCTGGAGAAACGACGGTCAAGGCAACGCACCACGCAGAAATTTTGGTGTGCACCGAAGGCGACGCCAGCACAATCAGGCGAGGTCAGGCATGTGTGTTGCGCAACAACGAATCTGTCCAACTCACCGGAACCGCAACAGTGTTTCGTACATGGGGAACGCATTGAACCTGCGGGTCCGCAGATCTCTCACCATTTTCGCTATCGCGCTGATTTCTTGCATCTTCGTTGGCAATGCACGCGCCGTCGAACCTACACACACCCTGCTGATTCTTGGCGACAGCATTACTTGGGGTGCCAATTACAAAGGGTTTGGCAACGTAACGCCAAAACTGCAGGCACTCAATACTTTTGACAAAGTAATTGTGGATGGGGCATTCTCTCGCAATATCAGCGGCCCTGCCAACACACTGCACAACGGGGTGAAGACATACGCCAAGTATCTCAAGGCAAAAGTACGACCCTCGGCTGTCATCGTGGCACTTGGGAGTAACGACTTGCAAGGTTCGATCAAAGTTCGTTACTACGAAGATCGAATACGTGAACTACTCACATTGATTGGTGACATTCCGGTGGTGTGGGTCAATGTTTCGCGAATTGATAGTCAGTATTACATTCGCGCATCACCAGTGTTTAACAGAGTGCTCAATCGTGTTGCACTCGATTACCCAAACGTCTCGGTCGTTGACTGGTACACAATGATCTCTGCCAACCCCAAGTGGTTTGCCTTTGACAAACTGCACTTGCAACCAGTTGGATATCGAGCGCGCGCAACTCTCTACATCGAGATTGCACAAAACTTGTGGAATGTGGTTGTGCCTACTACAACAACGACAACAACTGTTGCTGGCTAGTTGCCGGCGACTTTTTTTCGTATTTCCACAATTTTTTCGTCGGCATGATTGACATCATCGCCGTGCTCTTTGAGCAACATATTGCGATCTTTTGTTGCTTCTCGCTCGGCGAGCGCGGTGTCAACGCGAGCAACCGCAGCGTCCACTCCATGTTCGTGAATATATGTGGCCCAGTCAATGAGCGCTTCCACCATTTCCGACTCTGGCACTACCGCCACGTTGCGGCCCTTGACGAACAAGTGGCCTCGTTTGTTGCCCGCCGCAATACCTAGGTCGGCCTCACGTGCTTCGCCTGGGCCATTAACAACACAGCCCATGACCGCAATTTGCAATGGAATCTTTTTGTCTGCAAAAGCAGCTTGTGCGCGATTGGCGACATCTATGACATCAATCTCTGCTCGCCCACAACTTGGGCACGCAATCAAGTCAACATTTTTGCGCTCACGTAAACCGAGCGACTCAAGTAATTGTCTGCCTGCTCGCGCTTCTTCCACTGGGTCGGCAGTCAGGCTGTAACGGATCGTGTCGCCGATGCCTTCCATGAGCAATGTCGAGATTCCTGCCGTTGCCTTAATCAGTCCACCTGGCAGTGGCCCGGCTTCGGTGACACCAAGATGCAACGGATGATTGGTTACTTCGCTCAACTGGCGATATGCCTCGATCATGAGCGGAACGTTGGAAGCCTTGACAGAAATTTTGATCAAATCAAAATCAACTTCTTCGAAATATGCGATCTCTCGCAAAGCGGATTCCACCATCGCTTCGGCAGTCAGGCCGCCATATTTTTCGTACAACGCTGGGTCAAGAGAACCGCCATTGACACCAATCCGAATTGGCACCTTGCGATCGCGAGCCTCGGATGCAACCGCTTTGATGTGTTCAGGTTTACGAATGTTCCCAGGATTGAGTCGCAATCCATGCACACCCGCTTCCATCGCCGCTAACGCCATCTTGTATTGATGATGGATATCGGCGATGATCGGCACTGGCGAACGTGGAACTATTTGGGCAAGACCCTCAGCGGCTTCGGCTTCGTTGCACGTGCAGCGCACGATGTCGCAGCCGGCCGCAGCAAGTGCATAAATTTGCTGCAACGTACCTTCAACATCGGCCGTCTTGGTGATGGTCATTGACTGAATACTGATTGGCGCATTGCCACCAACGGCAACTTTGCCTACCGAGATCTGGCGCGTTTCGCGCCTCGCATATACGGTCATGAATACCAGTTTGTCATCACGGCACGGTTTTGCAACGTTTTATCCGCTGCGATATTCAGCCAATTGGCTGAGTGAGATCGAGGTATAAGCCAACGACTAGCAGCATGGCGAGTAAACCCACAACCATCGTGGCAACTGGCACCATCTTGCCAACATCGGCGCGATACGCCTTGTTGCGTCGCGAACGAAATCGTTCGTAGGTGGCAATCGCGGCATGACCTCCGTCAAAGGGCAGCAACGGAAACATGTTGAACACGCCGACAAACACGTTGATACTTGCGAGCAGCAACAGCACACCCTTCAACCCATCTTGTCGACCGATCTCGCCACCAAGTTGGCTCGCGCCGACAACAGTGCCGGGACGAGTTGCAGGGTCGGCTTTTTCGTCGACAACGCTGTTGAAAATATTGATTGGATTGAGCACCACAAACACACCCACCACCGACCTACCTGCTGTTACAACCAAGTCTTGTGTTGCATAGCCAACAGCCTTAATCGGATTGACGCGAACGTAATCAAGCGACCAACTTGCTACACCAAAATATGCAAGCGAGCTATCGACCGGATTGTTTCCAAGCGTGACGTTGAGCGAGACTAGTTCGCCTCCACGATCGACAAGTACCGAGATGCTCTGACCCGGTTGCTTCGACACAATTTGCTCAACAAATTGGTCGCGATTCGTAATGACAATGCCATCCATCTCTCGAACGACGTCTCCCATCACAACACCCGACTGTTGTGCTGGAGAATTAGCAGCAGGTGGAGAAGTTACAAGTACGTCACCGGTTTCGCTGTAGCGACCAGAAGTCGCATAGACCCCAAAAAACAGGACGAGCGCAATAACGCCGTGCATCAATGAGCCAGCAGTGATGACTAGTAGACGTTTTGGATACGACTGTGCTCGATAGGCGCGTGGTTCATCGGCTGGATCGCATTCATCCAGATTGTTCATACCGACTATGCGAACAAATGCTCCAAGCGGCAATGCCCTAATGCCATACTCCACCTCTCCTCGCTGCATGCTCCACAACCGTGGACCAAAGCCCATAAAAAATTGCGTCACCTTCATGCCCGTGCGACGAGCAGTAACAAAATGTCCCATCTCATGCAAAAAGACAGAGACGAGCAAGCCCACCACAAAAACAAATGTCCAAGGGCTGCTTACCCCCAGCCAAACGAGCAATCCGATCAGTGAGATACCAGCAATCAAACTCGTTCGCTTGTCATTGATGCGCTTGGGTTGATCGGTTGTGTCACCACCAGCCACGATCTCATCACGAAATTTGTTGTAGAAAGAACTCATTTTGTTAACTCCAGTGCTGCAAACCTGCGGGCTGACTCATCTGCTTGCAAAATATCTTCAACGGTTGTGGGTACTACTCCATCGTGATGTTGCATCGTTTGCTCAATAACACCAGCAATTTTAGACCACGAGATGCGCCCAACCAGAAATGCTTCTACAGCAATTTCGTTTGCGGCACTGAGCCATGCGGGCGCAGTTCCACCAACTCGACCGGCCTGATACGCAAGATCAAGACAGCGAAATGTTGCACGATCAGGCACTTCAAAATCGAGGCGACTCAGTTGCGTCCAATCAATCGCACCAAACGCAATTTTGGAGCGCGCAGGAAACCCAAGTGCATAAGCAATCGGTAGCCGCATGTCGGGCAGAGACAACTGGGCGATGGCCGAACCATCGGTGAATTCGACCATTGAGTGCACAACTGACTGCGGATGCACAACAACATCAATGTTGTCAAAGCCCACTCCAAACAGTTCATGAGCCTCGATAACTTCAAGACCCTTATTCATCAATGTTGAAGAATCGACTGTGATCTTTGGACCCATTGACCATGTTGGGTGTTTGAGCGCATCGGCGATTGTCACCTCTTGCAGCGACTCTGCAGTGCGACCACGAAATGGTCCACCACTTGCAGTCAGTAACAAGCGCTGCACTTCGCGTTGTGCGTCAATTGATGATCGCAAGCATTGATGTATCGCACAGTGTTCGCTGTCGACAGGCACAATCACGGCGCCTTTGATGTTTCGCAGTGGCTGCACAATTGGACCTGCTGCGATCAAACTCTCTTTGTTGGCCAGCGCAAGTCGCTTGCCGTGTTGCAGTGTGGACATCGTTACCGACAAGCCCGCAAAACCAACTACGCCGTTGACAACCACATCGGCATCACGCGCAAGCTCGGCGAGGTCTGCAACAACTTCAACTCCTGGCAACGCCTTGGCCACTTTCTTTCGGGCCTCGTCATTGCTGACAGCAACCATTTTTGGATTACACAACTTGGCTTGCGCGATTACTGCATCGGCAGAACTTCCAACCCCAAGACCGACTACTTCGTACTCGCCACCGCTACAAGAAATAACATCGAGCGTCTGCGTGCCAATCGAGCCAGTTGATCCGGCAATTGCAA
>ENA-UOYL01000907-UOYL01000907.1-marine-metagenome-genome-assembly--contig:-NODE-907-length-10362-cov-1.775401_pt1 | contig 10362 bp, 11 predicted proteins | sample MGYA00238173_ERZ767189 | MGnify/ENA primary metagenome ERZ767189 (study PRJEB28943, sample SAMN06267163) | marine metagenome | isolation source: Columbia River Estuary | place: USA:Columbia River Estuary... | reverse complement strand
AAAACTGTTTGATATGAACTGATGTGTATCTGTCTGGCACCAGAGGCAGTAATCCATTGTGCGAGGACTTTTGAACTTGGTGCTTCACCAAGACGTAGCACCAGTTCAGGTTGATGCATCTTGGCAAAATTCGGTTCGCGTAAGAGCGAATCAAAATGCAGAATCGCATCGTCCAGACCCTGACAACCCGAACGTGAATCAGCCAAGATCGGCCAACCAGTCGCTCGTGCTAGTTCCGCCACGCTCGCAGGATCACCACAGCCTCGTCCAGCAACAATCACTCCCCGACTTGTCTTCATTGTGTCGGCGAGTGCCTGCAGATCTGATTCCGCAAGACGCTGATGATGTGCCACATGAAAGCGTTGATGATCTTGCGCTTCAAACTCAACGGCAGAACCAGTCAGGGGTTCGCGGAATGGGAGGTTGATGTGCACTGGGCCTGCATTCACTCCACAACAGGCGACAAACGAATGGTGCGCCAAAGGCGACCAAGAATCGCAACTGGCAATCTCCGCGACACCAGGATCGTGGAACCAACGAACACTGTTACCAAAGATGTGGGTCTGAGAGACCGTCTGAGGCGCCCCCACATCACGCAACTCGGCGGGTCGATCTGCCGTCAGCACCAAAAGTGGCACATGAGAGAGATCTGCTTCAATGACCGCAGCGTGAAAATGCGCCACTGCGGTTCCCGAGGTGCACAACAAGATGGCTGGTCGTTCATCTGCCAGACCGATACCTAAAGCAGCGAAAGCAGCAGAACGTTCATCGTGAAAAACATGGACCGTGATCTCGGGATGACTCAGTAATGCCAAGGCCATCGGTGTCGAGCGTGAACCTGGGGCGAGCACTGCTTGTCGCACGCCCAATTGGGCCCACTGTGCAACCAGGACAGCACAAAAAGTCGCCTGCACGTCCTCGCTGGGTCGACCAGCCAGACTGAGAGCAAGGTTTTGTGATGCCACGACCCTAAACGCTACGCCGTCTTTGTGCTGAGTGACCATCTAAGGTACAAACATGCGAATTGAAATTTGGTCGGATGTGGTCTGCCCGTGGTGCTTCATCGGCAAACGCCGTTTTGAGCAAGCCATGGCGAATGTCACCTCAGGTCCCGACGCCATCACGTGCTCTGTCGAGATCGTCTATCGGGCCTACCAACTGGACCCAACAGCGCCCGCTCATTCCACTGCCCCCGTACGCGACGTCTATGCGAAGAAGTTTGGCGGCTACGAACGGGCCGACAAAATCATTTCCCAACTCACGCAAACTGCCGCCGAAGATGGACTTGATTTCCGCATGGACATTGCCCAGCGCTCAAACACCATTCTTGCTCACCGCTTGATGTGGTGGGTTGGTTCCGAGCATGGTTACGAAGTTCAATCCGCCCTCAAAGAAGCGCTACTGAACTGCTACTTCACACTCGGCAAGAATGTGGGCGAACTTGACACCCTCATATCTGTTGCGCTCGAAGTTATTCCCCATGAAATATCAGACGAACTCTTCGCCGATTCAATCAGAGATTTTCTTCTCAGCGAATCTGGTAAGGGAGAAGTCACCGAAGAGTTGGCAATGGCCATGTCTCATGGAATCACCGGAGTGCCCACCTATGTCATCAATGGACAGTGGTCAATCCCTGGAGCACAAGATGTGGAGACTTTCGAACGCGTCTTGCGTCGCGCAGCCGAGCGAATGGTCCAATGAACCCCGCAGCAGATTCTTCATGGCATCAGCGCAATGGTCAACTCTTTGTTGAAGAACGATCGACCGACGGTGGTGGCACGCCGCAAGTTTTCCTTCATGGTTTTACTCAAACTTCGCGTTCTTGGGACCCTTATGTGGCGCTCCTTGATGAATCAACCCCGATGCTGCGAGTTGATATGCCCGGTCACGGTCTATCAACACATATACGCGCCGATCTCCCAGCGACCGCTGATCTCATAGCTACCCAATGCGGCCTTGGTGATTACATCGGATACTCCATGGGTGGACGGGTAGCACTGCACGTAGCGCTACAGCATCCCCAATGTGTGCGACGTTTAGTTTTAATCAGTGCCACTGCGGGTATCGCCAACCCAGATGAGCGCCAGAAACGGCGGATCGATGACGCAATCCTCGCTGACTCCATTGCAGAACTTGGTGTTCCTCAGTTCATCAATCAATGGTTAGCGCAACCGTTGTTCTCGCGTCTCCCTACATCACAGGCTGACGTTTCTGATCGCTGCCGAAATACCGTCGAGGGATTAGCCCAGAGTCTGCGCGACTCAGGTACTGGATCTCAAGAATCATTGTGGGAACGACTACATGAGTTGACGATGCCGGTACTACTCGTTGTCGGAGAAGAAGACGGGAAGTTTCGCAACATCGCTCATGAGATGAAGGGTCTCATCGGTGACAACGCTCGGCTAGAGGTGATCACTGAGGCTGGACATACCGTTCATCTCGAACAGAGTCAACAAGTCGCCGAACTGTTGAATCGTTTTCTTCAAACTCGCTAATACGGCTTGTCTAATCCGCCGTTAACAACGACGAATACGAGGAGTTGCCACGGCATGTACTGCTAAAACGGCAGGAGCTTTTCACCAGAGAGAATGAAATCAATGACTTTAATGAACAACACAATGAGCCCCACCACCATAGCAACGGAGGGAATAATGATCCCAGCTAAGGCCATGCCACGTCCCTTGAGTCGCTTAGGCTCGGCCTTGATTCTTTTGAGCGACAGGATTCCAAACACCAAGGCCATGGGAAACAGCGGAAGCCCAGAAATCTGACCCGGAAAAGGTTGCGAAAGAAATTGAAAACAACTACCGATCAAACAGGCTAGAGAGGCGATCGCCAGACGGTCGTAACGCAGTGGCCCAGCAAAATTTGAATCGTCATTTGAAGCCGGTCCGGGAGGAACCGATATGGGCGGTGGCGGTATCGGCGGCGGCAATGAGTTCACTGTTGAACCTTAGCCACCTTTCAAACCCTCTCGAACAGAGTCGATTAGTCAAACGCTTGTTGACTCAGTTTCTCTGACTGCTCTAAGCGACAAATACCACGAAAGCAACTACGTCAATTGCTCCAAGAATCATCCCGGCTAAGGCCATGCCACTTCCTTTAAGTCTCTCGGGCTGGGCGCTGATTCTCGTGCGTGCCCTGCTTCCCAGCACTAAGGCCACAGTTCCTAAAATCACGCCAAAGAAAAGTAAGCCAACGATGCCACACACCAGAGAAGCAATAGCTTGACCGTCGTTGCGCGATGGCCCAAGAAAATTTGACTCGTAGTTTGATGGCGGTACGGGAGGTGGCAATGAGTTCACTGTTGAACCTTAGCCACCGATGATGAAAGCAACCGTGACCAAAACTCCAAGGATCAATTGCGAACGCCCAGTATCTCCCAAGACTTCGATCAGATCTTTCCCTGTCGCCCCAGCACGAACTTTTGAAATCGGCAACATCACGAAAATCCCCGTTGCCAGCACCAGCAATAACCACGGATTCCAAAACGCACCACAGGTCCCGGAAAGAACTCCGAGCACCATCAAAGCAACGTACAGATAGCGCGTTCGTTGGTCTCCAAGCCGCACCGCCAAAGTTCGTTTGCCGACGACACGATCAGTGGGAATATCTCGCAAGTTATTGATCACCAATAGCGCACATGCCAAACAGCCGACAGACGTGCCCATCAACCAAGACAGCGCAGGCATGCGTTCAAGAACTACAAATGTCGTTCCAACGGTGGCCACTAATCCAAAAAATACAAAGACGAATACTTCTCCGAGTCCGAAATACCCATAGGGATTTTTTCCGCCGGTATAAAACCATCCCGCCAAAATCGCAGCCATACCGACCAACAAAATCACCCAAGTCGTGACAATGACCAGCACCAAACCGAATACCGCAGCCACCCCAAAGGCACACATGGCAGCCAACTTGACGTGCCGTGCTGGTGCTGCGCCAGAGCCGACGAGCCGCATCGGACCGACCCGCACTTCATCAGTGCCGCGAACCCCATCGCTGTAGTCATTTGCATAGTTCACGGCGATCTGCAACGCCAGACTCACCAGTAGTGCCAAGATCGCCCGCCACCACACGGCACCCGCTTCGCCGACACAAATCACTGTCCCCACTGCCACGGGCACGACCGCTGCTGGCAAGGTCCTTGGGCGAGCACCGAGTATCCACTTGTTCACTCTTTGAACGCTAGTGCGCCTGATGACTCAATCTCGTAACCTCAAAATGTGAACTCATTGATCGCCCTTGACCTCGCTGGCGGACAGCGTTTCGTGGACGAACTGTCGCGGGCCTGGGATAATGGCGATGCCGTCTTACCGATTGATCAGCGCCTTGCGATCCACGCCAAGCGCGCGCTCATGACGCAGATGCGTGCCTCGCAAGTTATTGATGAAACAGGATCGACCTCTCTTGAGGGTGGACAAGAAACTGAGTCCGATGACGCTCTCGTCGTTGCCACGAGTGGAACAACTGGCCAAGCGAAAGGTGTCGTGCTGACTCATGCTGCGGTGCTCGCCTCAGCACTCGCTAGTTCTCGTGCTCTTGAAGTTGATGTCAACGATCACTGGTTGGCATGTCTGCCGCTCTGCCATGTCGGAGGACTCAGCGTTGTCACAAGGGCATTGCTAACTGGTAACGCCTTAACTGTAATGCCTGGCTTTGATGCACAGGAAGTGACTCGCGCTGCTCACGAGTGCAACTTAGTGTCCTTGGTTCCGACCGCTTTACAACGCATTGATCCACGCTTATTTCGATCCATTCTCCTCGGAGGAAGTCGCCCCCCAAACCCCCGTCCTGCGAACACGATTGCCACCTATGGGCTCACTGAGACTGGCTCTGGCGTGGTGTACGACGGTGTTCCGCTAGACGGTGTAGAAATCTCCTTCACCATCGATGATGAAATCTTGCTGAGATCTCCGATGAACATGCGCTCCTATCGCAATGGCGAGACGAGCATTGACAGCGCCGGATGGTTGCACACTGGCGACATCGGACGCATGCTCCCCAATGGCAACCTCAGCGTTGAAGGACGACGTGATGACATGATCACTAGTGGCGGCGAAAAGGTTTGGCCAGAGGCTGTTGAAGACGCCTTACGTACTTTATTGATTGACCAAGACTTTGCGATTATCGGATTAGACGACGACGAGTGGGGACAGAAAGTCGTTTTAGTCAGCAGCGCTATCGATCTTGACCTTGCCGAAGTTCGAGCCCACGTCAATCAAACCCTTCCGATGTACTGCGCCCCTAAAGATATTTACCATCTGCCCTCGATTCCGAGAACGGCCGTTGGCAAAGTTCAACGCCACATCATCGCTGAGGCATTGCTGCACTAGCAACCGATCCATCTGCGAGAACTACATTTTGTGTATGGGAAAACTTGATGGAAAAGTCGCATTAATCACGGGTGCCGCCTCTGGTATCGGGCGAGCAATAACCGAGCGTTACATCGCCGATGGCGCGTGCGTTATGGCAGGAGATATTGATGCTGCTGGTCTCGCAGCACTCGAGGCTCAATTTGGCTCCTCTGTAGCAACTCTTCTGTGCGATGTGACCAGTGAAACTGAGGTCGCCGCACTCTGTGAATGCGCCATTGAAAGGTTCGGGCACCTCGATATCGTCGTCGCCAACGCAGGTGCGGGAACCTACGGATTAATCACAGATCTCCCCCTTGATGAATGGCGCCGAATCATTGACCTGTGTTTGACGGGAGTCTTCATCACCTTGAAGCATGCAGGAAGTCGAATCAGTGACGGCGGATCAGTAATCACCATCGCATCTCTCAATGCCATCCAACCGTCTCAAGGAATGTCCGCTTATTGCGCCGCCAAAGCAGGTGTGGCGATGCTCAGCCAAGTTGCCGCCATGGAATTGGGAAGTCGAAATATTCGCGTGAACACCATCGCTCCAGGCCTTGTAGAAACAAACGCCACCAGCGGAATGTTTTCAATACCGATAATTATCGAAGAGTTCACCGAGAATGCGACTCTTTCACGATTCGCTCAAGCCAGCGAGATAGCGGCAGTTGCTTCCTTCTTGGCGTCAGACGAGGCTTCATTCATGAGCGCATCTTTCGTCTCGGTTGATGGGGGCGGCAACACGGGGCGGTACCCCAACCTTCCTCAGGCATTTGCCTCTCTCAACACTTAGACAGCGGGCGTGTGATCCGGGTCGCTGATGACCCCGACACGCACTTTACGAATGCGTCGACCCTGCAGCGCAACGACCGTTAATCGCCAGCCGTCAAAATCAATGAACTCACCAAGTGCCGGCACATGCTCAAGGGTTCCAAAAACGAAGCCCCCGATACTGTCCCACTCTTCGTCAGGAATATTGCTGGCAATTTTGTCGTTGACATCGGAAACGCTGGTTGAACCATCAATCAGGTATTGACCATCCTCAAGATGAACGATCGCATCATGATGCGTGTCATATTCATCGACGATCTCACCGACCAGCTCTTCCAGGCAATCTTCGAGAGTGATCAGACCAGCAATACTGCCGTACTCATCGGCCACAACAGCAAGGTGGAATTTCTTCGCCTGCATTTCGCGCATCAATCGATTCACGGGTTTATTCTCCGGAATCACGACAGCGGCACGCATATGGTCAGTCACTAAAGCGCTTCCCAAACCAGCTCGCTCTTGTTTCATGAGATCCTTGATAAAAGCGATTCCCACAACATCATCATCCTCAGCTAGAACTGGCAAGCGCGATACCCCATGTTCAATGGCCACATCAATTGCCTGCGTCAAGGTAAACGAACTTGACACCGTGATCATGTCCGGCAGAGGCACCATCACCTCACGGGCCACCGTGTCTCCGAACTCGATGATTGACTCGATCAGATCACGTTCCTCTTCTTCAATGATGTCATCGTGGTAAGCAGCATCAACAATGCCTAAAAGCTCCTGCTCGCTCACAAATGGCCCCTGCTTTAAACCTTTCCCCCGCACAATGACATTTGTCAGAGTGATCAACCAACCAGAGACAATGCGAAGTGGCGGAAAGGAAACCAGAAGTTTTGTTCCAAGAGCGGTTGAGAGCGCAGCCTTTTCTGGATATTGCAAAGCATAAGTTTTGGGTACTGCTTCCGCGAGAACAAAAAACACGATCACGTTGAGTAGAACACCTGCCGCCACACCAAAAGGACCGAAGGCGCGACCGGCCACCACTCCAGTCAGAGTGGCTTGGACTGTCTGACAAATGTTTACAGATAGTAAGAGAGGATTCACCCATTTTTGTGGCTCACCCACTAACTGCTGCAGAGCTTTCGCCTGCTTCACTCCACCCTCGGCCATGGCAGCCGCTTTGGGTTTGGTCATTCTCGACAAACCCATTTCCGCAAGGGAGAAGAAAATCAGAAGCAACAGAAGCACCAGAATTGCCGCAACCATGCCCCAATCGGCACCCGTGAAACCTGCCGCCAATATTGTTGAAAGAACCATTAGGTTTCGTCTTCCTGACTTTGTTGAAAATTCGGTGGCGGTTCGGCGTGCCAATGATGCGCTTGTAACATTATCCGCTCTTGCTCTTGCATTTTTGCAGTCTTCGTCGTGTCATCGTGATCCCAGCCGAGAATGTGCAGAATCCCGTGCACAATCAACAGGGCCACCTCATCATCCACAGTCCCAGCGTGCGTAGGCGCTTGCGCAACGGCGACTTCAGGGCAAATCACCACATCACCTAACAACAGCGGCAAATCACCGCGATCGGGTGCAGGGCGATCTGGACCTAGCGAGGCGCCCGTAGGGCCATTAACCATTTCCAGAACCTCACCGCCATCAATGGGGAAAGCCAAAACGTCGGTTGGTCCTTCTTTGCCCATATGTTCAAGATTGAGTTCGGCCATGTCATGACTGGTCACAAAAAAGATGCTCAATTCAGTTCCGCCACGCACACCTTGAGCAGCGAGTACATCACCTGCCAATTTTTGCCATCTCAACAAGTCAACTGCGACAGCAGTTTGCTCATCAGCACAAAAAACTTCGGCTTCAGTGTTGCCACCGACCTTGACCTTGCGACGAAATCTCGGAGGACCCTCAACCATGGGACTTGTTCACCCGAGCATTCTTTCTTTCGGAATCTTTTTCATAGGCGGCAACGATGTCTCCAACAATACGGTGTCGAACGACATCAGTGGCGTCAAGATGAACAAATTGCAAGCCTTCAATCTCACCCAGGAGGTTCTGCAGACCCGCCAAACCACTTCGGCCATCAGGAATATCTACCTGAGTTGCATCTCCGGTGATGACGACCTTTGAGCCAAACCCGATTCTGGTGAGAAACATTTTCATTTGCTCGGGCGTGGTGTTTTGCGCTTCGTCCAAAATAATAAAACTGTTGTTCAGAGTTCGACCACGCATGAATGCCAAAGGCGCTACTTCTAAGGCTTGACGCTCATGCAATTTCTGTAAGCCCTCAGTGTCAACCATGTCATGCAAGGCGTCATACAACGGTCGCAGATACGGATCAATTTTGGCCATCAAGTCACCGGGCAAAAATCCTAAACGCTCGCCCGCTTCAACAGCAGGCCTCGTCAAAATAATGCGCTGCACAGATTTTGTTTGTAAGGCATGCACTGCCATCGCTACTGCTAGCCAACTCTTGCCTGTACCAGCAGGACCAATTCCAAAGGTGATGACATTATTTCTGATGGCATCGATGTAACGCTTTTGCCCAGCGGTCTTCGGACGAATCGTGCGTCCCTTTGATCCCCGCAGAATTTCATCTGTGAGCACCGAACTCGGCTTTTCATCGGCGCGTACCATCGCCACACTGCGCTTGACAACAGTCTCATCAACATGTTCCCCGCGACGCAAAAGCAAGACGAGTTCCTCAAAAAGACGTGAGATCAAGACTGCAGAATCACCGACAATGGCAATCTCATTACCCCGAACAATGATCTCGCTGTCTTTGAATGCACTTTCGATCAAACGCAAGTGACTATCCCGCGGCCCTAACAGACCAGACATCAAATGAGAGCCCTGCACCACAATTGACGACGAAGGAGTAGACGGGAGCGCAGACATTCAGAACCAATCCCTACCGTAACCGCAAACGACTGTCGTCACCACACTGCCCGTATGGCGCATCTCGTCTAACGGTCAAGAATCCTGCCCTGTTGGCGAGACGACGTAGCGTCCCGACACTTCACCCTTCAAGATTGCCGTCAATACACCGTCCAGGTCTCCTAACCCAATGGAATGGCCGATACTTTCCAAACCTTTGGGCTTCAGATCGCTGGCAATCCGCTTCCAGACCTCTATACGGGTATCCATGGGGGTTTGCACCGAGTCGATCCCCAGCAGAGCCACACCACGCAAAATAAAGGGCATCACGGATGTCGGAATCGATGTGCCACCGGTCAAGCCGCTAGCGGCCACCGCTGCGCCATAGTTCAGACGTTTAATCAGGTTGGCCAAAGTAGCCCCACCCACACAATCAATCGCCCCCGCATAAAGCGTCGTTTGCAGAGGCTTTGGATCATCCTCTGACAATTCCTGACGATCAATCACCCGCGCAGCACCCAAACCGAGAAGAAACTCGGCAGCAGAGGCTTTACCGCTGCTGGCAACCACTTCATATCCGCGACCAGCCAACATTGACACTGCCATGCTGCCCACGCCGCCAGTCGCTCCTGTCACCAACACTGGCCCAGATCCGGGTACAAGTCCATGTTCTTCTAAGGCCATGACTGACAGTGCAGCAGTAAATCCACCAGTTCCAATGACCATCACCTCACGCGTCGTTAGGTTCTGCGGCAGTGCAATGATCCATTCGGCTGGCACCCGCGCAAACTGCGCATATCCACCGTGGCGGGCCACACCAATGTCGTAACCGTGAGCCAAAACTTTTTGACCCACCTCAAAATCACTTCCCGCTGGATCAATGACGGTTCCTGCAAGATCGACACCAGGGATCATCGGCTTCAGACGAGAAATTCTTCCCGACGTTGTACTTGCGAGTCCATCTTTGAAATTGACGCTTGACCATTCAACTTCGATCAACACGCCATCAGTGGCGATGTCTGACAACGTCACTTGTTGCACTGAACGGTGCGAGTTCTCGGGGTCATTTGAAAAAACGAAGGCTGGAAATGTCTCTTTCATCACGAGAGCCACATTAGGGCACTGGCGGCTACCCACAACCAGTTGGTCCCCCACAAGGAGTTGTGCTTTCAGCCATCAGGATCTGGCGAGTACCGTTATCGTGACAGCAAGATCAGCACGGCGAGGAGGTTCAGAGAATGAAAATTGGCTACACAACGATGAACACGCCCGCAGATATTTCTCCGCGAGTTCTCGGACCATTGCTCGAGTCAGCAGGTTTCGACTCAATCTGGATCGGGGAACATAGTCA
>ENA-UOYL01000906-UOYL01000906.1-marine-metagenome-genome-assembly--contig:-NODE-906-length-10366-cov-2.225192_pt1 | contig 10366 bp, 15 predicted proteins | sample MGYA00238173_ERZ767189 | MGnify/ENA primary metagenome ERZ767189 (study PRJEB28943, sample SAMN06267163) | marine metagenome | isolation source: Columbia River Estuary | place: USA:Columbia River Estuary... | reverse complement strand
GAAAAAATCTCCTCAATAAATTGTGGCTTCTTCTTGACAAGATTCTCTGCGGAACGCCATGGTCCTTGAAGCGACTGCTCCATTTTCCAACGCCACAAGCGATGATCACGAGTCGGCACATGAGCGGCTTCATGACCCCAATACTCAAAAAGTTCACCACTCTTTGTGGCTGTGGAAATCAAGTCACGACGGTGACTACCCAAACGCGAAAATAATGGAAGTTCTTGGCTTCGTACCAAAACATTGACCGAGTCAATCTGAATCAAACCAATGCGATCAATCACCTGGCGTAAATGACGACTATCAACCCGACCACTTGGTCGAGGCTGAGCGAACCCTTGTGCCCGCAGAGCAATGCGACGCGCTTGCGCCTTGCTGAGTTGAGTCACTCGAGGCGACATCAACCAACGATCAGTCAGCGACGGTGATGGTCACCGAGTTGATGACAACATCGGTGGTGGGTCGATCTCCGGCGCCAGTCGGCACATTCTGCATCGCTTCAACGATCTCAAGTCCTTTGACAACCTGACCGAACAACGCGTAAGCCGGCGGCAATCCAACTCCGCTCGGACCACTGATCAAGAAGAACTGTGAACCATTGGTGTTCGGTCCTGCGTTGGCCATCGCCAATGAACCGATTTGATATTGGCCAGCCTTAGGCAATTCGTCGGCGTACTGATAGCCAGGTCCACCCCGACCAGTGCCAGTCGGGTCTCCACCCTGGCAAACGAAACCCTTAATGATGCGGTGGAAAATAATGCCGTCGTAATAGTGGTTGAGAGCCAAAAACACGAAGCTATTCACTGTTCGTGGAGCCTTCAAGGCATCCAAAGCGATCACCATGGTCCCCATAGAAGTTTCCATGGTGGCGGTGTAACGCTTGGTCGGGTCAATCCCCATCTCGGGTTCAGAAGCAAACTTCTGACTCTTAGGGGCGGAACCATCAAAAGGGGGGAAAGTTGTAGGCATAGGTGACAACACTATCTTGCGACTACTCTAAGCCCATGTCCGCAAACGATCCGATTAACGAACAATCATCAACGATTGACCTTGATGCCATCGAAAAAGATTTAGCCGACGTCGAAACTGCTCTCAATCGCCTTGACGCCGGAACCTATTGGACAGATGAAGTCACGGGTCAACCCCTGCCCGATTCACTTCTTGAAGCCAGTCCATTAGCGCGCCGCAATCCAACCTGAATTTCTAGGTCACCTCGGGGCTAATCCGAGCGAGGACTTAGGCAATACTGACCATATGAGTCATGAGATCACCCATCGCGTCATCGCCACCAACGGCGTCAACCTACAAGTCACAGAATCTGGTGACCCCAACGGTCCATGCGTCATTCTCAGCCACGGTTTCCCAGAGTCTGCTTATTCTTGGCGACACCAAATGGGCTTTCTCGCCGATGCTGGTTTTCATGTCCTTGCCCCCGATCAGCGAGGTTACGGATTTTCTTCCTCACCGAAAAACGTGACCGACTATGGCATTGAAAATCTCACAGGAGACCTCGTGGGCTTATTGGATGCCACTGGTCACGATGATGCAACTTTCGTCGGACACGATTGGGGTTCTCTCGTGGTGTGGGAGGCAGGACGCTTGCACCCAAGTCGGGTCAACGCGATCTGTGGAGTCAGCGTGCCTTTTACACCGTGGCCGATGAAGCCGACTGAACTTTTCAAAATGATGTTCACCGATCGTTTTTTCTACATGTTGTATTTTCAGGAGGTTGGTCCAGCCGAGTTAGAACTTGAGGCCGATATTCGCAATACGATGCACCAATTCCTGTGGGCTGCTTCAGGCGCCATGTATAAACCAGGTCCCACTGACTTCAGTGAACTACCACCGATGCAGGGCAGCGGATTCCTCGACATGTTCAAAGATGTTCCGGCGCATTTGCCAACATGGCTCACGCAGGACGATCTTGATCACTATGTCAAACAGTTCACCAACAGTGGATTTTTTGGTCCCGTGAGTTGGTACCGCAACTTGGATGCAAACTATGAAGTGCTCAAAGATATTCCTATTGATCGCATTTCTATGCCGACGTTTTTTATCGGTGGCGACAAAGACGCCGTCATCGCCCCACGACTTGACACCCTTGATGCCGTAAACGGGCTAACGCCTAACTACAAAGGCAGCGTCATCATCCCAGGAGCCGGACATTGGACACAACAAGAAACGCCTGACGAATTCAATGCTGCGTTGATGGGTTTCTTGCAGACTCTGTAAAAAGGTTCTCTAGCGCTGACGCAGTTTGGAAAGTAGTCGCAAGATTTCCAAATACAGCCAGACGACAGTCACCATCAGACCAAAAGCGGCGAACCATTCGGTTGACTCGGGCATACCTTGTTTGGCGCCCCGTTCGATGAAATCAAAATCAAGTGCCAAGTTAAACGCTGCGAGACCGGCGACCAAGAAACTAAAGCCAATGCCAAAACCACTTGCCGAACTGATGAACGGTGGTGTGGCTCCGAACAAACTCATCAACATTGAAACACCGTAAAAAAGTGCTATTCCCATCGTCGCCCCAATGACGATGCGGCGAAAACGATTGGTCACTTTGATAATCCGCAGGCTGTACATCGCCAACATCACGGCGAACACAGCAATGGTCGCTCCAGCCGCCTGTATGACGATGCCGTCGTAATACGTCTCATAGGCCTTGCTGATCGCACCAACAAATAATCCTTCAGCGATGGCGTAGACCGGAGCAAGGAACTTTGCAAGATGAGGTTTGAACGACAAAAAAATCGCCAAACCGAAACCGACGAATAAGCCACCAATGGCGTAACTCGGAAACTCATACACCTCGCCTTGTGGAGCGTCAACTCCTAGCCAGCCCACTGTGGCTGCGGCGAGCAACAACACAAACAGCACCGCCGTGGCGCTCGCTGTTCCAGCCACAGTCATTGTGCGGCCCGCGCCAACCCATGGAGTCACGGGACCGTCCGACATACCGACACGCGTTGCCGGGTCCGGAGCGGCCCAACCCGAACCGTTGGCTTTGGCTGCTTGTTCCAGACGCTTTTCATTGAGTAGCGGATTTGCCATCGAATTACTCCTTTGTCGTTCAGTTATTTTTACACCGAAATCACTTGATTTGCCTAGTTTTACACCTTACTCAGTTGACCCAGCGAAGTTATTTCAACAATTTTTAGAGAACTTTGTTTACCTGGTTGATGAATGCCTTGTGGTCGGTATCGTTCCCAACATCAACGGATTTTGAGATGTGGCAGTCTCGAAATTGTTGGTGAACCGCACAGGAAACTGTTTGGTTTTCCCAAGACATCAATCCGAAAGAAGTGGGGTTCTCAGGTGGCCAAGGATCGCGTAGATCGTGATGAAGAGGACCTAGTCCGTCTTTATCTGTCAGATATCGGACAGTACCAATTGCTCACCAAGGACGATGAAGTTCGTCTTGCGAAACAGATTGAGGCTGGTAAAGCCGCCAAAGAAGAATCTGAAACTCTTGACACCAAGGCACTGACTCCGGCCAAAAAGCGTGAACTCCGCAATTTGGTCAAAGACGGCGAGAACGCCGAGCGTTCCTTCGTGCAATCCAACCTGCGACTCGTTGTCTCGATCGCCAAGAAATACCAGGCTTCAGGACTTCCACTATTGGACCTCATCCAAGAGGGCAACTTGGGCTTGATGCACGCCGTTGAAAAGTTTGACTGGCGCAAAGGCTTCAAATTCTCGACCTATGCAACATGGTGGATCCGCCAAGCAATTACTCGTGGTATTGCCAACACTGGTCGCACTATTCGTCTCCCAGTCCATGCTGGAGACACGCTTGCACGTCTACAAAAGGCCCGCTCCCGCTTGGAGTTGAAGTTTGGCCGCCAGCCAACATTGCGTGAATTGGCAGCCGAAGTCGAAATGCCCGAAGACAAAGTCACTGAAGCTTTGCGTTTCGCCGCAGAACCTTTGTCACTCAGCGAGCCATTGCGTGAAGACGGCGATGCCGAATTGGGCGATGTTGTTGAAGACCGCGCCGCAGAAAGTCCTTTTGAAAGTGCTGCAACATCACTATTGCCAGAAGAGATTCGTCGCTTGCTGGCGCCACTTGATGAGCGTGAGCGCGAAATTCTGAAGTTGCGCTTCGGTCTCAATGGTGGCGAGTCACGCACACTTGAAGAAGTCGGCGAAGCTTTCAACCTCACTCGTGAGCGCATCCGTCAGATTGAGGCGCGCGCTATGAGTAAGTTGCGCCACCCGTCGAGCGACACTGGCGCTCGCGACCTTCTCGCTGTCTAAGCCTTGCGGCGGCGCTGTCGCTCCATCAGGCTGCACCAGTCCCACTGTGCGCCACCCATTGCGGTGACTTCAGCGAGCATCTGGCCAACCATTGAGGTCACTGGCAACGGCACATTCATTGACGCTGCTTCATCAAGAACGAGTCCGATGTCTTTGCGCATCAACGTGGTCGAAAATCCGTAGTTGTATTCGCCGGCCAACATTTTCTCGGCACGATTGGCCATCTGCCATGACGCCGACGAACCCTGCAACATCACGTGAATTACTTTTTGCACATCAAGACCGGCAGTCTCGGCAAAGTCGAGTCCTTCAGCCAATGCTTGGCACACACCCACAACACAAATCTGATTCGTCATCTTGGTGATTTGCCCGGCACCCGATTCGCCCATCAACGTCATGCGCGCGGCATAAGCCGACATCACTGTTTCGGCCTTCGCAAAAGCAGCTTCATCGCCACCAGCCATCACCGTGAGGTTTCCGTTGCGAGCACCATCAACACCACCCGAAACTGGCGCATCCAAGAACGATGATCCAACGTCGGCCACTCGCGCCGCGACAACTCGCGAACCTTCAGCTGATGTTGTTGAGTGATCAATCCACACTGTGCCCTTGGCAAGTTCGGCAATAATTCCGTCAGCAACAGCAAACAATTCGCGATCGGCGGGCAACGACGTGATTACAAACTCGCGACCACGAACAGCATCGGCCGGGCTTGCAACTGCAGCGCCACCATTTTCGGCAACCCACTTGTCGGCCATGCCTGGCACAACATCACACACCACGACATCGTGACCAGCCTTGGCTAAGTGCGCAGCCATGTGCCAACCCATGCGACCAATACCAATGAAAGCGATCGTGCTCATGCTGGTACTCCCGGCTTGCCACGGTCGGCCAACGTAAATCCACCGGCGAGGCGAGCGTGCACTCGTCCACCAACACCCATGGCCAAGATCACCACCATCTCATCGGGCTTGGGTCCATCAGGAACGCCGACTTCGATCGCGTCGTAATGACTGCCCACGTAACTCCAATCCATATGCGTGATCGGCACATCAAGACGTGCTCCCATTCCCGCAACCTTTTTTGTTGACGGAACAATCGATGTTCCCTTACCAAGTGCAGCACGCATACCTCCGCCACCAGGAATATGCCACATTGCGCCGTGTTCAATTTCGCCAGCCGAACCAACGATGATTCCTTTGCCGTAACCATCAATCTTTGAAGCATCGCCACCGAGATGACCGATCAAAATGTTGCCGAGCCGTTCACCGAGTGCGCGCAGTTCATCAACTGCTGGGCTGAGATCGTCGACGTACTTGCCCACGTAGGGATTCGTGACAACTGCTGCCACTGCGCCTTTCATAGCGGGTACCGCAGGGAGAGGTCCGTTGACTCCAGATGAATGATCGTGAAAAATCTCTTCAACAATCGTGACGATCTTGCGAACTTCGAACAACATGTTCTCTCCCTAGAAAAATGATTGTGGCGGAGGTGGACGGGAATCGAACCCGCCGGACGAGGTTCGCTCGTCCCAACCGCTTTGAAGGCGGCGGAGCCCACCAGGTACCCGGACACCTCCACTATTGAGGGTAGTCACCTCAAACGCGGTGTGCACACCCACACTTCGCCGTCAACACATTTTCCATCAGGATTTTCAGCGAGGTTCTATGTTCACAATTCTGTCGTCGCCCAAAGGTGGTACCGGCACATCGGTCGTGGCCGCCAGTTTGGCCATTGTCAGTTCAAGTTCAACCCCAACTCTGTTAGTTGATCTCGCTGGTGATCAAGCTGCCATCTTGGGACTCCCCCAACCTCCCATTGGACTCAGCGATTGGGCTAATGGAATGACGTATCGCGAATTTGATGAGATCGTCAGTTTGTGCCATGACAATCTTTATCTCGCTCCAACCGGAACCTTCGATTTTGAAACTCTGAATGCCAATGCGTGGGACAAACTCTCACGAGCCCTTTCTCTCAAACATTCAGAGGGGTGCAACGTCATCGTTGATCTCGGTCGAGCAGATATTCCATCAGCTCTGCAAGAGATCATCGACAATTGCTATTTGGTTATCCGACCTTGTTACTTGGCTCTTCGGCGCGCCGTTGATCTAGAGACAGCTTTTTCTGGTGTCATTGTTGTCAACGAACCAGATCGAGTCCTCACATCCCGAGATGTCGAGTCGGTACTGAAACTGAAGTGCGTTGCCGAAATTCCGTACACCAGTGAAATCTCGCGCCGTGTCGATTCTGGATTACTGAAATCACGTTTGCCAGATTCGCTACACCACGTACTCTCACCGCTGGTATCGCGTGAAGTAAACCCATGAGATCGCAACTCTTGCCGGCACAACTCAACGAGTACTTCAGTGACCCCACAGTCACAGACATCTTGATCAACAATGCCACCGAGGTATGGGTTGAGCGTTCGGGACAATTAGTTCGGGGCGACGATCTTCACCCTGGACAAATTGATATTGCAATTGAGCGAATCCTGACTCCGCTCGGCCGACGACTCGACCGACTCTCTCCCATTGTTGATGCCCGACTTCCTGATGGAACCAGAGTGTGCGCCGTCATCCACCCAATCGCAGTTCACGGAACAACTGCAGCATTTCGACTATTTCGCCAACAAGCTTTTCCTCTCGTCGACTTCTGCGATGACTTTGATCGAGATTTGCTACACGACCTATTGCGCGAACTCGCTCAATCAGAGCACAACATTTTGATTACTGGCGCAACTGGATCGGGTAAGTCGTGTCTAGTTTCGTCACTCATTTCGCGCGATGACGATCACGACCCAATCAACGAACGCATCATCGTGATTGAAGACACTCATGAACTTGTGATTTCACATCCCCATGTTGTTCGCCTTGAATCTCGTGTGGCGACCGCCGAAGGTCGAGGCCAAGTTTCATTAGATGATCTTCTGCGATCGGCACTTCGCCTTCGACCCGATCGATTGATTGTCGGAGAAGTACGCGGAGTTGAAGCACTCACCCTAGTTCAGGCCATGAACACCGGTCATTCTCGATGCCTCGCAACCCTGCATGCGAATTCGGCTGTAGATGGTTTGCACCGACTTGATCTGCTGACTATGCAAGCCGCACCAGGTTGGACTCTGCAAGATGCGCGCCACATGGTCGATTCGGCTATTGACATAGTCATTCATATGAGTCGCCGTCCGTACGGAAAGCGTTGCATCGCTCACATCGCCAAAGTTGTACCAGACAGCATTAAAGGTTCTCATCAGCCACGTATCGAATACCTGTACCGACATCATGATGCGTAAATCACGAGTTCACTACTTCATGACCCGACGCCAGACACGGCGGCGACTGATCAACAATGACATCTACGGAAACAGCAACCTGATTGATGCATTGTCGTCAATGAGTCGCAGTGTGCGATCTGGTTTATCGCTAGCTACTGCTCTACAAATTTCCATTACTCAACATCCCTGCGACTTATTCGCTCAACTTCACAACTTGATGAGTCGGGGTATCGCGCTCAACACCGCCTGTCACAAGATTCTTGATGACTTGTCTGAGTCAGCCGAGAATTCTGATGTCGTGATGGCGTTGCATGTCATTGCTCTTGCGAGCGAAGTTGGCGGCGACATTGCACAACAACTTGATTGTCTGATTGACACTCTTCTTGATCGCTCACAGGCCAAAGTTGAGCGACAGACACAAGCAGCAACAGCCACGGCATCAATACGTATGATCACGTGGTTGCCAGTTGTCTGTGGTGTCTGGATCTTGAGTGACAGTTCGGCAGTTCGCCATGTCTTACTGGCGACCCCGCTGGGTTGGGCATGTCTGACGATCGGAGTCGGTCTTAACTTTGTCGGTCGCACTTGGACCCACAAAATGGTGCGCGCATGATCATCATTTTCGGTCTCATCGGTCTGTTCTTCTTGTGGAAGCGAGCGAAACAGCGCATCACCTTCAAGCAAGACCGAGCAATCGTAGAAGCATTCCCCGAATGCATTGACCTTTTTATTGCGGCTTTTCGAGCGGGCTATTCACCCGCTCAAGCCATCAATTTCTTGGGTCAACATGCACCCGGTGTCCTGCGTCCGCACTTCATCGCAGCTGCACGACGAATTGATGAAGGAGAACGGTTCGTTGACGCGATTCGTTTACTCCAAAGCGAAATTGGTGCTGTGAGTCAATCGATGTGTGAGGTTCTCATCTCTGGCGATCGACTCGGTATCCCTGTTGAAAATCTGCTGTTTCAACTCGGCAACGAAGCTCGGCTCAACCGACGACGACGGGCCGAAACAGAAGCACGACAACTTCCTATTCGTCTCTCGCTTCCTCTTGTCATGTGCATTTTGCCATCGTTTGTCATTTTGATCATCGTGCCAACAATCGCTGGCACCCTGTCGCAACTCAACATCTCTGTATGAATGCCTCGCCAACTTCACACGAAAGTTTCTTATGACTCAAATATTTCAACGTCTATATGTTTTTGTTCTAGCTCTCACAACGCCGTTCAGCGACAAACGAGATTCTGGACAAGCCACTTCCGAATACGCACTCGTCATGCTTGCAGCAGCGCTCATCGCACTCTTGGTCATTGCTTGGGCAACAGGGGGCGGTGGGGCCGGCAAGATCGGAGAACTATTTGATCGCGTGATCGACAGTGTCACATCCAAACTTCCATAAGGGTCGTATTCACGCCGAACGTGATCGGGGGCAGTCAACAGTCGAGTTCGTACTCGTTCTGCCCCTAGTCATGTTCGCTGTATTACTGATTGCCCAATTCTTAGTCATCGTGATGGCCCAAGTTCAGGTTGTCAACGCCACCCGAAACGCCGTTCGAGCCGCATCGGTGTCGCAAAGCCCAAGTGATGCGGCGCTCGCCGCTGCTCGATTTTCTTTCGGCCCTGATATTGATGTCTACACCGAGATCAGCAAAAGATGGGTGACAGTCACGTCAACCTATGAACTCGACACCGATCTGCCAATGGTCGGACGCTTAGTCCCTGATATTCAACTGTCATCACATTTTTCGATGCTCCTTGAACCACCGATAGATTGAGGGCGTGAACCTGTCAAGCCACTCCTCACTGATTGATGATGTTTTCGTCATTGGCTTGACCGGCGAACTTGATATGTCGACACTGCCAACCTTGAGTGACCTACTCAATAAGGCAATCAATCAAAATCATGTCCATCTGGCCCTCGACCTCGATGGCATCACTGTTCTTGACGATGCTGCGCTCGGAATCTTGCTCGGGGCGGCATCTCGTATCCGCAACAACGGTGGTCGTATGTACGTTGTGTGCTCCAACCCAAAGATCGCTGATTATCTCCAGCGCACCCAACTAGATCTCATTATTCCGCTCACTACTTCGGTGCACGATATTCCTCGAAATTGACATTTGAGGCACACTAGAGATGTGCCTGGTTCAAAACGAGAGTCTCAGAAAACTGTTTGGGTTCTTGGCGATCAGCTCAATCAAAACTTTGCAGCACTCGCTCAAGCCGATCCTTCAACACACCAAATTTTGATGGTTGAAAGTTCGGCCAAGGTTCGCTCAAAGAAATGGCATATTCAACGCGCGCACTTTGTGATCACTTCAATGCGGCGCTTCGCACACGAACTCCGCGATACCGGATTTGAAGTTGATTACCGCAAAGCAACCACTTTGTCCCAAGGCCTGAAAGAACACCGTGCTGAATTTGCACCTTCATCGGTTTCGGTCATGGAGCCGGCGAGTCATGCGGCGCTCACAATGCTGCGACAAAACAATTGCGAAATTGTCCGCAGTAATCAGTTCTTGTGCCACTACGAAGATTTCGCACAATGGAAAGACCAACTCCTTGAGCGTCGTAAGACATTCAAGATGGAAGACTTCTACCGCTGGCAACGAGTTCGACTCGGCTACCTGGTTGAGGACGGCAAGCCCGTCGGCGGAACGTGGAACTTGGACAAGGAGAATCGAGAGCCTCCGCCGCGAGATGGCTCGGTCACGTGGCCAACTCCGCCGACTTCAACAATTGCGCGATCAGAGGTAAGCGAACGCACAGTGCCGTTAATGAGTGAAATCATTTGCCTACCAACTTAGCCAATCGAGATTTTTCAGCAATCACTGCTG
>ENA-UOYL01000905-UOYL01000905.1-marine-metagenome-genome-assembly--contig:-NODE-905-length-10368-cov-2.537946_pt1 | contig 10368 bp, 8 predicted proteins | sample MGYA00238173_ERZ767189 | MGnify/ENA primary metagenome ERZ767189 (study PRJEB28943, sample SAMN06267163) | marine metagenome | isolation source: Columbia River Estuary | place: USA:Columbia River Estuary... | reverse complement strand
CCGGTAAAAGATCCACTAATATAATTTGTTACTAACAGACTGCCTGTTATTACCGCACTTCCACTAAATGGAAATCCTGCGCCAGAACCACCGCCGCCACCACCACTTCCTGATGTAGTTAATGCATATGAAGCAGTAATTGCATATATTGAATTGTTTGAATTATTTGCGTATGATGCGGAATTTGAATTAAATGAATAAGACGATGTTAACGCATAACTTGAAGACAATGTGTAACTTGAAGATAATGCGTTATTCGCATTTGATGTGGTAAATGCATAACTTGAAGACAATGCGGTAAATGTATAACTTGAAGTTAACGAATAACTTGAAGATACTGTATTATTAGCATTTGATGCGGTTAATGCATAACTTGAAGTTCCTAATAATGAACCGGTAAAAGATCCACTAATATAATTTGTTACTAACAGACTGCCTGTTATTACCGCACTTCCACTAAATGGAAATCCCGCACCAGAACCACCACCACTACCACTACCAGTAATTAATGTAAATGTTTGTGGGCTTAAATATCTAACTTCTACATCTGTATTAATTGGTGGTGGTACTGTAAAGTTTAAAATTGAACCTGTAATACTATAATCTGTAGTTGGCTTTTGTATCAAACCATCCAATGAAATCAAAACATCATAATTATGAAGTACTGTTTGCCCGTTTGTAAGAGTAAATTGACTAGACGAATTATTACCTGTAAAATATTCAACGCCCATTGAACTGGTAATAAATGTAACACTTAATACAGAACTTGCTCGTCTTACATCAATTTTACTACCTGAAGATGGTGTTCCACTAAAAGTTAAAATTGATGACGATAATGTATAATTGACATTTGGTATTTGAGATACACCATTAATAAATACAATAACATCATCCGCAACTTCTGTAACACTCCCAGATACATTGTATACAGTTTGAACTCCGTTTGATGTAAATACCGTACTGTCTATATTTACACTTGATGATACAACACTGCTGGTTAATACTAAATAACCAGATCCTCCACCACCTCCACCTCCACCACCGACATTGCTTGAAGAAAAGAAATTTCCAACTGTAATTTGTTTGCTAGAACCTGATATAAAATCGCCAGTATCACTTACATCAACGATATATAGAATATCACTTAATGAAGCGGTAACTAATGTATTTAAGTCGGTAATTCTCATTCTTTAATAAATATTAACTTATATTATATATCTATCGCAAAACCGTATTGATCTGTAAATACATCCGTACCATTCTGTAAAGAAGCAGTTACCCAAATATCACCGGATGCGAATATATCATTGTTTGAAGCATTTAATTGTACAGGTAAATACCAATAACTACTTGTGTTATAACTATAATACGGCCAATTTTTAACCAAAAAGCTAGCTCTATAAGGTAAATTATAATCTAAATTGTCTTTATAAGTAGTTGTAGACCCTTTTCCAATTACAATTAATTCTATATCATCTTGATAATTTATCCTACTTGATGTCAATTGACTACCAGACATGTAGAATACATCATTTATTTGTCGCACATAGTGTCTTAATGATGAACTGTTGAATGTAAGATTTGAAGAACTATCATATGGAACAAATGAAATCTTTGACGCAGTTGCTTGATCCGTTGTAAAAGAATATAATTCTGTTCCCGTCAAACTCTGCGATACTAAAGATTTTTCCGGCGCATATACACTATCAACCGACAATCCTATTGTTTCATTTATAGTTTCATTTGATGTATTATATGTCAATTCACTTAAGTTTGAACTGTTATTAGTGGATTGTTTAAATGTTGTATAATCAACTTGTGGTTTTAAACTAAAACTAATAATTTCTGGCGAATATACATAATTTAAAGATGTAGATATTATACTATCAATTGATTCTGGTGTATAAACATTATTTAATGATGATGATAATCTGAAATTAATTGCATCTATTGGTTCGGACAAATATGTTAAGGAAAAATTGATATCATAATCTATGATTTCGGGACTGTAATTGTAAATTAAAGATGTGTTTACATTAAATTCAATAGATTCTTTGGATAAATTGTAACTTAAATTGTTTAAATTAGTTGTGAAATTCGCCGATTCTTTTGACTGTTCATACAGTAAATTGTTTAAATTAAAGTTAAAATTAGATGATTCTTTTGACAAATCGTAACTTAGATTATTTAAATTATTTGTGTTTGTCGTGGATTCTTTAGATAAATTGTAGCTTAAATCGTTTAAATTATTTGAATTGGTAACCGATTCTTTAGATAATTCATAACTTAAATTTTTTAAATTTGAATTGATATATACAGGAAACGAATTTTGTATATAAGACAATTCATTAATTTGATTTCTAAAAGTTGCAGGAAATGAATCATATTTTATCAAAATGTCATTTAATTTATTTGAAAAATTAAACTTATCTGATAATGTTAAATCGTGTAATATTTGACTTGCATTATTTGAATATTGAATTTTATTCGTTAATGTTAATTCGTGTAAAACATTGTTTACATTTATATTAAATTCATTTTGATCTACTTTAACAAACAAATTTAATATTTCATTCAAATTTAATTCAAATGGGGAAACATCTAATAATAAACCAATATCACTGTTCAATATTTCATTCAACAATGGATTATTTAATCCAGAATCTACAGTTAAAGATAAACTTTTATTTATTTCATTTAATGTTATTACATTTTGATTCGTATCAAAATATGGCAAAACAAATATTAAATCGTTGAATTTATTATAAAATAAACCCGCATCAACAACTATTGGTTTATAATCTATATTATCAATTGTTAAATTATAAGATATAATATCAACTGGGATAATATAATAATCTAAATTTGATATCGTCAAATTAATTGAAGAATTATCAATTTGTATTAAATTATAATTTACACCCGACAAATTAATTTCAAAATTTCCAATATCAACTTGATAAAATTTTGAATCTACATTTGATAATTTATTGTCCGTTGTAAATTTATCAATTAGTGTTTGATAATGTGATGTATTATTGAGAGCAGTATTTAAATTAAAAGTATCGGTTAAAACAAAATAATTATCGGTTGTTTTAACGGAACTATATTCAGTACTAAAATCAGGCAAACTTAATGTATAAGTTATATCATTTAATGTATTTCTATCAAATCCACTATCAATTAAAACTAAAAACAATGTTGTATTATTTAAAGCAATACCATTATTAGAAGTATCAATTGTACTTTTATAATAGTCTAATGATTGTAAATTATTAATATTATCCGAAGTATCAAGTTTATATAAAAGATAATCGGTATTTAATAAATTTTCTTGATTTGATGATTTGTCCGGAATAAAAATTAAATAATCAACTGTATTTAACGATATATTTGTTATTGATTTATCTATTTGTGGGATAAAATGATCTAATAAATTAACAGTTGTATTATTAGATGATCTATCTGTAACATAATTTAAATAATCAATTGTATTTAATGAATTATAATTTAGTATTTTATCAATTGTCTGTGAATTGTAATCAATCGTATTTACAGATATGTTAGTATCTGTTTTATCAATTATTTGTAAATTATAATCAACGGTATTTAAATTGGAAATAATATTAGATAAATCTAATGTAGCATTAATACTATTTACACCAATCAACGATTCGTTAATATTTGATGAATCTAAATTAACAATATCAAGTTTTAAATTATTTAGATTTAAATTATTATTGTTTTGATCCAATAAAACTGTACTTATTTCAACTGTACTTAATCCTTCTGTATTTGATATAGTGTCAATTTTTATAAATTCATTGTTTATAATTTTTGACGATAATAAATTTGATGTAGTATCTAAATTTAAATTGTTGTAATCAAATTGAGAAGAATTTAAAAAATTTGATGTAGTATCTAAATTTAGATTATTGTAATTAAATTCATTTGAACTTAATAAATTTTCAACTACTTCTTTAGAAGTTAATTCGTGACTTATATTTTTTAATCCAAACAATTCTTCCGCATTTGAATAAGGCGTTAATTCATGACCTATATTTTTTAAAACTAAACCTGTTTGTGTAATTTCAGGAAGATAAAATTCACTTATGTTGGATGTACCAAACTGAAAATTACTTTTTTCTTTGAAATAATCAGGTAAAATTCCAACTTCATTTAATTTTAATGATGAACTTACACTGGATGTAAAAGTTTCAGCAACAATTAATTCTCTTCCTCTTTTATAATACGAAAGAGGAATAGACTTAAACCTTCTATAAAATATATTATGGAATAATCTCACACATTATAAATAGGAAGTTTATAGTTTGTTCCATTTATTTTTATAATGATGTAACCCGCAGAACCCCCAGCACTACCAACGGGAGTTTGATCAAAATTCAAACTCCCTGATAATTCCAAAAAATTACCATTAATCTTAGCAAATGATACACGCAGTGTATCTGCGTTATCAGAGTTAGCAATTGAACCTGAATTAACTAATTGATATGACATAACTGTTCAACTAAATTAAGCTCTATTCCAACTATATCTAAATACAACCTTTAAGGAATAATCTTTATCCTTAGTTTGATTGTTTGCCAACACATAAACATATCCGTTATACTTAGCCGCATCTGTCATTGTTTCTGGATTAATATTTACACTTGTTGGTCCAATACCAATTGTTTTCCAAGCCGGTGCAGATGCGCCTGGCCAATATGCAGAAGGAATATCAACGTTATTTGCATTTGCATTACTAAATATAGCATATTTGTCTCTAAAATAACTGCCTGTATAATATGGTACAATTGTCAATGGTAATTCAAATGAAAATACTTTTGAACCGGTGTTGCTTGATCTATCTACAGATGCACTAAACAATGTTGCAGATCCTGTATGTGTAGACAAGAATACACTTGATCCACGAACATATAAATTTGATACTTGGTTTATTGGTGACGGAAATGAACCTGTTGGTGTATATGGATTCCAATCGTCCCAATATGGAAAAGATGAAGGAATTTTAAGATTTTTTGTGTTATTTGACAAATCTGTCTTCATTTTACCAAAGAAAACGCCAACAGTTGGTTCATAAACAGACCCAGTTCCACTTCCACCAGGAACCGCTAAAGAAGATGGATATAATGGATATGATAAACTACCATTAGTTTGCATTGACGGATCATAAAATTTATCAGTAAATAAATTTGTATTGTTTTTAAATCCACTATACGCTGGTGTCGCTCCGGTAGATGATTCTGATGCAATTTTACTATATGGTGTCCACAAATTATCTAATCTGGGGAATGTCTGCGTCGTTTTGTCCCAAAAAAATGCTGTTGAACTACTAAGAATTCCAGTTTCGGTACTAACGTCAACTGATCCAGAATCAAATCTACCATTTGATTTCGGTTGATCATATGTAAAAGTACTATATATAGCAGTTCCACCCATTACTCTAGAACCACCATAAATTAAATCAGTTGTAAAATAATTCCGTGGTAAATAAGTTGATATCCCAGGAACTTGAAAACTGCCACTATATGCACCACCGTTATTTGTTAAGCTTTGAGAAATTCCAGCATCAAGAATTTGAAAAATATTAGCATAACCTACATCAAATTCTTGAAGAGGGCCGACTGCTTTAAATGGATTTGATTCATATACAGATGAAGCAGATGGATAATAATTCACTCTACTGCCATTATAATATCTATTTACGAATCCAAATGCGGGCCCGAAACTTAATTGACCTGGAGCAAATGGTTCATTACAAAATCCACCTTCGTCAATTGGTGTACTTAATCCGGTTTTAGTATCAATACCACATAAACCTACTTTTTGAATTGCTTCTTTATCCAATGAACCAGTAGTCCATCCTGTAAATGATGGAAATGGACTTGGTGAAACTCCACCTGTACTACCAGTAGCAGGATTCAAATTTACACGAAGTTCATATGAAACACGCATAAATTGACCCGCATGTAAACTCATCGTTGGATCAAAACGAATTTTACTAAACAATGTAGTTGCTGCAGGTGTTTCTTTAAATCCTACTTCGGTATAAGTTGTGTTGTCTGTTTCCTTATAAAAATCAAATGTTCTGAACAATCTTACTGTGCTTCCAGATATCACATGTCCACAATTTCCTTGACCTGGCAAATAAAACGCATTAATTTTCTTAGGTCTTTTCAACATGGTTTCACTATAAGAAGCAGTAATAGGATCAGCACTAGTATATGGATAATCGCCTATCAAACAAAATTGGAATGTTTGTGCCCATGGCATATAAGCAATTTTGTCTAATCCACTGTTTAGAATTGTGTTAGGTTTCCAACCAGTTGAAAATGTTTCATTAATAGTGCCACTTGCATCTGGTTCCATGATAGATGCTTTATAGAATCCTTTAACGGTTCTGTGTACATTAATAACCTGTGTTTTTTCTTCAGTTGTTTTTTGACCTGGTCTTACAATAAATTGATCCATGTTCATAAGAAAATATATTTGCTAGATATAAATATAAAAGTTCTATAGATTATATCCTAAAATGTTTAATTATATATATACAATAAAAAACCCACATAAAATTAATTATGTGGGTTATTTGAATTTTGTTTGGTGTATTACTTTTTTGTTGGAATAAAGGTACCGTCTTTCAACGATAGTGATCCTTCACCATACTTTGTAGTGATACTATTTAACCATGTTTCTTCTTCTTTTTGAATTTCCAAGAAGTTATTTTTCAAACTTGCTTCTGATTCTGTTAATTGTTTGAACTTTTCATCCAACGAGAGTTTGTCTAGATATAACTGTCCGAATCGGAAAGTATTTTCTTGATATTTGGATTGTATTTTACCCAAATTATCTAGTTCTTCTTGTGTGAATTTAATTGGTTCAGACATAACTTAGGCATCAGGAGCGCCTGAGAAATCAGCAGAAGTTACGGTTGGTTGACCGCCGTCTTGAGATACAGGAGGTTGAAGTCTGGTTCGTAGTTCTTGATTTAGAATACGAATATTGGCTTGAGCTTGTTCAGCCTTTGCCAATTCATCATAAACTAAGGCTTTGATTTCTGTAACACTGAATTTTGATAGTTGATTTTCCATATTATAATATCCTTTCTAGGTTGTAACAATGATATATATGTGTAATTGTACAATTTTAATTATTATATTTCATGAAAATTTTGTTTTGTTTACCCGGCAGAGAATACAGTGGAAACTTCTTGCAATCTTGGACCAATCTATTAGGATATTGTTATAACAAAGGACATAGTATTATTTATTCTCAGAAGTATAGTTGTAATATTTATTATGTTCGTAATATGTGTTTGGGTGGTAATATATTAGCAGGTGAAAATCAAAAACCATTTGGTGGTAAATTGGATTATGATTATATGTTATGGGTTGATAATGATGTATTATTTACACCGCAACAATTTCAACAATTATTGGATCATAAGGAAGATATTGTAAGTGGGGTATATAAAATGGATGGTGGAAAAAATTATGCAACTGTTCCATATTGGGATGAAGATTACTTTCAAAAAAATGGTAGTTTCCAATTTATGGATGACACTATATTGAATGATTTTAGAAGCAAATACAAAAAATTCCCCGTAGTTTATACAGGATTTGGATTTATGTTGGTTAAACGAGGTGTATTTGAAAGTATGAAATATCCTTGGTTTCGTCCTGAATTTGTTAATATCAGAGGTTCAACAGATTTTACAATGGAAGATGTTGCTTGGTGTAGAGAAGTAACAAGATTGGGTTATAAAGTATTTATTGATCCTACTGTTGTTGTGGGACATGAAAAATTAAAAGTCTATTGATAGTGTTTTTAATAGTGTTTGTATAAACAATTCATTGGATAATTTGCAAGCATCTTTGCTTGCAATTATACCTTTTTCTTTTACTTTATCTCTATTATTGTAACAATATCTCATTGTTTCAATCATATGTTCTTCATCATATCTTGACCACTTTGCACCAGGAAATTCCCAGAATCCTGTTGCATCTACTTCTATATGTTTTAGACAAAAACTATTTTCAAGTGTAACAAATTCTTTTAATCCACCATAATTTGCAACAATTACAGGTCTACCGCATGCCATACTTTCGTGTTGCATTAATCCCCATCCTTCTGCGCTTACAGCAGAAACGAATACATCAGTTGAACAATACCAATTTTTTAATTCTTGTTTTGTTAGATTTTGTGTATTGATTACAATTCTATTATCAGAAAATCTTTGCGACAATTGATTTGATATTTTGATTGATAGACGAACATCCTTTTCATTTGGAAATGCTTTAATAAAGCATTTTATTACTTCTGGTAAGCGTTTTCTTGGATCATCGTTGCCTGTTGCAAATGTAAAAACATCATTGTTATTTGGTTCGGTGTAATTAAAAATATTTGTATCTACGCCAAGATTAATCACCGATATTTTATTTGTACATCCTTGATTTTCAAATGTTTCTTTGTTCCATTTGTTTGGAACTATCACTTGATCAAATAAATTTATTTTGTCAATATAAAAATCGCCAATTCTACTTGCTTCCCACATGGTAAAAAAGGTTTTATTTTTACCATTTAGAATGTGTAATAAAGGATGTTGAATATCTGGATAATTAAAAGACGGAAATAATAACAATTCTTTTTCTGTGCCATCTCTGTTTGGAATGTTATCAAAATAAGATTTAAATTTTTCCGATGGTTTGTTATAATATTTAGGTATAACAATGACATTTTTCTTCACCGATTCTTCTAAAATCGTTGACAACAAAATATTATAACCAGAGACGAAATTATATTCGCTGGTAAGCAATAACCTATTTGACATTTTTAATTAACTTGGGATAAATACGCTACCTACTACAGTATCTCTTTTCTTTTGAAAATAGTCAAGTAAATTTTGATTTTCCGTTGTTAATCTTGAAAATGCCAAGTTACAAACTTCACCTTGATTTTTACCGTTTGAATCTTCCAATGGTATTAACTTTTCCATTGTACCTGTATTTCCAGTTGATAAATCTTTAACAAAAAATCCAACAGCTATTGCTGTGTGAAAATCTGGTGGGTAAAGTTCATATCTGCATATTGTATATTCTATATTGTCCATAAATTAAAAGCTATTATAAAGTTGAATGTATTTTGTTGTCACTGTGCCATATACATTTATAGATATTGGCAGCCAACCAAAAAAAACTCTACTATTAGATGATCCGGTGCCAAAAACTGTATTATCAATTCTAATTGTTGGGTTTACTCCGTCGCCGTTAATATGTAATCTGTTTGACGGAGAAACACCAATACCAATATTTGCTACTTGATAAGTGTTTCCAGTATTTAAAGCATTTGCAGTAGCTGCTGTAATACTCCATGTACCACTTGCAACTCCACGAATTGTATCTGCAGCCAATGTAGTTGTAGCAGATCTGTGATAACCATCGCCATTTTTAACGACAAATCTTGTAATACCACCTGTATCGTCATCTGAACTATTAAAATAATTAGCTTGAATATATGAACCACCAGCATATATTATTACGCCGGGAGTTGAATAATGAGTATTACCACTGTGCCATACTATAGGATACCAAGCACCAGATGTATTACCAGAATTTACTGTAGCACTAGCAGCATTACCAGAACAACTTGTAGAACTGCCAGCAATATTCATCGTTTGACCGCTTAACATTGTAGCTACTTGAGCAGGAGTTAAATCTGATGGAGTATTAGCACTTGCACCATTATTACCTTTTATAGTGCTTGCACCCATTTCCTTCAATTTTGCATTTGTAACAACAGTATTTGCAATTGTAGTTGTATTTCCTACAGAAGTTACATCACCAGACAAATTTGCATTTGTTGTTACTGTAGCAGCATTACCACCAATGTTCATTGTTTGACCGCTAATAAAAGCAGCAACTTTAGCAGCCGTAGCACTACGATGATAATTATCACCAAATTTTGCTACTATATGACTAATATTACCTGTGCTTACATCATCACTTGTATTTACATAAGTTCCTGAAAGATATCTAGCCGCACCTAAATCACCATTTCCACTAAGACTCATTAGTGATGTTGAACCATTCGCTGCTCTCCAATAATATGCATTTGAATCAAAATATATACCCGCACCGGCTTGATTGTTTACGATATACATATTACCGTAAGCATCATCCAATTTTAACCACGCAGTACCAGCAGTATTAATTAAACCAGCCGCATTTGTATCATTTGGAAATGTTATATATCCACTTACTGTTATAGACGGTGATGTTAAATTATTATAAACTGTAACATTTCCACCTTGAGCAATAGTTAAACCATCAATCCATGCATTTCCAGAAG
>ENA-UOYL01000904-UOYL01000904.1-marine-metagenome-genome-assembly--contig:-NODE-904-length-10369-cov-4.977070_pt1 | contig 10369 bp, 9 predicted proteins | sample MGYA00238173_ERZ767189 | MGnify/ENA primary metagenome ERZ767189 (study PRJEB28943, sample SAMN06267163) | marine metagenome | isolation source: Columbia River Estuary | place: USA:Columbia River Estuary... | reverse complement strand
GTACGTAGAATTTCTAAAATAATAACAATAAATAAAATGTCATTAACTCCCTGAATCATTCCATTAGGAAAGAAGGGAGCAGTAGTAATTAATCTTTCAATACTATAGAAGAAAGCTCCAATACCAATAGCAAGTAAAGCAATCGCTAGGATCGCATGAAATGCATCCTCAATTAAATCCACATACTTAACTGGTATTACTGAGGTCTCAAACCCAGCTTGCTCTTTTACCTCACTCTTACTTTTCTTAATCTCAGCCATTCACAAATTGTAGAGGCAGTGCTTTGGCCGCTGGTTTAGACATGCCGACCATATGGCGTTTTAACTCCTCTAACTGCGTTATTTATCACTATGCCAATCCTGTTCAATAATGCTACTGATAGTTAGAATTTCGCAATGAATCGCTCGGTAAAGATATATGCAATTTTGGCAGTGATTGTTTTATCTGCTGCTGGCATATTTATGGTTTTTTCTCTAAATAATAACCAAGCTCCTGCCACTGTGCTGGGTGAGTTAGACCAACCGGCAAGGCAGTCAATCGGTAACTCTTGGAATCCACCAAAGAGTAAGGATTGCGCAGTAATTATCAATACGATCGCTTCGGTGACAATTGATAAATCTGTAGAAGATCAAGAGGTTATTAAGAACCTAATTATTAAAAATACTAAATTAGCAGCTGCCCGACTTTCAAAACTAGCCGAAGAAACTACTGATGCAGCAATTGCTAAATGGAGCTATCAAAGTGCAGTTATATTAGTCGGTTTTCCTAAAGCAATAACTGATAAAGATCTACTAGCAGTAGCAGCTCTATATAAAGAAATTGGTGATCTCGTTGCTAACCCACCAAGTAGCTGTGATAATACTGAGGATGCAAATGCTTAAGGTTATTCATCTCATAATTGCCACATCACTACTTACTAGTTGCAGTAAAGAGGCACCTTTCCAGTCACTTCAAGATGGCCTATGTAGTGACAACCAGCAAACTCTGGTTAGTGATCACATTAGCTCACAGATATCTGCAATTTCCAAACAAGATTGGCCACTTGCTTATAGCTTTGCTGCTAAATCATTTCAAGACTCTGTTGATATTTTCTCATTTGAAGTCGTAATCACTGGTTCATACCCGATGTTGATAAATAATCAAGGTATAAGCTTTGGTAAGTGTGAGATAAAAGCTACTAGTATTTTTCAAGAGGTAACGGTGAATTCTGGTAGTGAAAAATCAGAACTTTTATATAAACTAACTTCAGTTGATCAAAAACTAGGAGTTGAGGCAGCGAATATAATTGAGCAATCTAGCGCTCTTACAACTTAACCAACGACTGACTCAGTAATTATCCCTTTCTTTATAACAACAGTAACCCTATCTAGTCGGTAATCTTTAGTTAAAGCAAAGAGCTGATCATCTTCTTGGCCTACTCGATATCCCCAGCCTAAATTAGCTGCGCATGAGGTGGCAGCATCTTTTTTCATTCCAATTAATGTGGCAGCTTGAGCATTGGTCACTGCAAGTGTTTGTTGTGGCTCAATAGTTGGACAGCTTGCTGGCTGAAAAACTTGCCCGAATATCTCCTTGCTTCCAGTTGATACCGTAATACTTGCTTTTGTATTTGATTTAATGGATAAGTTATAGATGCCCTCTAGTGCGATAGTTGAAAATCTAGCTAAGTACAAATAATTTGTTCGCCCATACGGCTCATAAAACTTTGTACGCTCCGTATATTTAACAATACTTTTTGCGCCATCTGGTGCTGTAATTGTGACAGTAGGTAATTTAGTAAGGGCCATTTTATTCTCAGGTGCTTTATCAATAATTAAGTATTCAAAATTTAATAACTCACCCTGCTTTAGCGATACTCTAAATCCTCGCTCTTGATTTGCTTTGGTGAAGTTTGCTCGCAGTGCAAATGAGACTGTGCCATCTACTAAAATCGGCCCCTGATCAGCTCTTGTATTTTTAGAACCTAGCTCAACTGGTTGATGAGCATTGGCTACACCTGTGCTACATAGCCAGAGTGCACTCAGCAGTGAGATAAATACCAGCCTTTTCATTTGGTGATTTAAGCACATAGAACTTAAAAATAGGTTAGAAATCTTCAGATTTTCCCCCACTTCCTATTGTTATTCATATTTATAAAGGTCTAGCCTTATTTCATGTATCAGCACGGTATTAAGAGCACACTTAAAGCTGGCTCAATAGTCTTTGGTGCATCTGCGCTATTTCTTCTTATCGCACCCGCCTTATTTTTAGATCTACTTGGCGCAGAGGATTCGCAATCTATGGTCTGGTCAATGCGAATGATTGCAATCACATTACTTGCCTTGGCTGGGAATATGTGGCAGAACGCAAAGTTAAATACAGCTTCATCATTAGGCTTTGTTGCAAAAGTGATGTTCATCGCAGCAGCTGGCCTTGGCTTTTTAACTATCTTTATACCGAATGAATTAACCCCATTTGCTATTGCTTATGCAATTATCGGCTTTAGCTTTTCTATCTCATACCTAGTAAATCTAATAAGAAAGTAAGGCAGACGCCTAGAATTGCCCTATGCGGGCAAAGATTAAAAACGGCTTTGAGCCAAAAGTATGTGTTACATGTGGGCTCGCTTTTGAGTGGCGAAAAAAATGGGCAAAGAATTGGGAGCAGGTTAAGTACTGCAGTAAAAGGTGTTCGGGTAAGAAATGAAGCAAATAATCTATGTCAGCCATGATCAATTAAATGCAAAGTATGGCGCTCTAAAAAATGCTGATCCTAAAAGTGATGTAATTGTTTTAGTTCAGAGTGATCGAATGGTCACTGGTGATCACTGGAACAAGATAAGACTCTATTTTCTTATCTCAAGTGCTCTTCACTTTGCCCAAGAGCTAAAAGATGCTGGTTTTACAGTTATCTATCAAAAAGCTGCCACAACTGTTGATGGATTAAAAATAGTGCAAGGTAAGTATAAGAATCTACCAATCACAGCGTGTGCGCCCTCATCATTTAGATTACACAAATCATTATCTGATTTTGGCGTTAAATTTGTTGAAAGTGATTTCTTTTTAACACCTAAATCATTATTTAAAGAGTGGGCAGATAATCAAAAAAGTTATCTAATGGAATCCTTTTATAGAAACCAGCGGGTGCGGCTAAATATTTTGGTAGAAAAAGGTAAGCCAGTAGGTGGTGCTTGGAACTTTGATAAAGAAAATCGCTCACCACTTCCTAAAGGTTATAAATTTCCACCATATTTAGATCACAAACCAGATGAGATTGATATTCAAGTTGCAAAAGAATTAGGCATTAAAACTAGTACTACCTGGGCAACAAACAGAGCTGGTGCTAAAAAAGTATTAAAAAACTTCCTAGATAATCACTTTAAAAGCTTTGGTCCTTATGAGGATGCTATGACTAGTGATAACTGGGCACTTCATCATTCACTGCTTAGTCCTTATATAAATAACGGCCTACTTCACCCAAGTGAGGTGATAGATGCAGCTGTTAAAAGGTTTGAAAAAGGTGATATTCCAATTGCATCAGCTGAAGGTTTTATCCGCCAGATTATTGGCTGGCGTGAGTATGTAAATGGTATGTATTGGTATTTAGGTGAGGATTACAAAGAAGGTAATCATTTAAATGCAAAGCGTGATCTGCTGCCTTTATTTACTGATCCAGATAAAACCAAAATGAATTGCATTAAAACTACAGTTTCAGATATTAATGAGCGTGCTTGGGTTGCCCATATCCCCCGTCTTATGCTGCTTAGTAATTTAGCTTTAATTACTGGAACTAATCCGCAGCAATTTCTGCAGTGGATGAGGCAGGTATTTATTGATGCTAGTGATTGGGTGATGGTGCCAAATGTAATTGGAATGGGTGTGCACGCAGATAATGGCGTGATGATGACTAAGCCATATGCAGCAGGAGGTGCCTATATCTCAAAGATGAGTAATTACTGCAAAGGTTGTTTTTATGATCCAAAGCTTAGAGTTGGTGAGAATGCCTGCCCATTTACAACTTTATATTGGGACTTTCTAGATAGAAATTTAGAAGAGTTTAAAGGCAATCACCGAATGAGTCAGCAATTATTTGGAATCGGCAGACTTAAAGATATGCCAGAGGTTAGGAAGCGAGCAGCTAAGGTTTTAGCAGGGTTGGAAAAGGGCGAGATTTAATCAATATTGTCAGAAATTAGTTAACCCTTTGTTCACAATGGGTTAACTAAGTAATTGAATATATCTAAGAGTTTCATATTTATTAGCCTCTAGTTGGCGTTAAGTAATCATCTATTAACTAAAAAATTATTAAATACCCTCAACTTCCTCGCCATAAATAACTTCTAAAGGAGATATAGCTAAATGCTTAAAGTGAAAAAATCTAATTTACTGCTAGCCGCTTTGGTTGCCGCTTTAATTAGCTCAACTGTTCCGGCAAATGCAGCAGCTGGAATTACATATATGCAAGGGGCAAATGCTTCCGTCACACTTACCCCATTTGCCACCGCAGGTGATCGAATTGGTAATTACCTAATTGGTGGTATCCCAGATGGTATGGGCGTTATTCAAAGTGGAAATAAATTAAGAGTAGTAACAAATCATGAGTGGAGTAACAGCAATGCTGTTGCAGCTGCAAGAGCTTCAAGTGCTGGCTTAACTAATGGTTCATATGTTAGTGAAATGCATTATGACTTAAGTAAAAAAGAGATTGTTGCTGGTAAGGATTTCATGCAGTTTGTTGAGTGGTTTGATTACCAAGCACTTGACTACACATATGAGCCAACTGCGCCAAAGGGAGCAGAGGCAAAGGATCAATACGGCAGCATTAATCACGCAACTCTAATGAATCGCTTCTGTTCATCAACACTTGCAGATGCTGGCACTTTTTATAGCAAGAGCGCTGGTGTTGGTTACAAAGGTGCGGTTTATCTAACTGGTGAAGAGGGCGGAGATGAATCCCGTGGCTTTGCTGGTAATGAAGAGGGAGATTTTGCGCAGATGCCAAGATTTGGACTTTCTGCTTGGGAAACATTTGTGCCAGCACCAACTACAACAAAGAGCACAGTGGTCTTTGGTAATGAGGATGGCGCTGCAACTGATAGCCAACTTTGGATGTATAAAGGCAATAAGCAAAAAGATGGTAGCTGGTATGAGCAGGCTGGACTTGCAAATGGTTCACTCTATGTTTTAGCAACTGATGTTGCTAATGACAATGAGTTCCGTGCAAAGTATGGCAAGGGCAAAGGCGCACCAATCTCATTTGAAAGCATTGATTGGAAAGTAAACGGCAAGACTCAAAATGCTCAAGCAAATAAGCTTGGTATGGAGCTAGCCCGCGTTGAAGACGGCCACTTTGATCCAAAGAAGCCAAATGATTACTACTTTGTAACTACTGAATCAAATAAGGATCCAAAGGCAACTGCGCCAAACCCAGCAACACCAACTGTTTCTCGTGATGGTGGAGCGCTATGGCGTCTGCGTCTTAAGGATGTTAATGATCCACTTAAGGGTGGCACGTTAACAATGTTATTAGATGGCTCAGAGGCACCATATCTATCTAAGCCAGATAATATTGTTGTTGATGATCTTGGAAATATTTTAATCCAAGAGGATCCAGGCAATAACGCAGCGCTTGCTCGAGTAGTTTCCTACCGAATCTCAGATGGCAAGTTAGCAACTGTTGCTCAATTCAAGTCTGAATACTTTACTACTGGTGCTACCGCTTTTATTACTCAAGATGAGGAATCAAGTGGAATCATCGATGTCACTAAATATTTAAAGAGTGGCAGTAGTGATAAAGCTAAGTACTACATGTTAGTTGCACAGATCCATGCAACCCCAGCAAAGTCACGACCAGACTTATCACCAACTCCTTTCGGGCTTGAAAATGCCGTAGAGGGTGGTCAGTGGTATGTAATGAAGGTAAATAATTGGACAGGAATCTATTCATAAGATCTCTGTCTAACTAATAACATCCCTAGCCGGTACCCTTCCACTGGCTAGGGATGTTTTTTAATTTGAAATCTTTTGCCCTTCACACTTTTCTAGCAATTTAATGATTGCGCTCTTTTCTGGCTGTGTTACCCAAAGGCCATACTTCGCTTTAACTGCAATTTGCCTTGCAACGTAATCACACCTATAACTCTTAAGTGGTGGTAGCCAGGTTGCAGCATCACCATCACCTTTTTGGCGATTTAATGAGAAATCAACTGCTAATAAATTAAGTGGATCATTTGCAATCTGTTGTCGCTTTGTTTTATCAAAGTAGGCCGCCCCTGTTTGCCAAGCATTAGATAGGGCCACCACATGATCAATATCAATAGTTGATTTTGTACTACTAAATGTAATTACCTTGCCACTATATGGATCAAGTAGTAAGCCAGAAATAACTTTGCAATCTCTAGTGCCCGCTTTATAAATTACCTCTGTTAAATCTCTCTTTAAGGTGTCATTTCTAGCATCACAACCGTTGCGATCAAGATCTGACCAGTGAGTGAATTGGGCGCGGGTGTAACCGGTCTTAGCTGCTCGACCTTTAACAGATAATGAGTTTAAAACTGTTAGCGCATCATCACTTGGCGCAGCATTTGCGTGCGCTGGGATATAGGTAAGAAGTAGGCAGAGTAAAACGGTCCGTCTCATCTAGTAATACTCTTAGTAATGCTTACTTAAAGCAAGTATTTATACTGTAAAACTACCGAGAGTTTGATCAGTGGCATTAATAAACATGATTACATCAACTACCGCTGTGATCATTAGTGATTTAAAGATGATCTTATTAGGGGCAAATGAGGTGATAATTGCAAAAACTAGTCCAACTATAAGTAGTGGCATATTTGGATTAGCGTTATGAAGAATTAATGTAGCTGTAACTAGTAAGAGGCTAGTTATTATTCTTGAGCCCTTCTTACCAATCCGCTGAGGTAAGCCTTTAATTTTTGATGCTAAATCTTGATCAATATCCTTAAGCACATTAGCAAAGTGGGCAGCAACACCAAGGGATGCTGCTGCGGTGATAAACCAAAGCGGTGGCGTGCGATCTGTTGAAACTATTATGGATGAAACTAAGGCAGCAAAGGCAAGAGCGTATGGAATTGGTGAGAGCAGTGTGGATTTAAAGTAAAAGTTATAGCTAACTCCCATACCAACGCCAAATAAATAAATCAGCCCTCCCTTAATACCAAGTGGGCCAAAGATATTTAACAAAATAGTGAAAGGTATAACAACTTTTATAGCTCTGCGTAGTTTAGTTGTCGTAAGTTCACCACTAACTAGTGGTTTAGATAATCGATTATGTTTTAGATCATCTGGGTAATCAATTAAATCATTGGTAAAGCCAACTAGTAATTGACCAAGAAATACCCCAAAAGCAATTACATATGCTGGTCCTTCCCACCAAAGTGAGGTGGCAAGTAGGAATGAAACTGTGGTGACTGCAATAGTTGGGCCAAAATGTGAAGCTTTAAGTAAAGCTAGCAAACTATTTCTTGCCAATAGCTTTCTTTAAATCCAAGTACTCACCGCATTTTAATCCACAAAGTTTTTCTAACTTTACTAGATTCTTTTTTGCAGCAGATACCTTATTGGTTAATACAAATAACTCCCCTTGATACTCAAGGGCGCCAAGATGATTAGGGTTTAACTTTAATGCTTTTTCATAGTATGTAGCAGCTGGCTTATATTGCTTCAGTTTTCTAGAACTATATCCAAGTAGGTTATTAACATCAGCATTATTTTTAAATTCAGAATCAATTACCTTTAGATCTGAGAGTGCTTGCTTAAAATTATTTGCATTAAGTAAAGTCGTTACCTTAGCTAACTCAGCATTTACCGTCTTAACAGCTGCTGGTGTTGGAGTTGGCGCAACTGGTGTTGGGGTTGGAGTAGGTGTTGGAGTTGCTACTGGAGCTGGGGCCGGGGCGGATCCACCTCCAGTATTTGCAGCATTAGCAGAAGGAGTAAGTGCAAGAAGTAGAGTGATAATTAAAGTTAGGCGCATGGGTAAATATTACACTTTATTAAATTACAAAGTTTACAAGCTTTGGTGTAACTGTGATCACTTTTTTAACCTGCATGCCCATTAAGGCAGCTTTAATCTGAGAATTATCTGTTGCAAGCTTTTCTAACTCATCCTGAGAGATATTAGGTGAGACCTCAATACGATCTTTAATCTTGCCATTTACCTGCAAGATTGCAATTACATTATCTGCGCCAAGTAATGATTTATCTACGACTGGCCAACCAGCATTAGCGATTGCTGGTTTATGACCAAGGTACTCCCACATTTCCTCAGCTGTGTATGGAGCAACTAGCGATAGAGATATTGCAATTGCCTCTGCTGCCTCACGCACTGCTGCATCACTTGGACCAGCACCTGAATCAATTACTTTTCTTGTGGCATTTACTAACTCCATAATTCTGGCAATTACAACATTAAATCTAAATGATTCAACTGCTAATTCAATATCTGCAATCGCTTTATGAGTTACTTTTCTAAGCTCAAGATCACCCTTTTTAAAATCTATTCCAGGTTTACTAGTTACATCCTGGCTAATTCGCCAAGCACGATTTAAAAACTTTAATGAACCAGTGGGTGAAACATCTGACCAATCAATGTCATCTTCAGGTGGGCCAGCAAATACTAAAGAAACTCTGATTGCGTCCACGCCATGCTTATCTAACTCATCAGATAACTTAACTAAATTTCCCCGGCTCTTACTCATTGCTGAGCCATCTTTTAAGACCATGCCTTGATTTAATAACCTAGTAAATGGTTCAGTAAATGAGAGCATGCCAAGATCATGTAATACTTTTGTGAAAAAGCGTGAATATAAAAGATGCAAGATTGCATGAGTTACTCCACCAACATATTGATCAACTGGGAGCCAGGTCTCTACCGCTTTTTGATCAAATGCAACATCATGATTATTAACTGATGTGTAACGAAGGAAGTACCAAGATGAATCCATGAATGTATCCATCGTGTCCGCATCTCGCTTAGCAGGAGCATTACATTTTGGACATTTAACATTTACCCAATCAGATGCTGCTCCTAGTGGAGATGATCCCTTTGGTTTTAGATCTAATCCCTTTGCATCCGGTAATGCCACCGGCAGTTGATCCTGCGGTACAGGTACTAGGCCGCACTTATCGCAGTGCACAATTGGAATTGGTGTTCCCCAAAAACGTTGACGAGAGATTAACCAATCACGTAGTCGATAATTTTTAGTTGCTTTGCCAATCTTTTTACTCTCAATTTCTTTAATAATCTTTGCAATCGCTTCATCTTTACCAAGTCCTGTAATTGATCCAGAGTTAATAACTTCACCATCTCCAGATGTTGCAATACCTGAAGTATTTGGATCCTCTTGGCCGGTATTAATTACAACCCGTACTGGTAGCTTCATCGCTTTAGCAAAATCTAAATCTCTTTGATCATGGGCTGGGACAGCCATAATGGCGCCAGTTCCATAATCAGCTAATACATAATCTGATGCCCAGATTTGAATCTTCTCGTTATTTACTGGATTAATTGCATAGCGATTTAAAAATACGCCAGTTTTCACTCGATCAGTAGCAAGTCGGTCAATATCACTTGCTGCCTTGACAGTTTCTAAATACTTTTTAAACTCGGTTTCAACTGGTGTTCCTGCTACTAATTTTGCTGCTAACTCAGAATCTGCAGCAACGACCATAAAGGTTGCGCCATATAAAGTGTCAGGCCTTGTGGTGTAAACAGTTATTTTTTGATCCATTTCATCAACTGCGAACTCCACCTGCGCACCAGTTGATCTACCAATCCAATTTCTTTGCATAAGCAATACTTTTTCAGGCCAAGCACCTTCTAGTTGCTCCATGTCATCAAGTAAGCGATCTGCGTAATCAGTAATCTTTAAATACCATTGATTAAGCTTCTTCTTTGTTACCGCGCTATCGCATCTCTCACATAGACCTGCAACTACCTGCTCATTTGCTAATACAGTTTGGCAATCAGGACACCAGTTAACTGCTGAATCTTTGCGATAGGCCAAACCTTTTTCAAACATCTGAAGAAATAACCATTGATTCCATTTGTAATACTCAGGATCACATGTGTGAAGAACTCGATCCCAATCAAATGAGCAGGCATATCTGCGCATGGATGCTTTTTGCACATCAATATTTTCATAGGTCCAAGCTCTTGGATCTGCATCTCGTTTAATTGCAGCATTTTCGGCTGGCAAACCAAATGCGTCCCAACCAATTGGATGCATTACGTTAAAACCTTTTTGAATCCAATACCTTGCTATGACATCACCTAATGCATATGCCTCAACATGGCCCATATGTAAATCACCTGATGGGTAAGGGAACATATCTAAGATATATTTTTTAGGACGAGCATCATCTGACTT
>ENA-UOYL01000899-UOYL01000899.1-marine-metagenome-genome-assembly--contig:-NODE-899-length-10390-cov-2.989625_pt1 | contig 10390 bp, 9 predicted proteins | sample MGYA00238173_ERZ767189 | MGnify/ENA primary metagenome ERZ767189 (study PRJEB28943, sample SAMN06267163) | marine metagenome | isolation source: Columbia River Estuary | place: USA:Columbia River Estuary... | reverse complement strand
CATCTTAGTTCTTTTTTAAGTAATCAGCAACTCCATCACGTGATGCTTTCATTGCTTCCTTGCCTTCTTCCCAGTTAGCTGGACAAACTTCGCCATGTTTTTGAACATGTGTAAAAGCATCAATCATTCGGATGTATTCATGCACGTTTCTACCAATTGGAAAATGATTGACAGACTCGTGAAATACCTGGCCTTCCTCATCAATTAAATAGGTTGCTCGGTAAGGAACATTATCTCCATCTGATTCATCTTCATCGTCGAACATATCATAATCTAAAATGCCTAGCTCATACGCTAAAACACGAGTAGAATCTGCAATTAATGGGAATTTAACGCCTTCAATTCCTCCGTTGTCTTTCGTTGTATTTAACCAAGCAAAATGAACCTCTGCTGTATCGCAAGAAGCACCAATTAATATGGTATTTCGTTTTTCTAATTCTCCCGCAATTTCTTGAAAGGCATGTATTTCTGTTGGACAAACAAATGTAAAATCCTTTGGGTACCAAAAAAGAAGAACTTTCTTTTTGTTTTCAAGAGCTTGATCCAATACATTGATCATAAATGAATCGCCCATTTCGTCAATTGCCTTAACAGTGATGTCTGGGAATGTTTTTCCTACTAATGTTGCCATGTCTATTTTTTTAAGTGAATACTATTTTACAAATTTAATACATTATCATATTAGATTTTATCAATTAAATTTATATTTACATAAATTTAATCTATATGATATCCATTCAGCAAATGCAATATATTCTTGTTTTAAGTGAAGAGATGCACTTTCAACGTGCTAGTGAACGCTGTTTCGTTACTCAGCCCACTTTATCTATGCAAATAAAGAAAGCGGAAGAAATACTTGGAACTGTTTTATTCGACAGGAGTGTTAATCCGATTAATTTAACTGCTTTTGGGGTGGAGGTTGTGGGCGTTATTCGTGAAATATTAACGGAGAACGAACGCTTAAAAGTATTAAAAAGTCGCTTTAAAGGAGAGTACAAAGAGGAGATTAGGTTGGGTGTTATTTCTACTATTTCTGCCTATTTGATTCCAAAAATGTTTTCAGTTTGGAAAAAAAGCATGGGGGAGATTAATTTAACGATCGAAGAATTAACGACTAAGGCATTATTGGAAGCCTTGGATAAAAATGAAATTGATATCGCAATTTTTGCTGGTCCACATGCGGTCAGTAAGTATAGAACAGTGCCTTTATTTACAGAAGAAATTCTCATTTATTGCCCAAGCTTAAAGAAAAAAGAGGTGAGTATGGATGTGCTACAGCAGCAAAATCCATGGTTGCTTTCCAAGGGGAATTGTTTGCGTACTCAAATGATTGAATTTTGTCAATTAACGGATAGCCATCGATATGGGCAATGGAACTATCAAGGGGGAAACTTGAAATTATTAATGGAAATGGTGGATAATGAGGGTGGATATACCTTGATACCGGAAAATTTGCCCATGTCAGAAAAGCGAAAAAAAGCAATGGTTCAAATCACCTCGAAATTTGGTTCTCCAGCTAGGGAAATAATTGCTGTTTTTCCGAATCGAACGATAAAATCAAACGGTATAGATCGTATAATAAGGGATGTTCAACTTAACTTCATGACCAGCGGTAAATCTAAAAAAATTAACGTGCTTGGTTGGAAATAATCCTGAACCTGCGACTTATTTATTTGCAATGGCTACAAATTCATCGTAGCTAACGGGCTTTGCAACTAAACTTACCATTGATTTGAAAAAATCAGTCAGTTTTTGTTCCGCTAATTGGTCGTAAATACTATTGGCTTGCTCTTTATTTTGAAGTAATCGGAGGGCTGTTTCCATCAGTTCTTTTTCTTCTGGAGGCGGCATACCATATTGAGCATAATTACCAATGAGTAGATTTTTAGTATATTCAATAACTTCTTGTTGATCTAATTTAATGTTATTGTCTTTAAAAATTTTAGTTTGAATCAATTGCCATTTTAATGATTTCAAATAGGCATCAAATTCTGCGTTAATGTCTTCTTCTGTTAAGGGTTTTTCATTGGTCATTCTAATCCAACGCTTCAAAAAATCACTTGGAAAGTCAACCTTTGTTTTTTCCATAATAGCATCAAAAACAGAACGTGTCAATAATTTATCAGAGTCTTTTGAAAACATTTGTTCCATGTCTTTTTTCACACGCGCTTTCAATCCTTCCTCTGAGTTTACCTCTCCTTCTTGAAATAATTTTGAAAACAATGCTTCATCAAGATCGGCCATCGCCATTTTTTTAATTTCGGTAATGGTAAAGGTAAAATCCATGTTTATTTCACTGGCAAGTTCCTCGCTAATACCTAATAAACTGGCTTTGTCTTTATTGTCTTTCGATACAAGTGATGGAGATAGCGAAAAGGTATCATTAACTTTTTTTCCAATTAAAGTTTGATGTACTTCGGTATCTTTTAGAAATTCAAGTGAGATGGTAGTTGAATTGGAAATCCCGCTTTCATTTGGGGTACCGTCAGCATTTAACTCTTGGAATATTCCTAAAAGCATGTCTTTCTCTCCTGCGATATCAGTTGATATTAACTTCCCATATCGTCGTCTAAGGTCTTCAATTTGCTGATTAATTAATTTATCATCTACTCGGATTGTGGTATAGTCATATTTATCATTCATAGCGTTTGATAAATCAAGCTTTGGAGACAGACCGATTTCAAAGGTGAATTCGAATTCGTTTGGTGCGTTAAAGTCACCTTTAGGTTCTATATTTTCTTTGGGGATTGGATTGCCTAAAATCTCGATTTTATTATTAGAAATAAAATTATACACGCCATCGTTCGCCAATTTATTTAATTCTTCCACTAAAAGAGCTTTCCCGTATTGTTTTTGAATCATACCAGCAGGGACATTTCCGGGCCTAAAACCAGGTATTTTAGCTGTTTTACGATATTTTTCCAAGGCGTTCTTTACTTTGCCTTCATAATCTTCTTTAGCAATTTGAACGATTAAATTGGCTGTTAAACCATCTACATCTTCCTTAACAATATTCATTTATCAATCGTATTTACATTAAACAAAAAAGGTCTCCGCTGTGTACAGAGACCTAAACTTGTGCGGATGGAGGGACTCGAACCCGCATACCTCTCGGCACCAGATCCTAAGTCTGGCGTGTCTACCAATTTCACCACATCCGCTTAACTTTTATTAAATCGATCTATTACGTTAAATATTCCGATTCCCTTAAATGAAATTTATGTTACTTCAAGGGGTGCAAAGATAACGCTATTTTTAAAAAACACAAAATCTTCGCACAAAGACTATTTTTTTAATCCCATATTTTTCTGAATCTCTTTCATGAATTCTGAGGCATAAACAAATTGATTTACCTCCTTATTATCTGACAAAAGAATACTATCACGATTACCCTGCCACCAATTTTGGCCTTTATAAATAAAAAGTACGTTATCACCAATTTCAATGACACTATTCAGATCATGGGTAATCACAACTGTAGTAATATTAAGATCATAGGTAATGTCTTTTATTAAGGCATCGATACGGATTGATGTAATAGGATCTAGGCCTGAATTAGGCTCATCACAAAACAGGTATTTAGGATTCATTGCAATGGCTCTAGCGATACCAATTCTTTTTTGCATACCACCGGAACATTCCGACGGATACAGTTTATTTTTTTCATGCAGATTTACGCGCTCAAGGCAGAAGTCGGCCCGCATTTGCATTTCTTTTTTTGTCATATTAGTAAACATGGACAATGGAAACATTACGTTTTCTTCAGCATTTAATGAATCAAAAAGGGCTGCACCTTGAAATAGCATACCAATTTCTTCTCTTATAGCAGATTTGTGCTCTCTATCCATGGAGGTAAAGTCATTGCCATCGTACAATATCTCACCACCATCTGTTTCATGTAAGCCTACCATGCATTTGGCTAATACAGATTTTCCTTGACCTGACTGCCCAATAATTAAATTTACTTTTCCTTTTTCAAATTTTGCTGAAATATCAAAAAGAACTTGTTGATCTTTGAAGGATTTATTTATGTTTTTTACCTCAATCATTATAATAAAATCATTTGAGTTAAAATAAAGTTGGCAATTAAGATGGTTACGCTACTAGTAACCACAGCTTTTGTAGAGGAGTGTCCAACATCTAATGCGCCTCCTTTAACATAATAGCCATAAAAAGAAGAAACGGAAACGATGAGAAAACCAAAAACAACGGTTTTGGTTAAGGCATAATAAACATGTCCAACATCAAAAAATGATCGGATGCCTAAAATATAAGTTTCTGTACTCGTTAAATCTGAAATAATAAGTGAAATATAGCCTCCAATGAGGCTCATAAACATCGAAAAAATAATTAAAACAGGAAAAAATATAATCGCAGCAATTATTTTTGGAAGTATTAAATAATTTAAGGAATTAACGCCCATAATTTCGAGTGCATCGATTTGCTCTGTAACGCGCATAGTACCAATTTCAGAGGCGATATTGGAGCCGATTTTCCCTGCAAGAATCAAGGATATAATCGTTGGAGAAAACTCTAATATGGTACTGGATTGGGTGATATAACCAACTGTATATGCAGGCAAAAGAGGATTGCCCATATTAGATGCTGTTTGAAGGGCAATAACACCTCCCATAAAAGAAGACATAAGCACCACAATAGGAATAGAGCTAATACCTATAATCTGAATTTCATTGAATAAGCTGCGCCAAAATATCCCCCATTTTTTTGGCTTCGTAAAGATGATTCGAAGCATTATAAAATATTTTCCGATTTTAGCCAAAGATTTCATATGGCTAAATTAAGGATAATTTTATATCCTAGCGATTGTAGGGATAAGTTCTCTTTTACTTTTATACTTTTACATGAGTAAATAAAACATGACCAAAAGAGAGAAATATATTACGGTTTTCGATAAATACGTGCCCAAGGTGTTTTCTCCTGTGCTCGCCGATCTTTTGCTTGCTTCAAATGTTAGTTTTAAAGTTGTCAAGAGTCGAAAAACAAAACTGGGCGATTTCAGAATGAGTCAATTCGTTAAACAACCCATAATCACGATTAATCGCGATTTAAACCAATATTCATTTTTAATTACATCCTTGCATGAATTTGCTCATTATCACACCTTTCAAAAATATGGAAATAGTGTATTGCCACACGGAAAAGAATGGAAAGAAGCCTTTAGGAACTTACTTATTCCAGTCATTAATAGCGGACAACTACCTAAGGATATTGAAACTGCATTAATGAGCTCATTAGTCAATACCAAGGCTTCGTCTTGTTCAGATTTGCCTTTGGCCAGGACACTGCATCGCTACAATAATTCAGAATCCTCAGAATATAGGCTAGAAGAACTTCCTAAAAACGCTACCTTTGCCTTGAATAATCGATTCTTTTTAAAATTAAATAAGCGACGAACACGATACGAATGCAAAGAATTATCTAGCGGAAAAATTTTTCTTGTGCATGCATTGGTAACGGTAATTAAAACGGAGACAGATGAATAATAATTATTCTTTGATAATGGCAGGAGGTGTAGGCAGCAGATTTTGGCCAAAATCAACTGCGAAAAACCCGAAGCAATTCCAAGATGTTTTGGGTATTGGGAAATCGTTATTGCGCTTAACTTTTGAGCGGATGCAAAAATTTTCGCCCAACGAGAACATTTATATTTTAACGAATGAAAATTATTTACAGTTGGTTTTATCACAATTGCCAGAACTAACGGAAGATCAGGTTATTTGCGAGCCTAGGCGTAAAAATACGGCACCATGTATTGCTTATGCTTCCGCTAAAATATATTCGAAAAATAAAGATGCTGTATTGGTGATTACACCTTCAGACCATTTAATATTAGACGCAAATCGTTTTGTGGAGCTCATCCAAATATCAATCGAAACTGCGCATAGTGACGACAAATTAGTGACTCTTGGGATCCTGCCTACACGTCCAGACACTGGCTATGGTTATATTGAATTTGATCAACAGGAAAGTAGGAAAGCAGGCAGCGTAAATAAGGTGTTGAAATTTCAAGAAAAGCCAACCCTTGATATTGCGCAGTCTTTTCTAGACGCGGGCAATTATTATTGGAATGCTGGGATCTTCGTTTGGAAAGCGTCTGTTATTCTTCAAGCGTTTGAGCAATTTCAACCCACATTATTTGAATTGTTTGCCAATGATTTAACCATTTATGGCACCAATCTAGAGAAATCAATGATAGCGGAGGCTTTTGAAAAATGTGATGATATTTCAATTGATTTCGCAATACTAGAATATGCGAAAAATATCGCTGTCGTTTTGGCTGATTTCGATTGGAGTGACTTGGGAACGTGGGGAAGTTTGACAGACCATTTAGCGAAAGATGATAACAACAATACCGTACTAGGACAAAAGGTATTCATATATAACTCATCAAATTGTTTGATTCATGTACCGAATGATAAATTGGTATTAATAGATGGTTTAGACGATATGATTGTGGTTGAATCAAATGAAATGTTGTTGGTGCTAAAAAAAGAGAATGAGCAGGATTTAAAAAAATATTTAAAAAATATCGAAGATCATTTACCCCACTTATTTAAATAATCGATGGTAAAAATACGCGATATCGAATTAGGAGATTTTCCACTTTTGCTAGCACCAATGGAAGATGTAAGCGACCCACCTTTTAGGGCTCTATGTAAAAAACACGGAGCTGATTTAATGTATACGGAGTTTATATCTTCAGAAGGATTAATTCGTGATGCTGCGAAAAGTGTTCAGAAAATGGATATTTATGAATATGAGCGCCCTGTTGGCATTCAGATTTTCGGCTATGATATTGATAGCATGCGAGAAGCGACAAAAATAATCGAAAAAACAAATCCAGATATTATTGATATAAATTTCGGCTGTCCGGTTAAAAAAGTAACGTGTAAAGGAGCAGGCGCTGGAATGCTTCAAGATATTCCTAAGTTGATTCGAATGACGGATGAGATTGTTAAAGCGACCAATTTACCCGTAACGGTTAAAACTCGCTTGGGCTGGGACGATAAATCTAAATTTGTTGTTAGTACTGCAGAAAAGCTCCAAGATGTTGGTGTTGAGGCTATTTCAATTCATGGTCGAACAAGAGTACAGTTGTATAAGGGAGATGCTGATTGGACTTTAATAGGAGAAGTGAAAAATAATCCAAGGATGCATATCCCAATTTTTGGCAATGGCGATATTGATTCTCCTGAAAAAGTACTGGAATACAAAAATAGATATGGTGTTGATGGCATAATGATTGGCCGAGCTAGCATTGGAAACCCATGGTTTTTTAATGAAGTCAAGCATTTTTTGGCTACCGGCACACACCTGCCGCCTCCGGATATTAGGGCTAGGGTTTTAGCTGCTAAGGACCATTTGAAAATGAGTGTAGAGTGGAAAGGCGTTAATTTAGCCATCGCTGAAATGAAACGACATTACACCAATTACTTTAAGGGAATAAGTCATTTCAAGGAATTTAGAACAAAACTTGTTACCTCTAATGACTTAAGTGAAGTAAATGAATTATTAGATTGGATTGCTGAAAATCAAGATCAATTTTTAGTTCATCATTTGGAATGAAGCGTTATTTGACTTTTATTTTCTTGTTTAATAGCTGTACAAGCTTACTGGCAGAAAACTGAACGCTACCCATCATTTCTTGGTTATTTATAGAATCTAATTTAAAAAAATAATTTGTGCCTTTTAATGATAAATAAGCTTCGTTTTTAATGCTTTCCTCAACCTTAGGTCTTTTTGTTGATGAATATAAATAATAATAATTATCTTTTTTAACCATATATAGAAGAGGTGAATAAAGCACACGAAATTGATTGCCCTCTTGTTGCATAATGCCTTTTTCTATTAGTTTATTAATAAAGTAATCTCCTTTTTCATTGGTATTGAAAAGCAGCGAATAATTAGGCACTAGTATGTTTCTAAATCTTTCATGTTGAGTTACATTAAAATCCTCATCCATTTCAGAAATAATATAGCGTTCTTTGGCCTGGTGCGAACCTCCTTCTGCGAAGGATAGATCGCCTTCCCATGCGGCAATGAATGCTGCCATTGGAAAGCTAATTTTTCTGCCTTTAGCAATTAAAAATTTTTTAAAGGGATCGTTTTTCGAGGATCTAAATTTTTCTGCATTTAGGTGCAATTCAATGGATGCTTTTTCAGTTTTTCCCTTTACCAAGCTAGATCCAGGTTTCATTTCCGAAAAAGGAAATTGATCATTTTTATGAAAGTAGCATTTTAAATTAAAATTGGCCGAGTCGCTATCATGGGCAAATATTGCATAATCAACTCCATATTTCTGTAGTTCCTTCCATTTTGAAAAAACCACTAAATTTTCATTTTTGAATTTGTTAAGAGCAAAGTATTCTTTCCAGAGCTTAGAGATTCCCATATGCTTTGCATTGTGAATACGATTCATCACTTTATATACATTTTTACCAGAATAGACAAGTAAATACTTTGAATCGTAATGTAAGAAAATATTTAATTTAGGAATAAAGTAAACATGCATCTTATTTTTTGAAGAATCTATTACCGCAATGTTTTGCTTAACTTTTTCAAGGGCTTGTTTGGTTTTAGTACTATCATTTAGTTGAATTATTGCGCCATATTCGCCATTTTCGTTGGCGAAAATAAAGATCTCTTTTTGAAAATTTAATCCAAATGTTTTCCCCTGTCCAAGCAGGTATTCGGCACTAGTCAAATCTCTAAAAGGCGTCTTATAGAAGTAAAGCATGCTATTTGTTTCCTTGATTAAATCAAGAATTTTTACACTACCTATAAAGTCTGCATCAGGTAATCGATCTATAATTCTAGGCTGTGGTGCTTTACTAAATATAAAAGGTTGAAAATATAAAAAGGCAGCAAGAACAATAGCAAGTAGAGTGATAATCAGCGACTTTTTGTACATTGTTTTACTTTGAAAAAATATAAAGCGTATTTATAAGATCTAATAAGTGCTCGCCTGAATTTTCTTCTCCACGAAATTCATAATTCATTATGAAGTTTGTTGATTTACTTGTGGTCTTGGTTGACTTTAAGTACATTTTGCCAGATTTACCTTTTAATGAATTAATCATTTCGCTTCTGCGTTCATCTAACAGATCGCTAGGGAAGCGATTTAAGGCACCTGAAATATCTAAATATCCATTCATAAAACCGCTCTTTTTAATCTGCCTACTTATTTTTTTTGGAAGTTGATCTGCTCCATATCCATCGGAGTGGTTGATAGCCAAGTCCTCATCATTCGTGAAAATGAATAAGTCATTCTTATTGATCATATAAAGTGGTGCTGCATCTAATATAGCATTTTGAAATACCCAATAATTATCGTGTTTTTCGAATTTACTAGTCAAACGGCTTAAGTTTTTCAGTATAATTTCCGGTATATCATCCCTTTCAATTGAAAATCCTAAGGTGAAAATTGGCATGTCTTCCACCGCATCAGTTTCTCTCTCCCCATATTCGAATGTTTCTTCATCGTAATAGAAATCAATTTTCTTTGTTTTTATTTTTTTTATACCATTAAATGTCCCAAACATACTGCCTTTGTAGGTGTCAAATAATGCATCTTTATTTACTAATTCATTTAGTAATTCAAGGGTTAGCACATTCATCGCAAGATCAGCATTTTTTTCTGACGAAAGAATTGGCATAACTACCTCATAGGCTTTTTCATACGCTTTTCGCATATTTACATTATATGTAAAATAGGCCGAACTCCCCTTGTGTATATATTTAGCAATGTTTTTATCGAACTTAGAATCGTTCATTTCTTGATAAACAGAACCTAATTTTTCTCCATATCTAGCTTCTACTAAGAAATCAATTGATTTATCCTTTAAGATTAAATCCCCCAAAATGATGTTCCCGGTATAGAGTTCTTTAATGTCTCGATAAAGTGACGGCATAACCGTTTGAAAGTACCAAAGCCCATTCGCTTGTTCGAAGCTTCTAGAGTTATCTAAATAGAAGGTTCCCTCGCACGGATGTGTAAGTTGCTCGGCAAATCTCGGATCATTTTTTAGCAGGTTATTATTTTTAATGAATAAATCATCTAAAAGCTCCGCTAATAAAGCTTGTTGCAATTCTAATTGAACACTGTCCCTAAGTTCAAAATAATTTTTCTCATTAGGGTCCTCATTTGCTTCTGGAAAATCGACAATTGGCTCACGGTTTTCTTCTAGCTCATTAGTAAAGTCATCATTTTCATAATTTATAGAGTCATTTTCGTCAAATAGTTCCTCATCAAATATGTCATCATCGTCTTCATCATATTCCCACCCGAAAGGATATTCATTTCCTCTTGCATACCAGATAGAATCTGTTTGAGCATCTATTGATTCAGTAGATGGTTCAATCCTAATGA
>ENA-UOYL01000897-UOYL01000897.1-marine-metagenome-genome-assembly--contig:-NODE-897-length-10405-cov-4.573393_pt1 | contig 10405 bp, 14 predicted proteins | sample MGYA00238173_ERZ767189 | MGnify/ENA primary metagenome ERZ767189 (study PRJEB28943, sample SAMN06267163) | marine metagenome | isolation source: Columbia River Estuary | place: USA:Columbia River Estuary... | reverse complement strand
AGAAATAGCGCAGATGCACCAAAGACTATTGAGCCAGCTTTAAGTGTGTTCTTAATCCCATGCTGATACATATGAGAAGGCTAGACCTTTAAAAATCGAAATGACAATAGGGGATGAGTATAAATTTGAAGTTTTCTAACCTATTTTTAAGTTTCTTATGCTTAAATCACCAAATGAAAAGGCTGCCATTCATTTCACTAATCATTGTGATCTCGATTTTCAACATGGGCCAAGCTAGTGCTCATCAACCAGTTGAGTTGGGTTCTAAAAATACGAGAGCTGATCAAGGACCAATTTTAGTAGATGGCACAGTTTCATTTGCGCTACGAGCAAACTTCACCAAAGCAAATCAGGAGAGAGGTTTTAGGGCATCGTTAAAACAGGGTGAATTATTAAATTTTGAATACTTAATTATTGATAAAGCACCTGAAAACAAAATGGCACTTAGCAAGTTACCCACTGTAACAATTACAGCACCAGATGGCGTTAAGAGTGTTGTTAAATTTACTGAGCGAACTAATTTCTATGAGCCGTATGGGCGAACTAATTATTTGTATCTAGCTAGATTTTCAAGCACTGCAGTTGAAGGAATCTATAACTTCACTATTAAGTCAAGAGCAAAAGCGAGTATTACAGTCTCGACCGGCAGTAAAGAAACTTTTGGACAAGTCTTTCAGCCTGGAATTTGTCCGAGCAGTGAGCAACAGCAAACACCTACAGTAAGTAATGCTCAAGCAGCCACATTAGTTGGAATGAAAAAAGATACTGCCGCATCATGTGCTGCCAAGTTGAACTGGGTATATCGAATTGGCCAAGAGGATGATCAGATCTTTGCGCTTACAAAAGATTATCGCCTAGATAGAGTTACCGTAATTATCAAGAATGGATTAATTACTAATTCATTAGTTGGTTAAGTCTTTAAAGCTTCACCTTGCTCAACTAGATTAGCCGCCTCAACTCCAAGCTTCTCATCAACTGCTGATAATCTATATGAAAGCTCTGATTTAGTATCACTTGAAATAGTGGAAACCTCTTGAAAAATTCTCTCTTCCTTTATCTCACACTCACCAAAAGTTAGGCCCTCATTATTTATTAAGAATGAATATGAATCGGTAATTATAACTTCAAAAGATTTAACATCAATAGATTCCTGAAATGATTTAGATGCAAAGCTATATGCCAGTGGCCAATCTTGTTTAGAAATAGCAGATACCTGTGAGCTAATGTGATCAGTGACTAATTGCTTTTGCTTATCACTACAAGGACCTGCCATCAGAGATTTAAAAGGTGCAGTGGTAGAACATGCAGATAGTAAAACCATAGATAGGCTAATTATTAGAACTGATTTGAACTTCATTAGATGCTCAGTTTAACTTAAATCCCTCACGCCACTGATTCTTAGGCATGTTCTAAGAGGTTCTGACTCAATTACTATACAATTTGGAAATGGCCGATATTAAGAAAAGTAAAGAGATTCAAAAAGATAAATCTGGGTTTGAAACCTCAGTAATACCAGTTAAGTATGTGGATTTAATTGAGGATGCATTCCATGCGATCCTAGCGATTGCTCTACTTGCTATTGGTGTCGGAGCTTTCTTCTTTAGTATCAAGCGGCTCATCCAAACAGCACCCTTCTTTCCTAATGGAATGATTCAGGGAGTTAATGACATTTTATTTATTGTTATTATTTTAGAAATTCTACGTACAGTAATCTCACGCTTTACTGATGGTGTTTATCAATTAGATAAGTTTTTAATTATCGGTGTGATTGCAGCTGTTCGACATATATTAACTGTAGGAGCATCTTTAACCCTTGAATCTGGTAAAAGTGATGAGGCATTTAGACGGGCAATTTATGAGATGGGGCTTAATGCCGGCATTGTGGTTGCTTTAGTTTTTGCTTTCTTCTTATCTAAATCAGCACTTAGAGGCTATAAAAAGTAATTTAGCTTTCAAAGTCACCGCCCCGGCCTGTTAGCCGAGGGCGGTTTCTTTTTTTATTTGACTCATAACGAAAGATCAGAGTTAGTACAGATGCTGCAAAAAGTGCAATTAGTACAAACCCGATTTCCATATTTAACCTAGTACTGCCCAAACTACTAATGCGAATATTGCCACACCGCTACCAACGATTGCGATTGCAGATAGTGATAGTAGGCCGCGAGATTCAGCAATCTTCTTTCCTAATGCTGATTTACTTGCAATCTTACTTAGATCTTCAACTAATGCTTCACCTTCGCGCACTGCTGCGTATTGGCTAATTATTGCCAAGATTCCGGTAACTGCTGCAACACCAACTGCTAGGTATTTAGCGCCATCTGATGCGGTTGCAAACTTATCAAATCCTGCTAATACAAATACACCGATTAACATCAAGGTCGGAGCAATCTGAGCAGTGATGATTTGGGAACGTTTTTCATTCCAAAGTTTAATTAGGTCTTTCTCGTTCATATTTTCTCTCCAATTTCAGGTTGCACAGTTTGCTACCTTGTGTTTCTAATATACACGGCAAATAAATGTCTGAGGTTATTGGGCAATTAAATTCTGGCAAATTATGATGAAATACACCACCTTTTTACCCCACCTAGGTGTGGTGGCTAAACTACTCAGATGAATGATCTGACCTTGGCTCAGCAGTTGGCAGATATCGCCGATCAGGTATCACTTGCAAGATTTAGAGCTAATGATTTGGTAATTGATTCAAAACCTGATTTAACTCCAGTATCTGATGCTGATAAAAAAATTGAACAATTAATCCGCGAGCACCTGCTTAAGGTAAGTCCTGAAGATGGCGTAATTGGGGAAGAGTTTGAAAATAAGGTATCAACTAATAATCGAGAGTGGATTTTAGATCCAATTGATGGCACTAAAAATTATATTAGAGGTGTTCCAATCTGGGCTACCTTAATAGCACTTCGCCAAAATAATGAGATCACCTGCACAGTTGTCTCAGCCCCAGCAATAAATCGACGCTGGTATGCCAGCAAGGGTGAGGGTGCATATGTTGTGGAAAATATTTTAGGAAAAGAAGAGAAACGAAAGTTAAAAGTAAGTGCGGTTAGTAAAATCAGTGATGCCAGCTTTGCATTTGCTGAAGTTATTAAGAAAGATAATTGGGAAGATTATTACGATAAGTTTTTAAAGTTAACTAATGATGTTTGGCGAAGCCGTGGCTTTGGAGATTTTTGGGGTCATATGTTGGTGGCTGAAGGAGCAGTTGATATAGCTGTTGAACCAAAGCTTGCACTCTGGGATATGGCAGCTTTGTATTTAATCGTAAAAGAGGCAGGTGGCTCCTTTACCAACCTAGCTGGCATAGATGGGGTAGATGGGCCTGGTGCGATCTCATCAAATACTCTATTGCATAAGGATTTACTCGCACGTTTTGCATAACCAGTGCTAATTTGGTTATCTAAATATAAATTAAATAATATAGTTAAGAGATGGAAAATATCATCCGTCGAGTAGATCTGCGTGGGCGCAGATTATCTAAGACTGAGTATCAAAAACTTCTGCCTCGTGGTGATTTTGATGTCAACAAAGCAATGGCTGCTATCACCCCAATTTTAGATTTATTTCCAGGTGCAACTGAAGATTCATTATTAAATCTTTGTGAAAAATTTGACGGAGTAAGACCAAAATCTTTAAAGGTTGAAAAATCTGATATTGATTTAGCCCTTAAAAACTTAGATCCAAAGGTTAAGTCAGCTTTGCTTGAAAGTATCAAAAGAGTTAGAAAAACAAGCCAAGATCAGATGCCAGTTAATAAAGTAACCGAGCCGGCTAAGGGAGCACAGATTCAACTTACCTGGCGGGTGATTGAGCGAGTTGGACTTTATGTACCAGGTGGACTTGCAGCTTATCCAAGCTCGGTAATTATGAATGTAGTGCCAGCCCAAGTTGCTGGTGTTAAAAGTATTGCATTGGCATCCCCACCACAAAAAGAGTTTGCTGGATTACCACACCCAGTTATTTTGGCAGTGTGTGCATTGCTTGGAATAGATGAAGTTTATGCAATTGGTGGAGCGCAAGCGGTAGCACTATTTGCTTATGGTATTGATAATCAGATTACGCCAGTAGATATGGTCACTGGCCCAGGCAATATATATGTAGCAGCAGCGAAGCGATCACTTAGAGGTGTGATTGGGATTGATTCAGAAGCTGGTCCAACTGAGATTTTAGTAATTGCAGATAAGGGTGCGCTAGCTAGTGAGGTTGCAGCAGATTTAATTAGCCAAGCAGAACATGATGAGGCTGCCGCTGCCATATTAGTTACCGATAGCCCAGATTTATTAGATGCAGTTGAGGCTGAGTTAGTAAAACAGGTTGCATTAACTAAACATAAGCAACGGATTACAACTGCTTTATCATCTATTCAATCTGCTTTAGTTTTAACTAGTGATATCGCTCAGGCAGTTGATGTGGCAAATGCTTATGCTGCTGAACACCTTGAGATTCAAACTGAAGATGCTGACAGTGTTGCAAAAGGTATTACCAATGCTGGCGCTATCTTTTTAGGCAGATTCACACCAGTTTCATTAGGTGATTACTCAGCTGGCTCAAATCATGTGCTACCAACTGGTGGCTGTGCCTGCCACTCAAGTGGATTATCTGTGCAGACATTTTTAAAGGGAGTTAATGTAATTAATTACTCACAATCCGCCTTTAATGAGATAGCCCAAGATGTAATTACCTTAGCTAATGCTGAAAATTTACCAGCTCATGGCAGTGCAATATCAATTCGTTTGGATAAATAATGATGAGTAAATGGCCAGATTGGTTACCACTTAAGGCTGCTCTAACTGACAGTAGCGTCTATGGCGCTCCTCAGATATCTAATGTCGTAATGCTTAATACCAATGAAAATCCCTTTCCACTACCTGCGCAGGTTGTGGATCAAATCAGTGATGCAGTTAGGCAGGCAGCAGTTGATTTAAACCGTTATCCAGATCGAGATGCGATAGCTTTGCGAACAGCACTTGCTAAGTATATTTCTAAAGATGTAAATGGCATTGGTATTGAAAATATATGGGCAGCTAATGGTAGTAATGAGATATTGCAGCAATTATTTCTAGCTTATGCAAGTGGTGTTTGTTTAGGTTTTACTCCTTCCTACTCAGTGCACCCTTTAATTGCCAAGATAACTGGAGCTAGTTGGGTGGCAGCGGCTTTAGATAATAATTTTAATCTAAATATAGATCTACTAACATCGTTAATAAATAAAGAAAATCCATCACTTATTTTTATTACCACCCCTAATAATCCAACTGGTGGGGTAGTTAAATATGAATTACTTGAGAAGATCGCCAATTTGGTAGTAGGGCGAAAAACATTATTAGTAATTGATGAGGCATATGCTGAGTTCTCAACTGAAAAATCAGCGGTTAATTTAATTCAAAAGTATCCACAAGTAGTTGTAGTAAGAACAATGAGTAAAGCATTTGCCTTTGCTGGTGCACGACTTGGCTATCTAGTTGCAGATAAAACTGTAGTTGATGGGCTTAAGGTAGTAAGACTGCCTTACCACCTAAGCTCTTTAACTCAGGCCGCAGCTCTAGTTGCACTAGAAAATGCAAAGATGATGCAATCAGAGATCACTGAGATAGTTAAATCTCGTCAGGTTGTTAAAGATGGCCTAGAGAAACTAGGGCTTAAGGTAATTGATAGCGGAGCTAACTTTTTGTTCTTTACCGGCTTTAAAGGTAGCAGTGAGCAACTATGGCAGCAGCTACTTGATCAACAACTCTTAGTCAGGGATGTGGGATATGCCGGATACCTGAGGGTAAGCATTGGCACTGAGAGTGAAAATCAGAAGTTTTTGCAAAGTATCAAGTTAATTCTTGGCTAGAATAAGCACTTAATCATTGGAGGCTCATGAGAGTTGCAACTGTTAAACGCAAAACCAAAGAGTCTGATGTGATGGTTAAAATTAATTTAGATGGTACTGGCAACATCGATATTTCAACTGGTGAACCATTTTTTGATCACATGCTAAGCCAACTTGGTAAACATGCCAGCTTTGATTTAGAGATTAAAACAACTGGTGATATTCAAGTTGATTCTCACCATAGTGTTGAAGACACCTCACTAGCTCTTGGGCAAGCATTTAGAGAAGCACTTGGCGATAAGGTCGGGATTACTCGCTTTGGTGATGCCATGGTGCCACTTGATGAGGTATTAGTTCAGGTTGCAGTTGATCTATCTGGCCGGCCATATCTAGTTCACCATGAGCCAGACATTGTTGAGTTAATTGGCACATTTGATACCACTTTAGGTAAACATATTTGGGAATCATTTGTGGCCGAGGCAAGGATTGCTTTACACATTAGAGTTTTAGAAGGCAGAAATGCTCACCATGTTTATGAAGCTCAATTTAAAGCGGTAGCTCGCGCACTTAAGGTAGCGGTCACATTAGATTCAAGAGTAGGCGGCATTCCCTCCACAAAAGGTTCTCTTTGATCGCAATCTTAGATTACGGCTCCGGTAATTTACGTTCAGCAGAAAAAGCATTTGCAACTGTTAGTAATCAAGTTGTAGTAAGTAGTGATCCTAAGATCTGCGCTAGCGCAGATGCCTTAGTAGTTCCAGGAGTTGGTGCCTTTAAAGCCTGTATGGATCAATTACTTGCAATTAAAGGAGATCAAATAATTAATAACCACCTTGCTAGTGGTAAAAAAATATTAGGCATTTGTGTTGGTATGCAGATTCTCTTTAGTAAAGGTTTTGAAAAGCAGGAGAGTAATGGTCTTTCGGTATTACCAGGTGATATAAAACCACTGAAAGCAAAAATCCTGCCACATATTGGCTGGAATAGCGTTAAGGCAGGAAGTGGCTCAAAATTATTTAATGGAATCGAAAATGAGAGTTTTTACTTTGTACACAGCTATGGTCTGCTTGAACCGATTACAGATGCAATCAACACCATCACTAATTATGAGGGTGAGTTTATTAGCGCAGTTGAGATGCAAAATATTAGCGCGGTGCAATTTCACCCAGAAAAATCAGGTCAGGCTGGGCTTAATTTATTAAAGAATTGGGTAAGAGATTTATGAAAACTTTAGAGATTTTGCCAGCTATTGATGTTAAAGAAGGTGTTGCAATCAGGCTGGTTCAGGGTGAACTTGATAAGCAAAGCAAATATGGTGATCCAATTGAGATTGCAACGCAGTTTGTAGCATCTGGTGCAAGTTGGATTCATTTAGTAGATCTTGATGCTGCCTTTGGCCTAGGCAATAACTTTGAAGTATTAGCTTCGGTAATTAAAAGTGTTGATATCAAAATAGAGTTATCAGGTGGAATTAGAGATGATGAAAGTTTAAATAGAGCACTCTCTACCGGCTGCACCCGAATTAATTTAGGCACGGCGGCATTAGAGCAACCAGAGTGGACTGAGTCTGTAATTAAAAAACATGGCGATAAGATCGCAGTTGGTCTTGATGTTCGGGGCCGGCAACTATCTGCTAGGGGCTGGACTAAAAGTGGTGGTGATCTATTTGAGGCAATTACTCGATTAGATAAAGCCGGCTGCGCTAGATATGTCTTAACTGATATCACCCGCGATGGCACATTAACTGGTCCAAATCTTGAGTTACTAAAAGAGGTAACTAGCTTTACTAAAACACCAATTGTGGCAAGTGGCGGTATTTCATCCTTAAGAGATGTTAAAACACTTACTCAGTTAACTAATGATGGTGTGGAAGGTGTAATTATTGGTAAGGCACTTTACGCAGGTGCTTTCACATTAGCGCAGGTTCTAGCAACAGCTAAGGGTGAATAAATGAGTTTATCTATTCGAATTATTCCTTGCCTAGATGTTGATAATGGTCGGGTAGTTAAGGGAATTAACTTTATAAATCTAGTAGATGCTGGTGATCCAGTTGAGATGGCAAAAAAATATGAAGCAGAGGGTGCTGATGAGATTACTTTCTTAGATATCTCAGCTTCATCTGAAGAAAGAGCCACCACACTTTCTATTGTGGAAAAAACTGCTGAAACTGTTTTTATTCCATTAACTGTTGGCGGTGGTATTAGAAGCGTGGCTGATGTGGATAGGTTACTTAGGGCAGGTGCGGATAAGGTTTCAATTAATACAGCTGCTATTGAAAATCCAGATTTAATTAATCAAATTAGTGATCGCTTTGGCGATCAAGTATTAGTTATTTCAGTAGATGCACGGCGTGGGGTGAGTAAATCAAAGTTTGAAATTACAACCCATGGCGGGCGAACTAGCACCGGTCTTGATATGACAGATTGGATCACCCAGATTCAAAAGCGGGGAGCTGGTGAGATTTTATTAAACTCAATGGATGCCGATGGTAGTCGGGCAGGTTATGACATCGAGATGATTAAGCTGGCAAGGCAGCACACTACTCTGCCAATTATTGCAAGCGGTGGGGCTGGATCGTTAAGTGATTTTCCAAAAGCACTAGCCGCTGGTGCTAATGCATTACTTGCAGCCTCCGTCTTTCATTTTGGCCAATTTAGAATTAACCAAGTTAAGGCGCAATTAATTACAGATAACTACCCAGTTCGGGTATGAAGAGTAAAAAGTTAGTGAGAGAATAAGGCCATGATCGCTAAGTCAGTAATTCCACAATCGGTTTTAGATAGATTTAATAATGGAGAGCTAGTTGCCGCAGTTGTGCAAGATGTTGATACTAAAGAGGTTTTAATGATGGCCTGGGTTAATCAAGAAGCACTTGAAAAAAGTATTTCAACTAAGGCAGCAACATTTTGGAGCAGAAGCCGAAATAAACTTTGGGTTAAGGGATCAGAGTCAGGTAATAGCCAAGAGATAAAGATGATCTCATTTGATTGTGATAGTGACACCTTACTTTTTCAGGTTAAACCTGCTGGCCCAGCCTGTCACACTGGCGCTATTACCTGCTTTGATCAGAAGATCATCTAGGAAAAACTAGCAAAATCTCGGGGTAAACTTAGGTATGAAATCCTTTGAATCCTTATGGCAGCAGTTATCTCAAACTGCTACCGAGCGCCCGGCTGGTTCTAAAACTGTGGCTGAGTTAGATAAAGGTGTGCATGAAATAGGTAAAAAAATTATTGAAGAGGCTGGTGAGGTTTGGTTAGCAGCTGAACATGAGGGTAATGCTGAATTAGCCAAAGAAATCTCACAACTTATCTATCACCTACAAGTTTTAATGATCGCTAAAGGATTAACACTTGATGATGTTTATAAGGAGCTATAAATGACACTAAAGATTGCATTACCTAATAAAGGTAGCTTAAGTGAAGCGGCTGCGCAGATTTTGCGTGAGGCTGGCTATCGACAACGCAGTGAAGACCGAGATCTTTCCTTAATTGATAGTGAAAATGATGTTGAGTTCTACTACCTACGCCCACGTGATATCGCAATCTATGTTGGCAATGGCGAGTTAAATCTTGGAATTACTGGCCGTGATCTTCTGCTAGATAGTGGAGCTAAAGCTAAGGTTATTTTAGATCTAGATTTTGGTAAATCAACCTTTCGTTTTGCCTCACCTATTGGCAGTAAATTAAGCCTTTCAAATCTTGCTGGTAAGCGGATTGCCACCGCCTATCCAAATTTATTAAGTAATTATCTAACTGAGCAGAAGATCTCCGCCACTATTGTTGAATTAGATGGCGCAGTTGAAAGTGCTATCGCATTAGGTGTTGCAGATGTAATTGCGGATGTAGTTTCAACAGGTGGCACACTACGTGCTGCAAATCTTGAAAGCTTTGGTGAGGTAATTACCAAGTCTGAGGCGGTATTAATTCAAGGCAGCAGCAAGGTTGATCAAGGCGCAGTTGAGACCCTAGTTAGGCGCTTATCTGGAGTAGTAATCGCTCGCCAATATGTCTTAGTTGATTATGATGTCTTAAAGAAAGATGTTGATAAGGCTTGCGCCATCACACCAGGTATTGAATCTCCCACTATCTCACCACTTCAAAACTCTGAATGGGTAGCAGTTAGAGCAATGGTGCTTAGAAAAGATGTTAATACTGCGATGGATAAACTATGGCAATTAGGAGCTAAGGGAATATTAGTAAGTAATATTAACTCTTGCCGGCTTTAAGATTTTTGTGTAACTGCAGTTAATGCGTTTTTAAACTCAACTGACTTAAAATCTTTCATCGCAACCTCATACTTTTGCATTCCCCAATCCCAAAAATTAAAATCAATATCGGAGACTGAATTTTGAATAGATGCCCATAATGTCCAGCCGTAGCGGGCAAGGAGGGCGTATAGCCAAGCTCTAGCTACTTTTTCAGGTCGGTGTTTGCCGTAGTAACTATCTACTAACTCAATTAGTTGATCATAAGAAAGATTAGATTCACTATAAATATTGCCAAGCTCAAAGCAGGCATCATTATTTCCAGAGTACTCATAATCTATTAGCCAGATTTTCTGGCCATCATCAATAAA
>ENA-UOYL01000893-UOYL01000893.1-marine-metagenome-genome-assembly--contig:-NODE-893-length-10427-cov-3.117391_pt1 | contig 10427 bp, 9 predicted proteins | sample MGYA00238173_ERZ767189 | MGnify/ENA primary metagenome ERZ767189 (study PRJEB28943, sample SAMN06267163) | marine metagenome | isolation source: Columbia River Estuary | place: USA:Columbia River Estuary... | reverse complement strand
CCACCATTGAATCGTATTTTCAACAGACGAAATCAAAAATGTTCCACCGTAAGAAACTAAGTTGTCATCAGTGCCGTGAAAATGCATGATGGGTATCTGGGGAGCGGAAGAGGAAGCGTTTTGAAGAGCAGTGGACATGTTTCCTGATCCAACTGCTATAGCTGTGATAGCATGAGGTGTATTGTTAGCAAATTTATAAGTCATAAAACCACCTTGTGAAAAACCAGTAACAAACAAACAACTGAAGCGATTCCAGAATACAAAAATGCTCTAAAAAATTGTGGGTAGTATTCAGCTAATGCATCTGTATAATTCGAAACTTTAAAAGCTGGTAAATATCCATCATCCGGACTTAATCCTGCTGGTTTTTGTAAAGATGTTGCTAAAAGAGTTGAAAGAGGGAAAAGGAAAAATAGAAATAACCAACCAATGCCAGGAAGGACTAGTAAATAAGGAGTTCGTTTAAATCTTTTTTTAACTGGTTTTTTGATTATCGATTCTTGAGCAATCGACATCATTCATCCCAAGATGTATCAAGACCTGCTGTTAAATCTTGATCTGGATCAAGCACAAAAGTATGTCTTGGTTCCCAAGCAAGAGTGACAGCTTGACCTGGTCTTCCTAAATCTGATGGATCAATGTTTTGTTCGAAAGCAGATATTTCTTGTCCCCAATTAGTAATTACTTCATATTGGGTAGATAAAAAATCTGTACTATCTAAAGATAAAACGTTAACATTTATGTTAGGATTTGGAGCGTTATTATTGTCTTGAGACAAAGAAGTAACAGGAATTAATTCAACATTAGGTCTATCATCTTGATTTCTACCTGTAAAGTATTTTCCTGTAGATATTTTAAAATAATATCCACTATAACCAGAATTATCTACACTTGATACAAATTCATCACCATTAGTGTATAGATTTGGAGTGATTTGGGATTTAGGATAATACATTTTATACTATTGGATAAGTTGTTAATTTTCCTTGGTTAGCTAAAGCAACAAAACTTGCAATACGTGTACTTTCTATTTTTCCTCCTATTCTAATATGGAAGTGACCTCCCGTAGCTGCACTTGATGGATAATCATATTCGTTAATAAAACTAACTATTAAATTTTGGTTACCTGCTGCAAATCCACCTAATATTGTATCAATTACTTTTTTATTTTCTGTGGTTGCTGCATTTTTAGGTGATATTGCTAAATCTAATCCTTGTCCTGTACTATGAGATGATTTATATTTTAATCCTTGGTGATACTTGTCATTACCTCCAGTTATTGTTATTTGTAAACTTGGAAGTTGTTTTTTAATTTCTCGAAGTACAGAAGAAGCATATTTTACTAATTCTGGGGAGATATCACCACCATTTGATATTTCTTTTCCTTTTTCTGTATAACCTAAAGATGCAAGTACTGATCTTAAAGCATCAGCATTTGGAGTATTTCCTGTAAATGGTTTTTGTGTTCCTCTATTTAATGGACTTGAAGCTGCTGATGTAGGGGATTTGGATACACTTGATCCAAATGGATTTTTAGGAATAGCAAATGATTCTATATCAGTAATCCATTGATTATTTTGAATAGTATTAGTAATACCTTTAATTAAAAATTCTAAAGAACTTGGATAGTTTGAAGGAAGATAATCAGTATCAATTATATATTTTTGATAAACTTTCATTCCTGAAAGACCATCCATTGTTAATGATAAATCAAATGGTAAAAATCCACCATTTGGGGAGGCTGGTTTTTGCCATGGGTTAAGAGAAGCAGTTACTTGACCTAAAGCAACTTGTGATGCGTTTTTTTCTCCAGATGCTGCTAATGTTTGTTTTGCTTGATCATACTCATAAAATTGAGCAGCAGTTGTATTAAAAGAAGAAATAGCTTCTTTATTCCAAATTGGAACTTTAGATGAACCTTTAGTATAACCTAATTCCTCAGTAAATACATTAAAATCTGCTAAAGCAGTTGTATAATCTTGATTAATAGAAGCTGAACTTGCTGCTTGAATATCTTGTTCTGTGGGTAATACAATTTTTTCTTTAAATCTATCTTCTAAACCAGCATTCATTCGAGATAATGCTGTTGCATCTTGTCCAACAACATACCCATTAGATGTTGCTCCTATAGTAATCATAGTAGCTAAGTTTGGTGGAACAGTAGTATTGAATTTTATATCTCTAATAAAACCTGCACCTGTTGATTCCTTTGATCCAGGTAAGGGATAATAATAACCAAAAACATCAAAACTAGCTAAGTTTGTTTTTTGTTTAAATTTCTTTAACCAACCATCTCTATCAGGTAATGATACTTCATCTGTAATTCTTAATATTGAATTTTCATCTTCATCTATTGTAGGAGCTAATTTACTGAAGTTACCTGTTGCTTTATTCCACCCCTCACATAAGCTTTTAATTAAATCAAATATAGAAACTTTACCATCTTTATCTTTTAAAGAATCTAATTGGGTAAGAATATACACCATATTAAAATAGGCATTCATTATTTGACCATATTTGTTTTTACTACCATCAAGAAAAACTTCAAAGGGTGCTGTTCCCGGTGCAAATTGGGTTACTGAATTTTCAAATAGAACTTCTGTATTAAATATGCATATACCTGGGTCACTGCTAATTTGTCTTCCTAAAAGATATATTATATTAGTTTCAACATCCGTATCAATTGGAATAAGAGGAATCGAAGGTACTACTTTAGGGATTAATTGGGTTTCTATCCATTCTAAAAAATGACCTAATCTTATATAATATTGAATACAACTATTATCACCTCCGTATTTTTGTGAAAAAAAATTAATTGGGGTTTCTTGAATATATTGTAATCCTGTATCTGAAGTAGTTGGTTGTTTGGATAATTCTAATTGTTTTATATAAAAATATCTTCCTATTTCGTGGGCTTGTGAAAATGCTTTAATAACGTCTTCTGGTTTTGGATTGACTTCAGCTAATGCTGTTGCTATTTCTTCTTTTGTTTTTAATGCTTCTTCTTCTTCTACTTTTTTTAATTCTGCTTCAGCCTCTTTAACATCTTGTTTACCTTTATCAACAAATGCTTCATTAAGTTTAACATAAGCAACATTTGCTACTTCTCTTTCAACTTTAAGAGCAAAAATTTTAGCTTCTGATGCTACTATCTGGGCTGCTATGACAATTTCATCTCCTGGGTTAAGAAAACCATTATTTGCTTCTAATGCTGCTTTTTCATTTGCTAATACTTTTTCAGCTGCGACTATTTCAGCATCATATGCTGCTACTTTTGCTTTTCCTTTTTCTAAATCTTTTTGATCTTGAGCTAATTCTGCTTTTTCGTCTTTAATATCTTGTTGTTGTTCTATTACTTTTGGTGGTATATTAATATTTACTGAACCAGGAAGAAGTAAGTTAGATTTAAGTGATTCAATCACATCTCCCATACTTCTTAAAGTTACAGTAATATCATAAGTACCATCTTTAGTAAAAGTCCAAGAAAAATTAACTACTTTACCAACAATAGCATCATAATTACCATAAGAATTTTTACGTTTTTTATTAATTTCAGTTGAGTAATTTTTATAATTTAATTTACCTGAAAGAAATTCATCTGCTAAACTATTAGGATTATCTGCTATATAAGTTCCATTATTATCAAAATATGAACTATTACCCCATTCTAATAATAATGAAAATCCTAAACGTAAATAAAGAGTATCAATTATATCAAATTGTTCTTTATTATTTGCTTGGATTTGGATTGTTGAAGTTTTTAATGAACCTCTAGTTTCTGTTTTTGTTGTTGCTGATTTTATACCAGGCATAGGACGTAAACCATAAGCAGTACCCCCCATTCCATAAGCATAATTATTTGGATTACCAGTTCCTGGCCATATTCCATATCTTTGAATATTTGTGCCTTCATTTGTTGTACCATTAAATAAAATAAATGATTTTGCTAAATCTTCTTCAAGTAAATTTATATTTCTAAGTGGTTTCTTAACATTAACCGAAGAAACTAATTTACACCATCCTGTTCTAGCTTCTAAATAAGATAATTGTTGCTCATTTCTGTTAATAGAACCATATATTTTTTGACGTTGTTTAATTTGTTCTATTGTAAAATCTGGAAATCCTTCTCCTACTATATTTGCCATAACTTAATTATTTATTGTTTTAAAATCTGAAACAACACCTGAGTAATTTGCTGGAATTCGTATTTGAATTCCTTGAGGAATTACTAATGTATTTTGAGGTAAACCAGTTAAAGTACCTGCACCTGCATTACCTGTATTAGCAATAGATATAACCCACCATAATGAACTATCTTTATAATATTGTTGTGCTAAAATATCAAATCTATCACCTTGAGTTGTATAAACGTAAATATCATTTGGTGATAAAGGTACCTCAGGATATCTTGATGTTTGGTAAACAAGATTTCCATCAATTTTTGTTTTTGGTATATTTTGATATCTATTCATTATTTATCGTAATTATTACTAATACCATTACTTAAAGCTATAAAACGTTCATTATCATAATTTTGAACAAATCCCGTATCATCACTTACACTACCTGTAGTGTTGTTATTATTAGTAAATGTTAATTGTTGTTTTCTTGGAACAAAATTATGAATTGGTGTAAAGCTAAATCCTGTAACTCTAATAATTTGTGTTAATTCTTTTACAGATGAATCATCTGGGGTTTTAGTTGTTCCTATTCCAATTTCCCAAGGACTATCTTCACCCATTTCATATGATAATCCGGTTATAAAACCAGGTTGTTCATACAAGTAACCTCCAATTGTTAATTGTATTAAATTACCTCTCATATACCCCTTTGGACTATAGTCTGGGGCTAATGTTGAGGCAAGATAATTTAATTTTTTATACATTGGGATAAGTTCCTCTTTTGATTGAGCAGCTACTGTCCACGATAATGAAATTTTTCTGTCAAACCCACTATAGGTATAAAATTTTTCACCTCTTCCTAAATAATTAAATCCGTTCCAATCAGCACTATATGAATCTGATATAGGTCCTAAAAATGCTCTAAAATGCATAAATGTTTTAAAACGAGGATTATCATTATCAATAACAGCAATTCTAAACTTTACAAAATCATTTACTTCATCTTTATATTCTGTGGTTACTGCTTTACTTCTGTAAATAGGTATTGAATTTATTCTATCTAAACCACCAGGTGTTGTACCAAAAGGGGCATAAGCTGAACCTGCGTTTGGGTTTTGTTTATTACGAACACCTTTAGCATAATCGGAATAATCATTATTGCCTCGTTGTCCTGGGTCTCCAATTTTTACTCGTTGTTCAAAATTTTGAGCTCCTTCACCTGAATAGGGAAGTGATTCTGCTAATTGACCTGCAGTAATTACTGATTCAGCTGTTATCGATTGTGGATTTGATTTTGAATTTTTTCTTAAAATAACTCTAAAATCTTGAATTTTTGGACTACTAGTTAATTTACCTACATTATTTTCAGTTTGAATTATGTCTTTTTGATTGTAAGTATAGGTATTTTGAGAATTAATTAATGGACTATTTTCAGGCCATGTATTTCCTTCAATAGCAGGTTGATATACATTGTGATTATATGTGTCTATTTGTGCACCTAAAAAATTAAAATAATTATTAATGGGTTTGTTTGTTAATCTAGAATATTTTCCTGAAACTCCATTATTTTTAGATTGATCTCCTATTAGTGTAAGCGTTTTATAATATTTTAATGAATCTGGGTTGTTTTTGGATATATATTTACCGGTAAAATAGTTTGGATTAGATACTTTTAAAGCATTATTATCTCCTGTTCTTTGATCAGTAAATCTTATATTAGTATTACCTATTCCTAATATAGAACCAGGACCACCAGTATAACTTAATATATTACCATTTAAAGATGATATATTATTTACTTTAGCAAAACCCCCAATTTCATTATTTTGTATTTTTGATTCATATAAAGCAAATAATCTATTTTTTAAACTACCATCTGGGGAATCTAACCATTCTTGGTTATAATTTTTCATCCGGGTAGAATAAAGATTATTGTTATTAGCATATGCTCCAGTATATTCAAATGGATTAATGCCTTGTTTGTTTAAATGACCACCAAACGCTACTACACCGGCTTGTGCCAATGTATTTAATGGAGAATATGCAAATTCGTTTAATATACCACTTGTTTGTGTACGAACTGCTGTACGAGATAATAATTGTTGTTTAGCAATAAAAAGTAACCCGTTAGGTGACTTTGTATCAATAAACATTTTACCTAAACGTTTAATATCTGTTAAAGAATCTCTTACAGCGCCTATACCACCTCGTAAAATAAAATCTTCACGTGCTCCTAAATCATTAAAGCTATCAGGTATTGATGTTTGAATATAGGGTTGCCCACTATACCCTCCGCCAAGAGTATCCTTCCCATATCTTAGGGACTTAAGATCAGTCTTTAAGTCAATTAAACCCATTATTTAGGCAAATTGTCTGTATATTTACTTGGTGTTTTTCCGTCTAAATCTAATTGTGAGGTAGCTAAATCTTTTTGGTAATTTGAAGTACCATCATATGATTTAGGTGTTTTACCATCTAAATCAAGTTGTGAGGTAGCTAGATCTTTTTCATAGTTAGAAATACCATTATATGATTTAGGTGTTTTACCATCTAGATCAGTTAATACTGAACCTGCTTTTGTTAATTTATCTAATAGTCCCATTGTTGTGTTATTTTATTATAAATATTAAATTATTGAACTTTGTATGTTCCTACATTCATTGCTGTACCTACTTTAGTAGCATCTAAATAAACATCTCCACCTGCTTTTACAGCATCTATTAATACATTTATTCTTTCCATTAATGGTGATAAATCTATTTGAGGTGCAGAAGAAGTAGATGATGATCTTCCTGGTTTATTTAAATTAGTACCGGCTACAATAGAATCATTTTCATTTAATTTATATGTTCCTTTTTCACCAGACACCATTAATCCACCATCAGGTGCTATTATTCCATCATCTACACCAATCATACTTTTCCATCCTGATGTAAGATCAACAGCACCTATTTTTACTCCTGGAATTTTATTGATTAAATTAAGTGCTCCATTTATAAGAGAATTAAAAGCACTTATAATAGCTGTAACAGGGGAAAGCATACCTTTTAACATTCCTTTTCCAATTTTAGAAAAACCTTTTTCAAAATCACCATTTAATAAATCTAGTACTCCACTAAAAGCTTGTTTTACACCTTCAATTGGTTCCTTAATAAATGTACTTATAAATTTACCTATTGCTTTAATTCCATTTGTTAAAGGATATAAAATTATATTAACTAAAGGCATTATAGCATTAACTACTTCCATTATAGGGTCTAAAAGTTCTAAAATTGGTTGAGCAATACTTACAAAAACTTCTCTTAGTTTTTCAATGGTTTTATTAAATCGTTCTTGAACTGATTGTTGGGCAAATTGGTTTGCTAATTGATCATTACCTAAACGTTTTTTAGCTTCTTCCATTCCTACTTGTTTAACTAAATTATCAAATTTTTCTTTAGCATCTTTACCTTCAACTCCTGATAGTTTATTTAATGCTTCTTTATCTATTAAAGATTGAGCTAATTCATCTCTACTCATTCCAACAGATTTAGCTATTGCTTCTTGTTGAATAACGTTCATTTTACCAAAATCAGCTGATGAGCCAACTTGTTTAGCTACTTCTGCTGCTGCTCCTGCTATATCACCATTTAAGGCTAATAATCTAGCTTGTTCTAAATTTAAATCTTTACCTGTAAGTAATTCTGCTTCTAATTCACTAGAAATTGAATCTTCAAAATTTAATAATCCACTAGATATTTTAGAAGCTTGTTCTAAATTTAGTCCAAATTGTTTTGATTTAACAACTGATTCAGCTAATGCTGAGGCACTACCTCCTAATGATAATTTTAAAGAGGCTGATGCTTTACCAACTTCTTTTAAAACATCTTTTTCATTAACTATTAATTTATTTTGAGAGGCATAGGCTTGTGCTCCTCCTAATATTTCTGCTGTATTATCTTCTAATGATTTACCATTAGCTAAAGATAATGTTTGTATACTTGCTAATTCTTCATTAGTATAACCTGCTTGTTCTCTTAATTTAGTAAATGTAATTAAATCAGCATCGTTTAACTTAGCATTGGAACCTAAAGTTTTACCTACAGCTACCATAGATTCTTGAAGTCCTTTAGTAGTTACGTTTGCATCCGCAGATAAATTTGCAATATCATTTAATTCACTTCTAAGATTAGAAGCTGCTGCATAAGTCATATTAAAACCTTTAGCTAATTCTCCGGTTGCTGCATCCCCTTTTATTAAAGCATCAACCATTTCTTTAATTAAAAATCCTGTAATTGCTGCTGGATCTTTTAAGCTTTCTACTAATTGTGTTCCTGCTTCTTTAACTCCACCTTTAAGTACTTTCATTTTATCTGCAAAACCACCAGTATAATTTTCTCCCTTTGCTGTTTCTTCAGCAATTTCCTTCATTTTAGCTTTTACAGCATCTAGACCAAGAGCTTTTCCTAGTCCACCTAAACCCATTTTATCTAAAGCATTTTCAACACCATCAACCGCAGCTCCGGTTATACCCATTGTTTTACCAATTTTTTCTTCTAGTTCAAGTCTGGATCTTATAGCTGTATTTAAATCTATATAACTTTGACTTTCTTCATCAATAATTGATTTATTATCAATTAGTGCTCCGTTAATTTGGGCAATTTCTGCTCTGTTTTTTTTCTTTTGTTCAAAACTTATAGCATCACTAATATTTTCAGCAATTAAAGCAGATTTTCTTTGTGCTAAAACATTATTATTAGTTGCTGCATCTTGTTTAGCTTGTTGAGATTTTTTTAATAAAGTTTGTAATTCTTTTTCTGAAAGTTTATTTATTCCTGCTTGGTCATATGCTAATTGTTGAGCTATACTAGTTAAGGAATTAAATGTTTTTTTAGTAGAAGCTAATCCAACATTACCCTTTGAAATTTCTTGAACTACTGATTGAAATCCTGAAGCTAAATCATTTACAGATGCTAATGAATCATCTAATTCATTACCCCATTTTTCTATGAGTTCACCAACAAGAGCAGCATCTCTAGCTACAGGTGCAAGGTTAAAACTATTTAAATTTTTACCTAAAGTTGTAGCTAATCTTTGAAGTTTTTCAAATTGTTTATTTAATTCTTCGGGTGTAGGATTTGCCATTTAAAATATTTTGTTATAAATATTAAAAGGCATCATTTTTTTGATGCCTTCGTAATATAAGAGGGTGGTGTTATTTTTGATATAGGAGGTTTAGTATTTGGTACACCTACTGCTTTTAAATTATTAATAGATTTTTCAACATTATTTTCATCTTTTGGTGAATGAAAATCTCTTAATTTTGAAAATGTAAATTTGCGTAGCCAAATAGGCATATTATATATTGTATGCCAATCATAACCTCCATTCCCATGAAATACTATTTCATGAATCTGAGTAAATAAGTTAATTCTAACTTGTGGTGCTATATTAAGCGTCAGGCCAAAAAAAGTTAAGGGAAATAGGAATAGTGACCTCCGCTCCACTACTTAAAGTACAATGTAAATCTACATCTGGTTGTATAATTTTAATATATTCTCTTAATGCTCTAGAATCTTTAGCTAATAAATAATTATCAACAAATTCACGGATTGATTTTTCATCTCTATCTCCTCCAACTGAAGTGATGATGTATTTTAAACGAGTAGATAATTCTGGTGAATTGTCTTTATTAATTTTTTTAAGACCAGTTAATTCCTTTTCAATTTTCTTTTCATCTGCTGATGTTAATATTTTAAAAGTAATTTTAGTTTCGGAATAGGGAAGAGTAAAATGGAATTCATTAACACCTTTAGTTATTAAAGATTCATCAAATTCTTTATTATTTAAAGTAGATAAGTCTACAGTTTGAGATTCACCGTCATATTCAAATGTATAATTACCTCCATAACCTAAAACACGAGCAGCAATGAATAGTGCATTTTTATCTCCTACAATTAAATCTTCGTAATTTATTTTAGTAATGATTAACGATTGAAGCATTTTATCTAAAACTACTCCTTGTTTAATATATGCTTGGTTAGTAAGAATATCTTCTTCTCTAGCAGTCATATATTTCATTTCAATTTTACCTTTAGATAAAGGTGAATCTTCAGGATAAATTAAACCTTTTGAAGGTAAATCTACCATTTCTGTAGGAAACTTAAATTTTTGTTCTTCCATAATTTTTATTTTTTATAACTTTGTTGTCATATATAAATATATGAGAAAAAAAGAAGCTCGCAAAAAATGCGAGCTCTTTTAATTTTAATTTTAATTTTATTAAAAATTCAACACACAATAATCTGGTTGAACTGTCATTGTAAT
>ENA-UOYL01000891-UOYL01000891.1-marine-metagenome-genome-assembly--contig:-NODE-891-length-10433-cov-3.648610_pt1 | contig 10433 bp, 7 predicted proteins | sample MGYA00238173_ERZ767189 | MGnify/ENA primary metagenome ERZ767189 (study PRJEB28943, sample SAMN06267163) | marine metagenome | isolation source: Columbia River Estuary | place: USA:Columbia River Estuary... | reverse complement strand
GCAAACGGATGGCTATCAATGAGTTTGTTGCGTTTAGCGATTTAGGCCAGATTCCTATAACAATGCTCACAGACCATGGGCGGATGATTGCAACGTTTGCCCTTTGTGGTTTTGCAAATTTTAGTTCGATTGCCATTCAATTGGGCGGCATTGGAGCCCTTATTCCAGAAAGAAGAGGTGATTTAGCCCGCTTAGGATTGCGTGCAATGATTGCCGGAACGCTCGCTAACTTTATTTCAGCCTCAATTGCCGGTATTATCAACTAAAACAAGTCTTCTGAATCAGTGTCTCTTGGCATAACCAGTTAGTTCTAGATAAGCATTGCCAATTAACCTTCCACTCAGATCTTTAACTCGGCAGGAACCCTCCCAATACGAAAGGCCTCCTGAGCGCTTTGAATTAAGTTCCTGATCTTTCAACGTGGGTTCAATAATATAAATGTCTTTTTCAATAACAAGTTCAATTCTTGATGGGTACTCTACCTTAGTTATTAAGCTTGTCCAATTTGATAAAACCTTAATTCTAAAATCTTCCGTTGTTTTGAAAATCTTACCTCGATTATCTACGTAGTAAGCCACGGAATTTCTATCCTGAGTGCCGTCCGCTAGCCTCAATCTGTAGAACATGATGGAATCACCATTGTTGAGTTGAATACCTGCCCAGTCCCAACCAGACTGATTACTTCCGAGTTGATTACTTGATATTTCGTGATCCATCCAAGATAGTCCCCCTACATCGATGGATGAACCATTAGGAAGTCTCATCGATCCCTCGCTCTGCATCCGAGGATAGGTCAAGTAATAACTAGAAGCTGTGGGATCATCTCCTTTCTTGCTTACCCCCTTTTCACCGAAGGTAACTAAGGAGGTTATGGGTTTGAGTTTCAGAAGAAGGTTTATGTTTTTGACACCCATTTGAAGATCAAATTCTCCATTAGGGATCCGCTTCAAGAACCAAGATTCATTAAATACATCAAGATCGCCGATCTTAGAATTAGCGAGTATTCCACTGCGATTTAGTCTTTCTTCGTGCACAAAAGACTTTTTGCTTTCATTGGTAATGGCTGCGTGCGCCATATAAATCTGATCACTCTGCCAACTAGAATTCCCCCTCCATTTATTTTTTGGGGACGCCTGGCGGAAGAAAGTCAATTGGTAGCCATACCGGTCGCCATTGGCTTTGTTGATGAGATGGCCCGTGACATACCACCATTCTGTTTTGAAATCGGGATGATTGCCATGGTCTCGAGGAAAAACAAACTGGTAACCCTCTCGAGCCACCCTAAAACCATCAGGAGTGTATTTAGGCGTTTGTCCGAATAATAAGGTTGTAAAAAGAAACAGAATAAACCCAAGATATCTCAAGCGCCCTCCTCGATCTTTCGATCTGCTTTCAATTGAGCACTCCAGCGAGCGGCAGGTATCAGCGATAAAACGACAGCCACTAACGATAATCCAGCCACCATCAAAATATACGACCAAGGTAAAACAAACTTAAGGGTCCATCCAAAGACTTGGGGGTTCAAAATATCGACCAATATTCTCGATAAGGCAAGCCCAAGAAGGGTACCCGCAGCCAGCCCAGATAGAGCAATACCCAGTCCTTCGATAATAAGAATCCAAGAAATATCCCTTTCGGTAGCTCCGAGCGAGCGTAGGGACCAGATTTCATTTCTTCGTTTTAAAGCGAGTCCTAGGAGTGCCTGAACAAGACCAATCACAGCGACGATACATCCGATGATTTCCAACGCATAGGTAATGGCAAAGGTTTGGTTGAAGATTCTGCTGACCTCATCTCTTAAAGAGCGATTGCTTCGGACCTGTAAGCCAGGATAAATACCGGCTAATCTTTTGGTCTCTACATCGACCTGAGACCCCGGCTTCAGATAGACAGCGAGGCTCGCTGATCGATCGTCCTTAAACCAGTCCACAAATATGGGCCGATGCATAATAATGCTGCCTCGTTCGTTCCCATAGTCCGCAAAGATTCCCAGCACCTCTAGTTTTTTTCCCCCTGAAGGGGTAGGAACAAGAAGAGATTGATTAAGGCGTACCCCAAACCGCCTAGAAAAAGTCTCGGAAATAATCGCTCCGGGTTTACTCACATCTCTTTCGATGATGTCTTTAAATATAGCCTTCGTATCGCCCCCCTCGACCATCATCATCGTTCGACGACTCAATTCAACCGCCAAATCCCCCGCACCAATAAAAGATGAAGAACCATTCATATCAATGGGAAGGATTTGGAACCGATCTACAGCCTCAACTGCCACATCTTGTTCAATGGCATCAGCCGTCTTGGGATCTAATCGATGTTTACTGGCGGCCCCCACCGCTCCAATAGGCGCAATGTAGAGATCGGCATGGAGGCTTGTACCAATCCAGGCTTGCACAGTGCCTTCAAAACTTTTAACCATGATGCCCATTCCAACCGTCATGCCGATGGCGACGGCCAAAGCGGCCGCGGCAAATGCATGACGTCCTGTGGGTCGACTTAAAGGCCTTAAGGATAATTTGAGCCACCACGTTTGACTTGTTTTCCCGATGAGACCGAAGAGCGGCATACATCCTACAGCCACTAAGCTACCCCCCAAAATAATGGAGAAGGATCCTAAGTAGGCATGCCACGCCACACCCGGTGGCAATGTGGGTAGATAGGCTACGGCGAGTCCAAAGATAAAAATAGCACTGCCGATACCAAAGACTCTTGTCCAGCGTATGGGCTGCGTTTCACTACCTCTTGAAAGAAATTGAATGGGAGAGCTAATCGATGCTCGGCGTGCAGGAATCCACGCTGCAAGGAGACAAGTAGCTAAACCTAGAACGAAAGCGAAACCCACTTCACCCCAGTAAAAATTCGCTTGGCGGGCAGCACTTGCACCATACAGGGCATCGAGTGTCTGACTGACACCGCGGACCGCTCCCTGAGCCAAGAGCCAACCTAAACCGATACCTAGAAAGCTACCCAGGCTACCCAGGATCAAGGATTCTAGTAATACAAGAGATTGAATGCGAACGGGAGGACAGCCGAGCGCCACTAGGGTCGCCCAAAGATCGCGACGTCGGTTGACAGTAGAGTCAAAAGATTGAAATAGAAGATAGCCTCCCACTGCTAACGCAATCAAAGACAGAATGGTCAAATTGAATCGGAACGCCGCGCTCATCGTTCGTCCGCTTGAAGCACGTTGTTCGGCAGGTTCTAAAATCAATGATTTAGGGAGAGACGACTGTAACAATCTCTCGGCCTCAGCAGGCTGAACGTAAGATCGAATACCGATATCAATTCGATCCAGCTGTTTGGGTCGTCCCAGGAGTGCCTGCAAAGCAGGCAGATCCATGACGAACAAATTTCTTTCTAGGGCGGGACGATTATCTTGATCCTGAAGAATGCCGGTAATGACGAGCGTTACAGGCTTTTCGTCAATAAAGCCCTCAATAGCGCTACCTTTTCGCAGCCCCGTAGAGTCGGAAAATGCTTGAGTGACCAGCACACCATTAGGGTTTTGAAGGGACTCGTAAAAACTTAGTGCAGAGGCCCCTGTATCGGCTTCGGGCCGATTAGACCTCAAGTCGGTTTCAGATTCGTCCTCGATTTCTCCGTTCAAACCTACGAGATCTGTTCCCAGGAGCTGAAAGGATTCAAGTGAGGATTTAAGAGAGAAACTGCCCTCAAGAACCGGTCGCATCCATACCGATGATCTGATGGAATTGAGAGGGGCTAGAATGTCTTCATCGATAGGTCCAACCGGGGATCGCAGGACATAATCTGATCCTTGCCCTACACCCCTTGTGAATGAAGTGAAACTTGAGATGGCAGATCGATTAGCGAGCCGAATCGCAAGAAAAACCGACACACCCAAGGCTACCGACAAAAGAGCGAGTAGGGTTCGACCAAGTTCTTTTCTAAAGTTTCTAATAACCAGACGATGGGAAAGCCAAGACCATTTCAAGGAATAACCTCGATCGAACCTTGCATTTTCCCGTCCACTAGCCTGAGAATTTTCTGACAGGTTTTGGCCGCCACTTCGCTATGTGTAACAATGACTAACGCGGTCGATTCTTGGGTGGCGAGCTTCGATAGTAAGCCTAGAATATTGAGTCCAGAGGCTTGATCTAAATTCCCCGTGGGTTCATCCGCCAGTAAAATCGCAGGTTTTGAAGCTAAAGCTCGTGCTACGGCAATACGTTGCTGCTCACCGCCCGATAACTCGTGAGCCCAAGCATGAGCTCGGGCTTCTAGCCCAATAGAGGCAAGAAGAGTTTTGACTCTTTCCTGAATCTTTGAGTCACTCCAGCCAAGCAATTGCAAGGGGAGTTCAATATTTTCAGAAGCCGTTAAAGTTGGAATGAGATGAAAGAATTGAAAAATAGTACCAATACGTTCCCGTCGAATCCGCGACCGCTCAGAGGGAGTGATGTTGGTTAGATCTTGATTCTCAAGCATCACGCAACCCTCATCAGGTCGATCAAGTCCTCCAAGAAGATTGAGCAACGTGGTTTTACCGCAACCTGAGGGTCCAAGAATCGCTAATCGATCGCTTGGTTCAAGATCTAAGTCGATTCCGCTCAGAACCCATCGCTCTGCATAGCGCTTTCCTAAACGACGAGCAGATAAAACCGGCATGAAATCTCCATTTACTTAAGACTAGCGAAGGATCTAGATAACCCGCCTTTTTAGGATCTAGACTTCGGAGGCATCTGGTTCAGCCTCTTCTTCATCAATCGGCGGAGTAATGCCTGTCCAGCCCAGTAACCATAAGCCATTGATCATTAAATTGCCCACCACGAGCACGATCCCAAACCACAAAAGAAAAGTGCTTTGGAAGCCAATCAATAAAGCGGTCAACAGAATAAAAAGAACCATTTTATTAAAGGGCCGAGAGACCCCAAAGGGAGATTTTTTAAATGAAGCAAATCTGACTTTGGAGATCATGAAAACACCAGCTAAGAATAACTGTAAGGCAAAAAAGAGAGCGAGGTTTCTCGAGGAAAGACGAACGGGCCAGTGAAGAACTACGGAAGCAAGGGTTCCTGCTGCCATAGGGATGGGCATTCCCATAAAAAAACGGGGATCCGTCTCCTTGGTTTGTATATTGAAGCGAGCTAAGCGTAAGGCTCCGCAGGCAAGATAGAAAAAGCAGGCGGCCCACCCAATAAATTTGAGTTGGGGGTCTAGTCTGCCCAGTTCGATAAAGGCATATTGGTAGGCCATAATGGCCGGGGCCATACCGAAACTCGTGATATCCGCAATGGAATCAAGTTGGATACCAAATTCGGTGGTGGTATTGGTCATGCGCGCCAGTCGACCATCCATGCCATCAAAAATGCCAGCCAAAATAAGAAAAATAGCAGACCATTTGAGATAAAAAGAGGGGTCTCCCGTGGAAGCATTGAGGCTCATCACAACCGAAGAAAATCCACAAAAGATAGAAAGGAGCGTCACGCCCGATGGAATAGCAAATTTCGATTTTTGTAGGGCTTGGCGTCTAAATTCTCGCCTACGCTCTTTGCGATCTTCAGGTGTATTGGTGTAATCCATCATCTTCTTAGTTTAACTAGGGTGTCTTCAAAATGAATTGAGAGATAATAAGGCTTATGAAAAAAGCCTCAAAGGAACTAGTCGTTATAGGTGGAGGCCATGCGGGCATTGAAGCTGCGCACATCTCTGCACGCCTTGGTATTACGACCCATTTATTGACTATGTCTATTGGTCAAATTGGTCAAATGAGTTGTAATCCAAGTATTGGAGGAGTAGGTAAGGGGCATATGGTTCGAGAAATTGATGCGTTGGGCGGATTAATGGCTCACCTCATTGATCAAACGGGAATTCACTTTAGAGTACTCAACGCCTCCAGAGGAATGGCAGTTCGAGGTCCACGTGCACAAGCCGATAAAGTCAAGTACCGACATTATGCCCAATCCTATTTATCCCATCTGCCGAATTTGAATCTTCATGAAGGACTCGCGGTTGAGATTCTTTTTGAAGACACGTCTAAAAAAGTCAGAGGAGTCCGTCTTCAGGATGGATCGATACTCCCATGTGATGCCATTGTTCTGACGAGCGGAACCTTTTTAAATGGCAAGATTCTCATTGGTGACGAGGAAACCGAATCCGGTCGTCAAGGGGAACCAGCGAGTACTGAACTAGCCTCGCAGCTTCGATCCCTCGGGCTCCACTATCGCCGATTGAAGACGGGAACAAGCCCCCGTATTTTGAAGGGTTCTATCAATTTTGATGTACTAGAACCACAGCCGGGAGACACACCGCCGCACCCCTTTAGTTTTTTCACTCAGCACTTGCCGCAGCCCCAAGTCAATTGTCATTTAGTGTCAACGAATAAGCAGACTGAAGAAATTGTTCGGACCAATCTTAAACGCTCGGCCCTTTATGGAGGAATGATTTCTGGGGTGGGGCCTCGTTACTGCCCCTCGCTCGAAGATAAATATGTAAAATTCCCACACCGGGAGCGACATCAGATTTTTGTAGAACCCGAAAGCCTAGAAACCGAAGAAATTTACTTATCCGGCTTTAGTACGTCGATGCCCAAAGAAATTCAACTTCAGATGGTTCGCAGTCTTCAGGGATTTGAGAAAGCAGAAATTGTCAGACCCGGTTATGCGATTGAGTATGATAGCTTCGATCCTTTGCAACTCGACCAGACCCTTCGCCTAAAAGATTTCGAAGGTCTTTGGTTTGCCGGTCAAATTAACGGAACGACAGGCTACGAAGAGGCGGCAGGGCAAGGCCTCATGGCGGGTATTAATGCGGCTCGTTGGCTCTTAGATCAGGATGCGATCGTCTTGCTCCGGGACCAAGCCTACATAGGGGTCATGATCGATGATCTAGTCAGCAAAGGTACCGACGAGCCCTACCGAATGCTCACGGCGCGAGCTGAGCATCGCCTGGGTCTCGCCTGCGACCTAGCGGATGTGCGTTTGTTGGAAACATCCAAAATCATTGGAGCATTAACAGAAGATCAATTTAGAGCAACCGAAGAAAAAGCTGTCCAAAGAAAAAAATTGAGAAATGATTGCGATACGACCTGGGTAACCGCCAACACCCCTTTCGGGAAGATTGGTGAGAACGTTGGTCTCCATCTTGATCAAGGTCTAACTTTGAGTCAATTCATCAAGAAGCTCCAGTTGACCAGTACCGAGATCGATGCCTGTTTAGCTCTTGTGCCGTCTTTTAAAAGCCCGCTCTCTAATTGGGATCAAAGGTGGGAAAGAGATCTCTTAGTGTATGAATTGCGCTACCAAACCTATCGCGACCGCGAAGAGCATCTGTTGGATCAACAACGTCAGTGGGATTTCGTGAGAATACCCGAGGATTTCTTTGTGGAAAGATGGCCAGGTTTTTCCAATGAAGTCATTGAGAAATTAAGAAAACATCGTCCTGAGACATTAGGACAAGCAAGCCGTATTCCCGGTATTACCCCCGCTGCAGTGACACTGTTGCATTTCGTGATCGAAAAAAATAGAACCGCTTAAATTTTCAAATGCTTGAGGTATTCCGAAATTTCAGATCCAATTTCAGGATGCTTGAGAGCAAATTCGATACTGGCTTTGACGTAGTCTAATTTATTTCCCGTATCAAACCGCTTGGCGGGGATCGGGCAAGCGATCAACTGACCTTGGTCTGCTAAGCGCGACAGAGCGTCCGTGAGTTGTATTTCACCGCCTACGCCCGGACGAGTTTCTTCAAGTAATTTAAAAATATCAGGGGTCAGAATATAGCGACCGACCACAGCCCATCGGCTTATCGTTTTATCGGGAGACGGTTTTTCCACAATGTTATTAATGGACCAGTACATATTTTTTTCATTATCGGGGTTATTGACAATACCGTAGCGTTCCACATGTTCCTGGGGCACCTCTTGAACCCCGACCACGCTTTTTCCTGAAGCTATATGAGCATCCATCAAGGCCTGAAGCGCGTCTTCTTCGGGATTGAAAATATCATCTCCCAAGAGTAAGGCAAAAAATTCATTGCCTACGGCTTTCTCAGCGCACAAGACGGCATGTCCTAAGCCTAAGGGCTGGTGTTGTGTCACAAAAGTAAATTCACCTAAGGACTGAATCCAATTTAGTTGATTCAAATCTTCGGTTCTATTTTTCTTGATTAACATCTCTTCTAATTCAGAGAATCTAGAAAAATGATTCTCGATCGAGCGCTTTCCTTCACTTGTGATGAGAATCATGTTGGAAATCCCCGATCGTGATGCCTCTTCCACGACGTATTGAATAACGGGTTTATCCACCAAAGGAAGCATCTCTTTAGGCTGAGCTTTGGTCATCGGCAGAAATCGCGTGCCTAAACCCGCAACGGGAATGACGGCTTTTCGAATGGAAATCATACTTCTATAGTGACCTAACTCTTATGGCTTAAGATGATAAGAAGCCCTTTAAAGATAGGTGTTCATGGATGAACTTTGGCAATCCCTAAAGACTAACCCTTATTCAGGGTGGCTTTCCGTCCCTGGAACTCAGGGATCAGGCTTGCCAAAATTAAAGTCTGATCACCGAGTCATTTGGGTTGGCATTGGGGGATCCCTCTTACCAGCGGATTCCCTTGTACGCATGTTTGCTTCTTCTGATCAACTGTCAAGATGGATGACGCTCGCTTCACCCGAAGACTTAGAAAGTTTTCAACTTCAAGTGGATGATCAAATCGTCTTCGCTAGTAAGAGCGGGAACACCTTAGAGCTATGGTCTTGGTTAGGAAAATTAGTACACATGCCCGCCTTTCAAAAATTAACTCAAAAACCCATTGTCATAACAGAAGCCAATCAGAATCCTTTACACGAGTTAGCTAAAACCAAAAAATGGATCATCGTTGACATGCCGATCAATATTGGAGGACGCTACTCGGTATTTTCTCCCATTGGTTACCTACCCCTGGCCTGGCTCGATAAAAACGTAAACGCTTTTGTTCAAGGTGGACAAGGGGTTGTTGATGAACTCGATGCAGGAAAAGGGCCTTGGTTCAACATCGTTTACTCCTTACATCGCTTATGGTTACAGCAGTACATCCAAGGAATATCCGACTGGGTCTTCATGCCTTATTCAAGACAACTTAAATTTTTAGGCGGCTGGTGGACGCAACTGGTTTCCGAAAGCCTAGGGAAAAAATCTCCAGATGGAACACCGCGAGGTATTACAGCTATTCGAGCGGTTGGGCCTCAGGATCAACATGCTCAATTGCAACGCTGGCTCGATGGACCCAAAAATGTTGGTGTTATTTTTCTTTCATTAGCCAATCAAAAAAAGAATCGTTCGCTTTGTGTCCAACCAACACATTCACCCTATCCTTTTTTAAGCACACACACTGGTGACGATATTTTGCGAGCTCAAATCGATGGGACGCAATCATCGCTTCAGGAAGTGGGAGTTCCCACCTATCAAATCGAACTTCAGGCCTTGAATGAGGCTCAATTAGGCGCCCTAATGATGGCTTGGCAGATCATTGTGGCTCTGGTCGGTTTGGGCCTAGAAATCAACCCCTTTGACCAGCCGGCCATTGAAGCGGGGAAACAAAAAACCCTTGATAAATTAAGGCTTTCCTAGGAAGTGCTCTCGAAAATGAGCATTCTGGGTGGATCAAAAAAGCAGGTTATTCCTTGCTTTTACAACATTTACGGGTAGTCTAATTAATCTTGCCGAGCCGAGGTTCGCAGGTTTTAGGCGTGTGCCTGTAAGCGTCTTTGATAACCAGATAGTGATGGATAGAAAAACCTTTGAGTCACCTAATTTTAGGATTAGGTGAGTCTTTTATTTTTTAAATTAAGAAACACAACCAGCTTTCAAACTTCAAAAATTTGAGAGATGAGTTATGGAATTAAACATGAGAGTTTGATCCTGGCTCAGAATGAACGCTGGCGGCGTGCCTTACACATGCAAGTCGGATGTGTCGCAAGACACATGGCAGACGGGTGAGTAACACGTGGGAAACTTACCTCTTAGTGGGGAATAACGCTCCGAAAGGAGCGGTAATACCGCATGAGACCTATCGCTGGGATGCGATAGATGAAAGCTGGGGATCGTAAGACCTAGCGCTGAGAGAGAGTCCTGCGTCTGATTAGTTAGTTGGTGAGGTAACGGCTCACCAAGACTTCGATCAGTAGCCGGCCTGAGAGGGCGATCGGCCACACTGGAACTGAGACACGGTCCAGACTCCTACGGGAGGCAGCAGTGGGGAATCTTGCGCAATGGGCGAAAGCCTGACGCAGCAACGCCGCGTGGGTGATGAAGGTCTTCGGATTGTAAAACCCTGTCGTTAGGGACGAAGGTATGAATCCTAATACGGTTCATGCTTGACGGTACCTAGAAAGGAAGCCCCGGCTAACTCTGTGCCAGCAGCCGCGGTAATACAGAGGGGGCAAGCGTTATTCGGAATTATTGGGCGTAAAGGGCGCGTAGGCGGTTTTTTAAGTC
>ENA-UOYL01000888-UOYL01000888.1-marine-metagenome-genome-assembly--contig:-NODE-888-length-10448-cov-3.458008_pt1 | contig 10448 bp, 8 predicted proteins | sample MGYA00238173_ERZ767189 | MGnify/ENA primary metagenome ERZ767189 (study PRJEB28943, sample SAMN06267163) | marine metagenome | isolation source: Columbia River Estuary | place: USA:Columbia River Estuary... | reverse complement strand
ATTTAAAGTGATAAAGGAATAAGCAATTCCTTAACAGCACACAAGCGCAACCCGAAAATGTTATGCGTCTGTGCGCAAAACCTTATGGGCAAGTAATTAAGCTCTCTAATTAGTCTTGATGTCTTTCAATTTTAACTGAATTATTTGCCCGTAATTAGCTAATTTCTTTAGATCAATTTTCTTCAAATCACCATAGATTGTAATAACTCTGGGTTGTTTTTGAATATTTGGTTGATAGAAATTGGTGATATCGTCAAAGGTTAAGGTTTTATACAATTTATATTCTTCAACTAATGGGGATTGCGTATACCCTAATTGTTTACCTAATTCGATTGATGTTGATATATTTCTGAACGCTGGGAAGTTAGATGATATTGAATTAATCATTCCAGATTTAATCATGTCAATTCTTTCTGGTTTCTCAGGCATGTAATTTAAGATGCTATCCAATACAGCAACGGCATCATTTGTTTTGTCAGCTTGGCAACCAACATAAGCATAAAATACGCCTGGTTTATTCTTTTCAATTGGATTAATAAATGCACCACCTGTTCCATATGCCAATGACCTATACTCTCTTATCTCTTGCATTAAGATTCCGGAAAATCCATCGCTTAAATATTGATTAAAAGCTTCCGCATGTACTTTGTCAGTTGTGTTTCCTGAAAAATTTGGGGTGTTGATCAAAAAGTAAACTTGACTTTGAACAGCATTTTTATCGTTGATTAAATAAACAATGTCTTTTACGATTGCTTTTGTTTTCTTATCTGTTAATGCTACTTTTCTGTTCGTATTTTCATTCGGAAAAACCTTAAAAAGCAACGATTCAACTTGGTCAGCAGGCGTTTTGCCAACAAAGTGAATATTGGTATTATAAGCAAATATTTTTTTGTAATCAGCAAGGATGTTTTGACTTTTCATTCCTTTTATTTGTTTCTCGGTTAAGCGTGTTAAGTTTTCAGAATCTTTACCAAAGCGAGCATAATTTAAAAGCATTCTACCCATGGCACTCGGTTCTTTTTCCTCTGATTTTCTGTCAGATAACATGGACTCTTTGATCGTTTCTATTGATTTTTCATCAATCACTGGATCATACATTAAAGCTTTCATTAAAGGAAGGCTTTTTTCTAAATTTTTTTCTAATCCTTTAAAAATGATCGTGAATCTAGCATCACTTACAGAGGCATAATAGCTTATTCCTAGCAAAGCAAATTGTTCTTTTAATTGATCTCTTGTAAAATCTTTAGTATAAAATTGGTTGAACAAGGAACTCGCAACATCTAGGTTTTTAATCGAATCTTTTCCAATCATTTTCTCAAACGTTAATGAAAAAATATCATTTGTTGGGTTTATTGTGGTATACAATTTAGTACTTGCATTTACCTGTACCATACTAGCATCCACATTATAATCTAAAATTCTAGGAGAATCATTTGGCGTTATAGATGCAATGAATTTTTTTGCGTAATCGGAATCTTCCGTCTGTTTAGCAATTACCGCCTGATAACCAGGTTTTTGCATTTTTTCTTTATTGGGGAATCCCATTGATGAACGGTAGATCAAATAGTTTTCAATAAAGTATTTGTTAGCTACTCTGATAATGTCATCTTTAGTTATTTTTTCTATTTCTTCCACTTGACTTAAATACGCTTCCCATGTCGAGCCTTCACTAAAGATCTGTGCTAAACTCAAGGCTCTATTTTCTACACTTTCTAATCCTTCTTGTCTTTGTCTCGAAATTTCTTGTTTGATGATGGTTAAATCATTCTCTGAAAAGTCGCCTTTTTTAATTTTATCGATGGCATTTAAGACTAATTCTTCTGCTTCATTAAAGGATTGACCAACTAATTTAGGAATGTAATAAATGATTAGCGCTCCATCATCATTATACGTTTGCGCAAATTTACCTGCCTGCATGATATCTCCATTTAAAGCCAGTTTATTTAATATTCCAGTTTCAGATTCATTCTGCAATAAACTTGAACAGATGTCAAAAGCAATTTCATCTTTATTTCCTTTTGCATAGGTCTTGTAGCCAAAAAGCCCAACTTTAATGGGGGTATAATTTACCTCAATCACTTCTTTTTTGTCAAACGCACTGTTTACATAGTTAGGAAATGCAGGAATTGGCGCCGATCTTAGTTTAGAAAACTTTTCAATGATGATAGGGATTGTCTTTTCCATGTTAAAATTCCCTGATAGTACTAATGCCATATTGTTTGCCACATAGTAGGTATTGAAATATTCATACATTTTTGTTAGTGAAGGACTTTTTAAATGTTCAGTTGTTCCAATTGTACTTTGCGTTCCGTATGGATGTGTCTTGAATAATTGACCATTTAATTCTTCAAATACTTTACTAAACGGGCTATCCATTCCCCTATTTTTTTCTTCGTACACAACTTCTAATTCAGATTGAAATGATCTAAATACGGGATTCTGAAATCTGTTTGAATACAGTTCCAACCATTTATCAATTTGATTACCAGGAAATTCATTGTGGTAAACTGTCATGTCATTTTGTGTAAATGCATTTAAATTCGTCCCTCCAATACATTTTATTAATTTATCAAATTCGGTTGGCTTACCATATTTAGCTTGCTCAAGACTTTGATTGTTAATTAATTTTTGAATCTTATTTCTTTCTTCATCATCATTTATTTTTCCTAATAAATCATAATAAAAAATAATTGAATCCATGAATGGCTTTTCTTTTTCATAATCGATTGTACCTAGATTCGTGGTGCCTTTAAATAATAAATGCTCTAGGTAATGAGCCATTCCCGTTGCATCTGCAGGGTCATTTTTACTTCCTGCTTTCACGACAACTGCCCCAAAAACGCTTTTTGCGTTAGCATCTTGGTTTAATAAAATAGTAAACCCATTATCTAGGACTATTTTTTTGACTACTAGCGACTGTTCTTGAGCAAATGTGTTTAGTCCAATGAATAGGAATAGGGAGCTTAGATATTTCATATTTTAGTTAGTTAAAATTAATTTCTTTGTATTGCAAAGATAAGGGTTAAGCGTAATTATTTGTCAACGTAATCAATTCTTCTTGTTTTTATTTGGCTTTGGGCATCTTGCTGTAGAACACAAAGCCATTTTTTTCATACAAAATAAATAACTTCGGATAGGTGGTCATGTAGTAGGTTTTGCGGTCAATTTTAGAGATGAAATAAACCGGTTTATCGGTTTCTCCGTCACAAAGCCATTTTTCATCAAAGCGTTTTTTATTCATATGCTTGGGCGTTTCTCCATAAAATAGATGGGCGTATGATTTATAGCCAAGAGGAACAAGATAACAATCCTCTTTTTTATGTTTTTGAAAGAACTCAATTGCAGCTGCTTGGGTTATTCCTTCAATTTTAGATAAGGTATTCGCTTGGATGCTTAAAATTCCAACAGCAACTGTTACCAATGAAGCAATGATTGCCAATTTTAATTGTTGCCTAAATAGTAACACGAGAGATGCTATTGCGCCGCTAAGGAACACTATTCCAGGCAAATAATCCCAACTACTCCACGCCAGTTTTGCATTTAAATTCGCTACGGCAAATGGATCCTTAATATTGAATGTTTCTATCAGCCATTCCTTGTTAATGAGGGCATAGGGAATAATAAAAAGTACTATTGAAAGAATTACCAAATAACTTATCGTAGTAATGGCGATAACTTTTATTTGTTTCGGGTAATTTAATGCTTGAACCCATCTCGCTGCAAAATAACTAAGCGGAAAATAACAGAGCGATGAGTAGTGAATTATTTTCGTGCTAACGATTGAAAATAGAAGTAAAGTCAACCAAAAAATGACTTTCATCCATAAATCAAAAGGTACATTTTTTTGTTTCTTTTGATAGAAAAAATAGCCAATCGCAAAAAACGATGCGGGAAAGCAACCCAAGAGAAGGATTAAAAAATGATAATAAAATGGTCCTCCATGACCAGCGTCTTGTGTTTGAAATAACCTGAGCTGATAGGAAATGAATTCTGATATCATTTGTTTATTGCCGGTATTGACCAATAGCATAAACCAAATTCCACCGATCAGCAGCGTAAATATAAAAAAGGCTGTCAATTGAATAATTGAGGGGAATTGTCTAAATCGGATTGAAATGAAGTAAATCAAAGCTGTTCCACCAACTAATGCTAATGCCACCGGTCCTTTTGTCATAACAGCTAGGCCAAGAAAACCACCTGCTAAAAGGTACGATCCGATACCGTATTCATCTTTATGTCCTTTATATAAATGATAAATAGCACCAACAATGAATAAATTAAACCATGGATCAATGATGCCAGAATGAAAGTAGATATTAGGCAAGAAGGAACCTAAATAAAAGGCAAGCCACCAATAAGCAAAGGTTTCATTTTTAATTTTTCTACCCGCCAAATACAAGAAAAATGCCGTAGCAATGGCAGCAATTAAATTAGGGAAGCGTGCTGCAAATTCACCAATTCCAAAGATTTTCATAGAGACAACTTGCATCCAAATAAAAAGGGGAGGTTTTTCCCAGAATGGCAGGTAATCAATAGTTACAGTTGAATAATTGGAAGTGCTAATCATTTCTCGGGCGCACTCTGCAAAATTAATTTCATCCCAATCAAAAAGGTGAACTGCTCCTAAAAATGGCAGGAATAAGAGCAGGCATACAAAAAGAATGAAACTAAAACGATAACTATTCATTGGCTTGCTTGAGGTTTAGGATGGATGAATTCAATTTCACAAGTTTGTGATTAAGTATTCTAAATACAAAATAGGCACTTGCTAAGCCAATGAAAGAGCCAGCAACAACATCAATAAGAAAATGTTGTGATAAGTAGATTCTTGAAAAAGCAACTAGTATGGCACCTAGAAAAAACACTATCGATACTAATTTTGATTGTTGATATACCAGCGCAAAAATTGTCATTAGCGCAAAAATACTTGTGGTGTGACCAGATGGAAAAGAGTTACTGATGTGATACGTGAAGTTGGCTATTTTATGAAAGGTCGGATCATCTTTTAGGAAGTAATAGGGGCGATGACTTTCTTCAAAGAAACTATATTTTAAGAGGAGACTAATAATGCCAGAGCTTGCGTAACTAATGATTTGAAGCAAGGCAATTCTTACATTTATAAAGAGGAACACTATTGAAATCAATACAATGAACACGCCATCGCCCATGTAGGTGAAAACTTGGAAAAAAACATCAAGGAAATTGGTTTGAAAAAAAGTAAGCGTTTTATGAATCAGTAGTTTGTCGACAAGACAAACCCACGTAATTGCTAAGGCCCAAAAAATGAATGTCGCGTAAAAAAAATAAGAAATTGCTTGCTTTTTCATCTTTAATCAAAGGTAAAATAAATCCTTCGTTATTGATCATTTTGTCGGATGATAAATGTAAAAAGCACCGCATCATAAGAGAAGTGAGCAGCGATTGCAAAATACAGCCCAAAATAAACGTAGCCATACGAAAGGATAAGAATGAAGGGAAGCGCAATGATGCCATAAAGTGAAAACCGCCAATTGAATGGATTAAGGTAGCCGTGCAAGGCAATGAATAAAACGGATGTAATTACAACACCTAGAAAGGGTTGGACCCCAGCACGAAAGAGTAATTCTTCTCCAACACCTGCGCACAGAGATAAAAATAAGCCTTGCCAAATTTTTAATTGCATCGATCCGATAAGCTTGTCTATTCTTGATGATACGGAATCAAATATGCGCGCATTCATGAGTAAATAACCCAAAAAAGCATAGATTATTCCGAATTCAATGCCATATCCTATGGCGATAGGGTTTATAGCTTCCAATGCTAAAAAGTCAATAAGCGAAATAGGTCCTGAAATTTGTGATAGTAAAAAACCAATAAGCGGAAAAATAACCAAGGTCGCTAAACCTAAAAACATGATTTTATTTCTCATAAGCTGTTAATATTCATTAAAAAGCATTGAACGTTAAAAATATCGATTAAAATTTAACATTTAGCGTTATATTTACCGCGTATTAAAAATTAAATCTGCCTATAGACAACATTTACTTAACCGCCAATATTTTTTTTGGATTAAATAGTAAATTATGTCGTTACAAATTCTAGCAGATCAAGAACTAATCAGTTTGTATTTATCGGGAAATGAAGGAGCTTTTGCTCAATTGCTTAAACGTCATAAAGATCGTTTGTTTCGATATATTAATTCCAAGGTCCGAGATGCGGATTTAGCCAATGATATTTTTCAAGATGCGTTTATGAAAGTGATTATGACCATGAAAAGTGGTAATTACAATGAAGAGGGGAAGTTTTTACCTTGGCTAATGCGGATTTCACACAATTTAATCATTGATCATTTTCGTAAAACGAATAAAGTTCGTTTTCTTTCTGAATCACGTACCTTAAATGAGGAATTCACTATTTTTCACAAATTATCTAGTGATGAAAAGAATTATTTGGAAGAAAGGTGTGAGACAGAATTAGAGTCTCAGATGCTTGGTTTATTAGATCACTTGCCAGCAATGCAGCGAGAAATTATTCAAATGCGAATTTTCCAGGATATGTCGTTTAAGGAAATTGCTGAAATGGAGGATGTCAGCATAAATACAGCTTTGGGAAGGATGCGTTACGCCTTAATTAACATGCGGAAACTCATTGATTCGAACAAAATTGTTATGGATTATTAAACCCAAATGCTTTAAATGCGAGTAGGGTTAGGGCAAAGAAAGCGATGATACTCATGTATAGATTACTATAATTTGTATAGCCTTTCTTTTTCCAATATAAGAAATTGATAATCCCTAAACTTGCGCCTATACCGAGGGCGCTTAACCAAAAGCTCATTCGATTAATCCAAACTGCTTAAAATGGTGCGTAAAATGTTTGTCGTGCATTTTGAGCCAAAGATTAAAATCTAAGTCGCCGTAATAAGGATGAATGACGCTAGCGCTAGGATTATTCTCATAGTATTCAGTAAAATTAATCCACTCTTCAGCAAATTCATCGAGAGCAAGTTCCAACTCATCGTGGCGTAATTCAATGATTTCTTTTGTGAACGGTACAGCAATATTTTTCGCCATTTCTTTATCGGAGCTTAAAAATTGTTGCCTTCTTGCTATTGTTTCTGCATCAACATCGATGGAAAAATTACCCGTACCTCTTGACATCATCAACATATCGCTGAGGTGCTCGACCATTTCTTGAGCATTCATTTTACCCCATAAAGGAGTTTTTGAACTACTTAGCCGATTTAGTATACTTAACATTGTTTCTAATTCCATCTCTTATTGATTAATTTTCCGACGAATATATGTAGACTTTTTGGAACTACTTTTACGTTTAGTGTACTTTTTGATTCTTTAGATTCCCCATCGTAATGCGCTAATGTTTGAGCGCTTTCTAAAGTAGCCTTTTCGAAAGGAATTATTTCTATAAAAGAGCATTTATCAGGACGTCCAACCAGGAAAAACAATGCAATCCATGGAATACGCCAAAAGGAAAATGGTTTCATTAGCACTAATTCTATTTTACCGTCTGTTGCATTTGAATGTGGAGAAACCAATAAGCCATTACCCCATTGCGTAATATTAGTAACGGTGCATAGCATTACGGGTAGTTTTCTTTCCTGTTCATTTATTTCAACGGAAATAGTTATTGGTTTATAGCGAAATAATTCCCTTAATACGATTTTCGCATAAGTCCTAAAGCCTCTTTTAGTGCTACCGACAAATTTTTCTGCAACCAAAGCATCGAAGCCAAATCCGCTAATTCCTATGAATGCTTGATCATTAACCAAAACAGTATCCATACTGATTGCATTGCCTTCGTTAATACAATAAATCGCTTTTTTTATCGAAAGTGGAATATTAAAGTGGCGCGCTAAGCCATTTCCTGAACCAATCGGAAGCACCGCTAAAACTATCTTTGAACCAATCAGGCAAGTACCAATTTCATGGACAGAGCCATCGCCTCCAACTGCGCAGACGATTTGAATATTTTTATCTATGGCTTCTTTAGCTAATTCCTTTGCATGGCCTTTGTATTTCGTATATTGAATTTCAAAGTCGAATTGATTATGGTCCAAATGTTTAAGCACCAAAGAAGGAATATCATCTTTACGTCGAATACCAGCAATAGGATTAATAATGAACCAAATACTCTTTTTCACTTTAATGTGCGCTAGTTTTATTTTGCATTAAATCATTCCGATACCTTGAAATGATGGATTTTAGTCTTAAAAGCAGGAGTTTATTCCTCAAAGTAAAAGATTTATTTTCATAAATTGAAGATCGCTTACTTGATTTATCTTTAACGACTGTTTTGTTTGCTGCTTCATTAAACATAATTTCCGCATCATTCGTTAGGAGATAATAGTTTCCATTTGAATAACAAATAGCTTCAGATGTCAAAACATCATTACCAAAAGCATAATAATTTGTTTCAATTCCAAGGTAATTTAATACATAAGGTTCGATATCGATGTGCTGAAAATATGACGTATTTATTTCAGGAATAATGGAATGATCGGGGGTATAAAAGGCGATTGGAATATGAAAATAGTCAACAATAGATTTTATTCCACCATTAAATTGCTGCGGGATGTGGTCGGCACAAATAACAAACAATGTATTTTGATACCAGGCCATATTTCGAGCTTTATCAAAAAAATCACGAAGGCTCTCATCAGCATAATAAAATGAAAGTTGCTCTTTCGTTAATTTAGAACTAATTTCAGGGCCATATGCCTTTGGAACATCAAAAGGATGGTGCGATGATATCGTAAATAAGCTGGCCAAAAAAGGTTGTTTCATTTGGTTTATTTTACTTAGCGCCCACGGATTAAAATAGCCATCTGGTATTCCCCATAAACCATCATAATGGCTTTGATTGGGATATTCATTCAGTCCAAAATAAGTGTCGAATCCCAGTTTTTTTGAAAAGCTATCGAAGCGCATGGATCCGTTTTTAGCGCCATGGAAAAAAGCGCTTGAATAACCTTTTGTTTTCAGAATTGATGGAAGTGCATTTAGTTTATTATTGCAAAAGGAACTAAGAATGTATGGAGTAGCCATTAAGTTTGGTATTGACGCAAAAATGGCTGGCATCGCTTCAATGGATTGTTTTCCATTAGCAACACCATTTTTGAAATAGCAGGATTGATTAAGCAATGAATCAGTAAAGGGAGTAAGTTTTACACCATTTATAGTTTGATGAATCATCTTGTCACCAAAACTTTCTAAGATGATAAAGACGACATTTTTACTGGTACTATTTTGTTTTGTTTGCTGAACAAACTTAATAGGATTAAAATAAGCATGGCTTTCCTTTAAATCAATCAATGAAGTTGACGGAAATTGTTCGGACTGAATGGTTTTTAATGTAACGAAAGCAGTATTTAGTATAAAAGGAACATTTTCCGAAAGGGTATATTTATTCGCGTCTAAAACACCAAGCGGCTTTGGGCCAAAACTCCACCTGCCAATAACAAAAAATACTGCAGATGCCATTATCAAATGAAGGAATTGAAATTTAATCAGCGTATCTATTTCTTTTCTTTTTTTTGCGAGATAAACATCTAAAAAGATAAATAAACTGATTAATGCGAGTGCTGCTAATGAAATCCAAAAATAATCGATGATAAAATAACGTAACAAACCATTGTCGGGGCTTTGAATTAAAAACAAGAATATATCAAAGGAGGTCCTTCGCTGACTAAATGAAAAATACGCAGCATCCCACATGTTAAGGAAAATAATACTGATTAATATCACGTAAAAAATCATCGAAACAACTCGTTTCTTTATGAAATCATAGCGCTTATTTAGTGGAAAAAAGTGAATGAAGATTAAGGGCAGGCAATACAGCGCAATAGTGCTGAGATCAAAAGGAATCGTGTACATAAAATCCATCGCCTCAAGATCAAAATAGGAAGCATTAAGACCCCAAAAAAACAGCCTCGTGCTAATTAGTGCAAGCCATAATAGTAAAAATCTATGGGTGACCGAGGTCCAGATAGTAAACGAATATTTCATTTCAGCCAAATTACAAAAAACTAATTTTGAATGTTTATCTTTGGATAAATAGATTAATATGAAAAAAAATCCGATTGAAAATAATAGAGCTCAAATTTTACAAGTGCTACTTGATAAATCTGCGTTAAAACAAGATATTGCTGATGATGCCGAAAAAGTTTTTTCTTCCTTAAAAACGCATATTAAAAATGAATTGATTGAATTACAAAAGAAAATCACTGATAAACGAATTCGCTTGAGTTTCAAAGAAAAAGGTGCATTTGAAATTCATGTCTTTGTAGGAAGCGATGTCTTAGTCTTTACACTCCATAATAATGTTTTTAGGCTGCCTGATTCGAATGCTTTATGGGGAACATCTTATTTTAAAGCGAATGAAAACAATGGTTATTTTGGGGTAATCTACATTTATAATTTTTTAGCAGAATCATTCATTCAAAATAGATT
>ENA-UOYL01000884-UOYL01000884.1-marine-metagenome-genome-assembly--contig:-NODE-884-length-10484-cov-2.227347_pt1 | contig 10484 bp, 9 predicted proteins | sample MGYA00238173_ERZ767189 | MGnify/ENA primary metagenome ERZ767189 (study PRJEB28943, sample SAMN06267163) | marine metagenome | isolation source: Columbia River Estuary | place: USA:Columbia River Estuary... | reverse complement strand
AAAAACAATGGGTGAAGAAATACATCATTTGGCACCGCAACGAGATGCAGACGAAAACGGGTTTATTGGTACATTTCATAAAAATCATTTGGCGAATTTAGTGAATATTTGTGAAGATTGTCATCAGAAAATACATTTAATAGGAAATAAAGAACATAAATTTATAAAAACGAGTAATGGTTATGAGATGATAAGTATATGAAAAATGATTAATTATTTATAATATTTGTTTATATAATAATATATATAATAATATAATATATATTATATAAATGTTTAATGAACTATATTTATTTTTTCAAAACCTAGTTCTAATGCAGAAATTTTATCTTTAAAATTTAGTTTATCCGAAGAAACTTTACTTCCAACATTTAACTCTACTAATTCAAATCTTTCCCCAAATTTAGAAGATAATTTATTTCTAAATTCTGAAATTTGTTTTTTTACAAGTAAACTATCTCTATAATTCATCATGGATGAAGAATTATCAATCAATGTGACGAAAATTGGTTTCTCTTCTTTGTATTTAGTCCCTTGAATAATTATCCCTAGTAATAAGAATAAAATTAAAAATATAGATGAGAATCGCAGAAAACGCAACACAAACTTTTTTACGTTCGATAATTCTTTTACCCAACCTTTGTTTTGATATACTAACATAGTTAGTATTATTGAAAGAAAGATTATAGGGATAATCCAAAAAAGAGAGTAGTCTGAAATAAAATTCATTGTTTTCAAATTTACTCAGAAATTAGAAATAATTTGCATATTCATTCAAAGCTTTGTTAAAACTCTAGTAGATTTTTTATTAAATCAAAAATTTCAAAGTGCTCTTAAGTATTTTTGGTCTCAAAAGTAGTAACTTTGTTGCTTAAAATTTAATTTTATTATGACAAAAGAGATATATATTATTGCAGCCGTTAGAACACCAATTGGTGCATTTATGGGGGGCTTATCCACTGTTTCAGCAACGGAATTAGGATCTGTTGCAATTAAAGGGGCTATAGAAAAATCAAATCTTCCTATAGATTTAGTTGATGAAGTTTTTATGGGGAATGTATTGCAAGCGGGACTTGGTCAAGCACCGGCTCGACAAGCAGCTCTTGGAGCTGGGTTGGGGCAAAATGTTCCTTGTACTACTGTTAATAAAGTATGTGCATCTGGAATGAAAGCAATAATGCTTGGAGCGCAAACTATTTTAGCAGGAGATAACCATATTGTTGTTGCAGGTGGAATGGAAAATATGTCACAAACACCTCATTATTTAGATGCTCGAAATGGAACAAAATTTGGAAACATTATTACGCTAGATGGAATTTCTAAAGATGGTTTGCTAGACGTGTATAATAAGGTTCCAATGGGTAATTGTGCTGAGATCTGTGCAAAAGAACATAATATTTCAAGAGAAGATCAAGATAATTTTGCTATAACATCATATCAAAGAGCAAGTGCTGCTTGGACAAATGGAAAATTTAACGATGAAATTGTTGCAGTTTCAGTACCTCAAAGAAAAGGAGATCCAATTGTCATCAAAGAAGATGAGGAATATAAAAATGTCTTTTTAGATAAAATTCCAGGTTTGCGTCCTGCTTTTGATAAAGACGGAACAATCACTGCTGCAAATGCTTCTACGATAAATGACGGTGCATCTGCTTTAATTCTTGCTTCCAAAGAAGCTGTAGACAAATATGGATTGAAACCACTCGCAAAAATAGTTTCGTATGCCGATTCAGCGCAAGCGCCTGAATGGTTTACTACCGCTCCTTCCCTGGCAATTCCAAAAGCATTGGAAAAAGCGAATCTAAAGATCTCAGATGTAGATTTTTGGGAATTGAATCAAGCTTTTTCAGTTGTTGGTATTGCGAATACTAAGATTTTGGGTCTTGATCCTTCAAAAGTTGATGTAAATGGTGGTGCAGTTGCACTTGGTCATCCTCTTGGGAATTCAGGTTCTAGAATTGTTGTCACTTTAATTAACGTCTTAAAACAAAATGCTGGGAAATTAGGTGGCGCAGGAATTTGTAATGGTGGCGGAGGTGCTTCAGCAATTATTATTGAAAATATCTAAATTTTTAGACAAAAAAAAGAGGTTGCAAAACAACCTCTTTTAATTTCCTTTAAGTGTGAAATTAATTTACGCTTGAAGAAAGATCTGATCCAGCTTTGAAACGAACTGAATTCTTAGCTGCAATTTTGATAACTGCACCTGTTTTTGGGTTACGACCGTTACGTGCATTTCTTCTAGAAATGTCAAAAGAACCAAATCCTACTAAAGAGATTTTGTTTCCGCCTTTTAACGCGCTTGTTGTAGATGCTACAAAAGCGTCTAACGCTTTTTTAGAATCTGCTTTTGACAAACCTGATCCAGCTGCCATTGCATCAATTAATTCTGCTTTGTTCATAATAATGTGTTTTTAAAAAAATTAATAATTAATTATCTCAACAAATATATCTGAATAAGTAAGCGAAAATCAATATCTATCTAAAAAAAACAACAAAATGTTGAAAAATCACCTATTTTGTTAATAAAGTTGCTTTAAAACACTATATTTATAAAGGATTTAGCTAAATTCCTCTCTTTAAAAACCTTGTAATTTACCGAACAGAATTACTTTTTATATGTTTTAAATAGAAATGAAAGAGAAAAAAGTACTCATTATCGGTTCAGGAATTGGTGGATTAGCGACTGCTATCCGGCTTTCGAAACTTGGATTTTCTGTACATGTTTTTGAGGCAAACGACTTTGTCGGTGGAAAAATAAATTCCAAGACATTTAAAAACTATCGTTTTGATATGGGGCCTTCAATTTTTACGGAACCCTATTTAATGGATGAATTACTTGAATTGTCGGAGCAAAAAACGATAAATTTTGATTATTCCCTTCTTTCTGAATCCTGCCGTTATTTTTTTGCTGATTCACACTCCTTTACTTTACCAGTTGGAAAAAAGGAGGTTTCTATAAAAATCGCTAGAGAATTAGGAGAGGATGAAGAAAAAGTATTTTCTTATTTAGATAGAATGGAAAAGAATTACACTGCTGTTGCACCAGTTTTTATTCATGTTTCTTTGCATAAAATCAAACAGCTTCTAAATAAGCAAATGTTAAGTGCCTTAAAACGTTTGTTTAAGTATGGTTTGAGTAGTTCTATGAATAAAGTTAATGCCTCTTATTTCAAGAATCCTAAAACTGTTCAATTGTTTAATCGTTTTGCTACCTATAATGGAAGTAATCCTTACGAAACTCCTGGAATGCTTAATATCATTTCACATTTAGAATTGAATAAAGGCCCCGCATTACCAAAAGGTGGAATGTTTATGATTACAAAAACACTTTACGATATAGCTGTTCAATTAGGAGTTACTTTTTCTTTCAATGAGAAGGTTGAGCGAATACTTTATTCAAATAATAGCGCTACGGGAATAAATACAATAAAAGGAGATTATTTATCTGATATTGTTGTAAGTAATATGGATGTACATTTTACATATGAGAAACTTTTAAAAGATTTCCCTTTTCATCCAAAAAAAATATTAGCTCAGGAAAAATCAAGTTCAGCAGTTGTTTTCTATTGGGGAATTAAAAGTGAATTTCCTGATTTAGGGCTACACAATATATTTTTCTCAGAAAATTATAAGAAAGAATTTAAGTCGATTTTTGAAACGAAAGAAATGGATTCAGATCCAACTATTTATGTAAACATAACTTCAAAAATAGAGAAAAAGGATGCGCCTGCTAATTCTGAAAATTGGTTTGTAATGGTAAATGCACCTATTAATGTTGGTCAAAATTGGAATGAAATTGTTAGCATTTTAAGAAAAAACATTCTTGAAAAACTTTCTAAGGTCTTAAAAACAGATATAGAATCTTTAATAGAAGTAGAAGAAGTAATGGATCCTCTAAAAGTTGAAGCTCTGTATTCAGGAAAACAAGGATCTATATATGGTAATGCATCAAATAGTAGAACCGCAGCTTTTTATAGACATCCAAATTTTTCTAAAAAAATAAAAGGACTTTATTTTACCGGTGTGACAGTTCATCCTGGAGGTGGAATTCCACTTGCATTGAACAGTGCAAAAATCGTGGAACGCTGCGTAAAAGATGATTTTGAGTTGTAAAAATCACAAAATATTTACTTCTCGTTCTAGTAAAACTCCAAATTTCTCAAAAACATCTTGTATTATTTGAGAAGATAAATCAAAAATTTCTTGTCCAGTACAATTTCCGTAGTTCACTAAAACCAAAGCTTGTAGTTTATGAACGCCATAATTATCGAATGTTCTCCCTTTCCATCCAGCTTTTTCAATCAACCAGCCTGCGGCTAATTTCTTTCCATTTACAGCAGGGTAATTTGGAATATCTGGATAGTTTTTTTGAATTTGTTCAAGTAAGGCAATTTCAACTGTGGGGTTTTTGAAAAAACTTCCCGCATTTCCAATAATTTTTGGGTCAGGTAATTTAGACTGCCGAATAGCAATTACAGCAGCACTAAGTTCTTGAATCGTAGGGTTTTCAATACCCATAACTTTTAACTGCTCATTAATAGCACCATAAGATGAATTAATTGTGGGATTTTTTGTCAGACGAAAAGTTACTGTTAGAATAATATACTCTCCTTTGACTTTATTTTTAAAAATACTTTCTCGATATCCAAATTCACATTTTGTTTTGTCAAAATAATGAATTTCACCGCTTGCGATATGATATGCTGATAAGGATTCAAATACATCTTTAATCTCTACGCCATAAGCGCCAATATTTTGCATTGGACTAGCACCAACACTTCCTGGAATTAAGCTAAGATTTTCAATTCCCCCAAAACCTTTATCAATACAATTTAATACAAATTCATGCCAATTTTCACCTGCCCCAGATTCCACAATAACTTCACTGGCAGTTTCTTCGGTAACTTCAAATCTTTTAATTTCATTTTTTATAACAAGTCCATCAAAATCTTTTGTTAGAAGTAAATTGCTCCCACCTCCTAAAACAAGTAGTTTTTTGTTATTTCTAAAACTTAAAATTTGTTTTAGTTCCTCAATTGATGAAAATACCGCAAACATTTCTGCCTTTACAGATATACCAAAGGTGTTGTATTCTTTGAGATTTTTATTTGTTTGAATCATTTTTCAAAAGTACTATTTATAGATAAATTAGGTCCGAAAAATCCAGGGTCTTCTTCTTTAATAGTATAAAACCATTGAAACCATTGAAGATGATGACTTCTATTAAACCCTTTATTCTTTTTTGACCAAGTAGTTGGTGGATAAATTCTACCACCTTTATTGCTCGATACTTTTTCTAATCCTTTTAAAGTTTGTTGCGGTGCAATACCATCTTGGTAAAAAATAACATCGCTATCTTTTTCACCCATGTTACATCCATATTGCCAAACTTCATCAAATAAGTTCCAATCAGCACCTTGAAATCCACCACTCTCAGGTGAAATAGCAAGCATTTTTCCAAATTTTACTTTGTTTTTTAGTTTAGCGACGAGCCCCAAGCTATATGCGTAGCCCATGCTATGACTTATAATATGAACTTTTATAGTTGAATCTAAAAAATTCTTTTCTAAATAGTCAATGACATTTTGCCCTGCAATTATTCCATTTGAAAATCGAAGCTCAAAACCTTCAGGATTAAACTTATTCCTTAATACCCATCTGCTTTTTTTTGAAATCCAACAAAATCTAGAAAAAAGATAAGATGTAGCAACATTGAATTTTGTTTTATGAACAGAACTTGAAATAGGGTGGTGTGCGCTAAAATAAAGTGTTTGAATTGGTTTAAAACGATTTGTAATTGTGTCGTCATATTTGTACCAATATCCAGTTGGATCTTTTGTATACATTTTATTATCAACAGCTAACTTATTAAACTTAGGTCCACGATAACCATTTATAAAAATAAGAATGTTTTTTTCGTTTTTTTTTACATCAATATTTCCTTGAGCAAAATTAAATAAAGGAAAACCAAGAATCAAAAAGATAAAAAAACTATTTTTCATATTAATAAAAAACCCCTTGGGAATATGGAGTCCATAAACAAGCTTTTTGTCCACTTGCCTTAAGACCGTTATTAATCCAACTATTGCAAGTAAATAGTAAGCTATAATTTTGTTTTGCATCATAATAAGCATCATTCTTAGCAAGTACTTTTGGATTTTTTGGGAGTATAAATGAAGATTTAGTTGTCCCACTTCGTTTTAAACTATTTTCGATGTACTTAACTAATTTATTGTATTGATTATCACTTAATTTTAATGAGACGATTTTTGAGTCTTTTGGCAAGGTATCAGTATAATATTTAACGTGAATCGCTGAAGATCCCAATCCGAAGTTTGAAATTAAAAAAATCTTTAAGGTCAAGTCATCCCAAGTAGGTGTATTCATATAAAAATCTTTTGAACCCCATCCAATTGCAATTTTATTGTATGTTGAATCTTTAGAGCGAGTATTTGCAATAGGAAATTCTTTGCGCCAATCCTTAAATTCATCACATATTGGAAAAAGAAAATCTATGTGAATTCCAGATTTCATTAAAAATACTGTGTGTATTGAGTTCTTTTCTTTATTTCCCTCAATTGTAATTCTTGAAAAGATAAAAGCACAAGCAATATAAATTAAAATACAGCTAATAAAAATAACAAGTGAAAAAATTAAAAAGCGAAAACACTTTTTAATGAAAGAAGGTTTTTGTTTATTTTTCATTCCGAAACACTCTTTTTTAAAAGCCTAAAAATAATTTATTTGTAACAAAGTTAATCTTTCTTCAAATTTATCAAATGTGTTACTATTTTTGTAAAAAAAGTTTTATCTTTCTACAAATACAAAACAAAATTAATGAATAAATACATTTTACTACTAAGTATCTTAATCTCAACGAACTTATCGGCACAATTTAATCCTGCGGATAATAATATTTCACAGAAATATTATGAAGTTATGGATAATATTTCTCGATTTTATGTTGATTCGGCAAATGGAAAATCCCTAACTGAAACTGCAATTGTAGCTTTACTAGAGAAGTTAGATCCACATTCGACCTATATTCCAGCTGAGGAATTAGAGGAAGTACAGGCTTCACTTAATGGAAATTTTGTCGGTATTGGAATTCGTTTTCAAATTATCAAGGATACTTTAAATGTTGTTGCAACTATTCCTGGGGGACCTTCAGAAAAACTTGGAATACTAGCGGGCGATCAAATTGTTTCTGTGGCAGGATTAAATGTTGCAGGAATAGGCTTAAAGAATAATGATGTTCGTGCAAAATTAATGGGGGATTTAGGAACAAAAGTTAAGGTTGGAATTCTTAGGAAGAATGAAAAAAATCAAATTGATTTTACAATTACACGTGCTAAAATTCCTATTTATTCTGTCGATGCTAGTTACATGATTGATGCAGAAACTGGCTATATAAAATTAAATAGTTTCTCAAGAACAAGTTTAGAAGAAGTGCAAAGCGCTCTTATTTCACTCAAACAAAAAGGAATGAAAAATCTTATTTTTGACCTTCAAGGAAATGGTGGCGGTTTTTTAGATGTTGCGCATAGTTTAGCTGATGAGTTTCTTTCGGGTGATAAGTTAATTGTTTATTCAGAGGGGAGATCTCAACCAAGAGCTGATTTAAATGCTGGCGAAAAAGGTTTGTTTGAAGAAGGTAAATTGATAATGTTAACAGATGAATATTCAGCTAGTGCTAGTGAAATTTTATCTGGCGCAATTCAAGATTGGGATCGAGGTTTGATTGTAGGAAGACGAACCTTTGGAAAAGGACTTGTTCAGCGTCCAATGCCATTGAGTGATGGTTCTGAAATTCGATTAACCATAGCACGCTATTATACACCAACTGGGAGATTTATTCAAAAACCATATGACGATCCTGAGCGTTACAAGCAAGATCTAACTCAGCGATTCTTAAACGGCGAATTTGTCAATGCTGATTCTATTAAAATGCCTGACTCTTTACTTTTTAAAACACTTATTACAAAAAGAACAGTCTATGGTGGTGGTGGAATTATGCCTGATTTCTTTGTTCCATTGGATACAACTCAAAGTTCTGAGTATTATAGAAAACTTATTCGTGGCGGTCATATTAATAACTATTCCTATCGTTTTGTAAGTAGTAAAAAAACAGAATTAAAAAAGTATTATCCAACGTTTACTCTTTTTAACAAAAATTTTGAGTGTACTAAAGATTTTATGGATGATTTTTTTGCCTATGTTCAAAAAGAAGACTCAACTCTAATTTTTGATGAAAAAGACTACAATATAAGTAAGCGCAGCATTGAATTACGAATAAAATCAATTATTGCGCAAGATTTATGGGGTGTAAGTGAGTTGTATCAAGTTTTCAATGATTCAAATGAGATTGTTCAACGAGCTCTTCAAATTATCAGTTCTAAAGAATATAATTCTGTTAATTTGGATTAATAAGAAATAAATTATTTGTTTTTAGGCCAACTTTGAAATTGTAATTCTTATTTTAAAATTACCTTTGTAGAAAGCTAAAATCTAAACATGTCTGACGATAAAAAAATCATTTTTTCAATGGTGGGAGTTTCCAAATCTACACCTCAAGGAAAACAAATAATCAAAAATATTTATCTCTCCTTTTATTACGGTGCAAAAATCGGGATCATTGGTTTAAATGGCTCTGGAAAATCTACGGTAATGAAAATCATTGCGGGTTTAGATCAGGCATATCAAGGAGATGTTGTTTTTTCACCAGGATATACAATTGGTTATCTTTCTCAAGAACCTGAAATTGATGGTTCAAAAACAGTGAAAGAAGTTGTGATGGAAGGCGCGCAAGACATCGTTGATATTTTGAAGGAATATGAGGAAATTAATGCCTCATTTATGGACGAAGATATTTTAAATGATCCTGATAAAATGGATAAGTTGATAGCTCGTCAAGGTGAAGTTCAAGACAAAATAGATGCAACAGATGCGTGGGAATTAGATACAAAATTAGAGCGTGCTATGGACGCTTTGCGCTGTCCTCCGGACGATCAACTAATTTCAACACTTTCTGGAGGAGAAAAACGTAGAGTTGCACTTTGTCGCTTGCTTTTGAGAAATCCAGATATTTTATTGTTAGATGAACCCACGAATCACTTGGATGCAGAATCGATCGACTGGTTGGAACAACATTTACAGCAATATAAAGGAACCGTAATTGCAGTAACACACGACCGTTATTTTTTAGATAATGTTGCAGGTTGGATTTTGGAATTAGATAGGGGAGAGGGCATTCCTTGGAAAGGTAACTATTCATTATGGTTGGAGCAAAAAGGTGCGCGTTTAAAAGGTGAAGAAAAAACTGAATCTAAACGCCAAAAAATGTTGGCGAGAGAATTAGAATGGGTAAGAATGAATCCTAAAGCACGTCAAGCAAAAAGTAAAGCGCGACTTCAAAATTATGATAAGATGCTTTCCGAAGACTTGAAAGAAAAAGAAGATCGCTTAGAACTTCCGATTCCGAATGGTCCGCGTTTGGGAGCAAATGTTATTGATGCCATTCATGTTTCAAAGGGCTTTGGAGAAAAATTATTGTACGATGATTTGAATTTTAAATTACCTCCAGCTGGAATTGTGGGTATAATTGGACCCAACGGGGCAGGGAAGACCACGATTTTTAAAATGATCATGAATGAACTAGAAGCTGACAATGGTGATTTCTTAGTTGGAGAAACAGTTAAGATTGGTTATGTAGACCAAACACATAAAGACATTAAGGAAGATAAAACAGTTTATGATGTTGTTTCAAATGGCTTAGAATATGTAGAAGTTGGAGATCAGAAGATAAATTCAAGAGCTTATTTGTCTAAATTTAATTTTAATGGATCAGACCAGAATAAAAAAGTAGGGATTTTATCTGGTGGTGAAAGAAATCGTTTGCACCTTGCAATGACATTAAAAACAGAGGCAAATGTTCTTTTATTAGATGAGCCGACAAATGATATTGATATCAATACTTTGCGTGCACTTGAAGAAGGAATTCAAAATTTTGCTGGTTGTGCCGTGGTTATTTCACACGATAGATGGTTTTTAGATCGTATTTGCACGCATATTTTAGCATTTGAAGGAGATTCTCAGGTTTATTGGTTTGAGGGTTCATACACTGAATACGAAGAGAATAGAAAGAAGCGTTTGGGTGAAAGTTCTCCAAGAAGAATAAAATACCGAAAGATTGTTTAGTTTAAATGATGAAAGGAACAAAATTATACAGTGTTTTAAAATTCAAATGTCCAAGTTGTCATGAAGGCAACTTCTTTATTTCACATCCTTATAATTTTAAAAATACTGGAGATGTTTTGGATAAATGTCCAAAATGCAGTGTAAAATATATGCTAGAACCTGGATTTTATCAAGGAGCATTATATGTTGCATATGGGCTTGGTGTAGCTTTGTTTCTATTAATATGGCTTCTTTGTACCTTATTTTTTCCTTTATTAAGCGTTTGGATACAAATTAGTTTAGTA
>ENA-UOYL01000879-UOYL01000879.1-marine-metagenome-genome-assembly--contig:-NODE-879-length-10525-cov-2.239185_pt1 | contig 10525 bp, 11 predicted proteins | sample MGYA00238173_ERZ767189 | MGnify/ENA primary metagenome ERZ767189 (study PRJEB28943, sample SAMN06267163) | marine metagenome | isolation source: Columbia River Estuary | place: USA:Columbia River Estuary... | reverse complement strand
TCAAAGTGTCCATGAGTTTCAAGCACTCTGCGCACTCCGAGTCGTTGGCAGAGTTGCAGTAACTTCTCATGTTCGTTAGCAGCATCGATTAACACTGCGTCACCAGATTCTCGGCACCGAATCACGAACACATTGTTGTCGTAGGGACCGACGACCAATTTGTGTACTTCGACAGCCGAATCTGACCAGTGCAAGGTTGCGTCCAGTCCAGCGTTAGTCATGGAAACAGTCTCGCATGACACAGCCCTGCTGGTGATGGTGAACAACAAAGGCTGCTGTCTTCGCTTTAGAGTGGGGTCGTGTCATTGCCTCCTGATCGTTTTGACTTCAGTGATCTTGCGACTCCGAGTCGGGACAAGGCATTGGGTGGAGAACCGCCGTCAACAGCCCAGGAAGGCGGTATTGAGGCTGAGGAACTTATCAGTGGTCCGACTGGGGCTGTTTTGGCAGCCTTGGTTGCTCCAGGGGCGGGGTCGTTCTTTCGTCGTCGCGGACTTTCGTGGAGTTTGCTTCTCCTCGGATTTGTCATTCCCTTGGCGGCCATTGCCGTCGCCATCATTCGTCGCCAGAACATCACCAGTTTGGTTTTGGACACCACAATTTTATTATCCGTGCAGATCATCGCTGTCCTTTTTGTAGTGACCCGAGTGATTGCAGTGGTTGAAGTGATCCGTTCTCGAAACGAGGGATCGCCACGCCGGTTGGCTTCTTGGGTCGCTTGTGTAGGAGTCATTGTGCTTGCCCTGCCAGCGATGTGGTCGGTGGCGCGATGTCAAGATTTATCTGGAGCTATTAACGATATCTTCGTGTCATCAGGCAGCGACGCGCCTTTGGCAACACCGGGTGATGGTTCAACACCGGGTGATGGTTCAACACCTGTTGATGGTTTCGAAACCATCCTGCTGCTCGGCGGCGATGAAGGTCCCGGACGTTGGGGGTTACGCACGGACTCAATGATTTTGGTCACCATTCATCAAGAGTCTGGGCGGATGGCGATGATTTCGATACCGCGCAACTTGTGCCAATTGAAATTTCCTCCAGGCAGCGCAATGGCTCAGGAGTTCCCAGATGGTTTCACGCAGTTGACCAATGCGGTCTATACCTATGTAATTTCTCGTCCTGAAATAGCTGCAAGTTACGCGCAGGGCAATCTGCAACCTGAGGTAGTGGCTTTGGCTTCCGGACTGAGTTATTCAATGGATATGACGATTGACGACTATGTGTTGATCAATATGCAGGGTTTCGCCGAAATCGTTGATGCTTTCGGTGGAGTGACAATGACTTTGGCAAAAGCGATTCCGCTACCGCTAGCACTGCCAGGTTCAAAGACGCCGAATGCCCGCTCAATTGGGCCTGGTGTTGTCACTATGGATGGAACAACGGCGATCGCTTTTGCCCGTACCCGAAAGGCTGATAGTGATTACAACCGCATGGGAAGACAGCGCGAGATTCTCGCAGCGCTCGCGGCCCAGGCGTCGGGGTCTGATCTCTTGTCCAAGTTCCCACGTTTAACTGAAATCATTAGTTGGACTGTGAGGACTTCGCTGTCAACCGATGAGTTCGGTGGACTCGTCGACCGAGTGCGACGCGGGGCAAGGATCAACGAATCGCTAGGGTTAGTGCCTCCTCTGGTGGATACGGGCAATCCGAATTACGCTGATGTTGCGATGATCATTGACGCATTGCAAAACGCGCTGCGTGACAATGTCGACTTTCCTAATGCCTGACTTGTTGGGCGCGAAGATACCCGTATGCGTTGGTTGAGCCACCCAACCAACTAAGAACTGACGACATCAAAACCCATAGACAACGCAACGGGAATTTGAGCGGGATCAAATGTGACAAATTGCAGCGGTCGCGGCAATCGATCAGCGGCCGCTAAATGAATCGCGTCATTAATGTGCACGGGTTGTTCGCGAGCGATCATTGCGGCACGATCAAGGCACATTTGGTCAACTGGAACAATGTGAATGCGATCCCACAACAATCGCACGGCATCTTCAACGTCATCTTGCAGAATTTTTTCATCACTAAGGCGCGGGACTAGTGCGAGTGCCTCAGTGATTGCCAAAGCGGATGCACACCAATCGGCCTCGCTTTCTAAAATATCCAAAACAACTTGGCGACCACGACCTTCAATCGCCACGCTCAAGAGCGCTGATGAATCGAGAAAAACTGTCATCGGATATCGCGCAGTAGTTTGTCAATCCGACTTCCGCTCCATACCGAGACAGCTGCTGCCGGTCGATAATCACCAGTACGTCGTGGGGCGATGACTAATCCTCGGGCGATCAGGTCGCTGAGTCGGGCCTGTCCCTCGGGCGCGCCCAACGGACCGAGTTGGGCAATGGGGCGTCCACCAATGGAGATCACAATGTGTTCGCCGGCTCCGGCTCGTCGAACGCCTGCTGCGACATCGGCTCGGAGCTGACGGATACCGATCGGGGGTCGTGCTTGAGACATAAGGACATCCTAACGGTTTTGTGTACGCAACGGTACACACTACGATTTGAGGAGTCACGTGCGGTTCGGACATACTTTGCTCTATGAACTTTGCATTCTCAGAAGAACAAGAAGAACTCCGTAAAACAGTCCGTGCTTTCCTCGATGCCAAGAGCAGCGAAGCCTCAGTGCGCGAACAGATGGACACCGAGGCCGGTTTCGACCAGGCCGTGTGGTCACAGATGGGCGAGCAGATGGGCCTTCAGGGCTTGCACATTCCCGAGGCGTACGGCGGATCGGGCTACGGCTACGTCGAACTCGGCGTTGTGCTTGAAGAAATGGGCCGTTCGTTGTTGTGCGCCCCGTACTTCGCAACTGTCGTTTTGGCTGCCAACACCTTGATTCACTCAGGTGACGAAGCCGCCAAGAAGAAGTACCTCCCCGGCATCGCTGCTGGCGAGACCATCGCAACCCTCGCCTACACCGAGCCCTCGGGCAAGTGGGACGAGAGTGGCATCACGATGCAGGCTTCGGGTAGCGGATCGTCGTTCACTCTGAGCGGCACGAAGATGTTTGTCCTTGACGGACACACCGCCAATCTCATCATCGTGGCAGCCAAGACCGGTAAGGGAACTAGCTTGTTTGCCGTTGATGGCAACGCTGCCGGTTTGACACGTACTGCTTTGTCAACGATGGATCAGACTCGCAAACAAGCCAAGCTTGAGTTCAGCAATACTCCGGCGACACTCATCGGCACCGAAGGTGCTGGCTGGGCTGTTCTGTCAACTGTGCTTGATCTTGCTGCTGTTGGTCTTGCTGCTGAGCAAGTCGGTGGAGCACAAAAGGTTCTCGACATGGCCGTTGAATACGCCAAGGTTCGCGTGCAGTTCGGACGTCCGATCGGTTCGTTCCAGGCCATCAAGCACAAGTGTGCAGACATGTTGCTCGAGGTCGAATCGGCCAAGTCGGCTGCCTACTACGGCATGTGGTGCGCCAGCGAAATGAACGACGAGCTCGCATCGGTTGCTTCACTCGCCAAGGCTTACTGCTCTGAGGCTTACTTCCACGCAACCGCTGAAAACATTCAGATTCATGGTGGTATTGGTTTCACATGGGAACACCCAGCACACCTCTACTTCAAGCGTGCGAAGTCATCCGAATTGTTGTTCGGTGACCCGACGTACCACCGCGAATTACTCGCACAGCGCATCGGCATCTGAACTAGTTCATCTTCTTCCCGTGGTTCTGGGTCGTTGTGCGGACACCAGGTCTCCGTGCACGACGAAGAACCACAAAAAGATGAGGGTTAGCGTGACATTGTGATTTGGTTGTTCATTGTCCTATCTGCTGTCAGCGTATTTCTCATTGCGGCGTTGACGATCGGCCGTGAAGCGAGACGGCTTGATGCGCTGGCACCACGAGCTGTCTATCAACTTGAACAAGCGACAGATTTTGTGGCCCAGTCTTTGTCAGAGTCGACGCAAGCACGGGTGACGATGGAAGAACTCGAACAACTGCTGGTGTTGCACATGAACTGGCTGCATGCCAAAGGTCTATTGCCTGATAGAGCGGTGGATCATCGGCAGGATCAAGAAACTGCCGTTGTGGTCAGCGATGACTCACTCATCGGATTTCTTTTAGGCAAAGTCGAAGAATTGGGCATTGACCTTGTCGATGATATGGACATCGTCAGTATTGCTCAGGCGCATTTGGCGTACTTTGACGCCATTGGTGCGATTGGGCCATTGGCAAGTGAGGCAGGCGCCTAAAGTCTTACTTCACGACAGTTCGCGGTAGTGCGCCACTGATGAAGTGGCGAAGATATTCGCGAAGGCCGGTGTAGTCCTGCTTTTTACGAGCCTCAAGCAAGATGGAAAAAATGTGTTCCAGTAGAGGATCTTTCGGATCAATTTTTCCAGTCCGCTCCACGATCGCTCTCGGTGGTTCATCAATGACGGCAATGGCATTTTGCACGGTGATGTCGTAATGGTTCCAAAGATTACGGTTATCAGGATCGGCGCACAAGATCATCAGACTTCCAGTCGGTGATGTATCAATCGGCAGAAGAATCAGGTCGGGGCGAGCGTACGCCAAGATATCGATCAACTTCCAGACATCCCCTGTCCAAAACCGTGACTCGCGGATGCGCGTCCCTTGCACTGGATGAGCGGGATAGATGTCATCAACAATGATGACAGAGCCAGCATGTGAATATTTCTCAATATTCATGAAGTCTTTCAAAGCGAATTCAATTTGGTGCATCCCATCGATATAGGAAAGGTCGATGGGTGCAAGTTGTGACGCCGCATCCGTCAGATGAAAGAAATCGTCACTCGTTGTCAAACTCACTCGATGGTGCTCGGCAAGCGGTTTTTTCAACTGTGGGGCAGGGTCAATACCTAATGCTGGACAGGCTGCTAATCGCAAACTCGCGCCATATTCAACACCGATCTCAACATAGAAATCCGGCTGTAGTTGCTGGTGCATACGAACTAGAAAGTCATAGCAATCCTCAGTTCCCGCACCATGTTCAACTTCTTCTGGCACATTGGGCGGAAAGGTGTTTTGCACTTTAGTCGCCAAGCGCAAGGACAAATCAGGCGCCATGTTGAGCAGGCTTGGGTTCGCCACTTCCTTACGAAACACTCCGACAGCGTCATGCCATGGGCCGTAAGGGCTAGTCCAAGACTCAACAAGGGTCACTCCAGCATGTTTAGCTAGCGAGGCCATAGCATCAGGCATAAAGCGGTATGAATCAATCGGGTAGCGATGTACTGCTCCCCCTGATGGGACGAGGACGATCACGACGCCAGTCGGGGATACGACACGACAAATTTCGCTGAAGGTTCGCCAAAAGAAATCAGCGTGCTCGAAGGTATTTCCCGTGATGACGATGTCAAAACTGGAATCAGGAAAAGGCAAGATATACGGATCGTCAAGAACGATGTCAACACCTTCTCCAGGCTCGAGGTCAACGCCTGTGTAGTGACATTGAAGGAGATCTAAAACTTGGCGGTATCCGCCGTTGAAGTCGGCAGATCCAACCTCTAAGACTTTCAAGCCTGCTCGCGAGCCCAAGGCTGGGTCGGGAAGAACGTGCTTCTGTAATGCGAATCGTAAACTGTCAATCGAAGAGGGGTGCATCAGTGCTCCATCTGGGTACTGGATATTGCCGTTCTCATGGTAGTTGCTGCTTGAAGTCCAACGCTGGAAATGCTCGGTTACACCATGATGGGGAGTTGCTCAAGCGGGTAACAGGATGGTGCGAAGAACCAAGCCTCTATTGCGAAACGATCTTTTGTCATTCCTGGTCCCCCACCCGTGCGGTGGAGATTCATTTCATCAAAAATAATGGCGTCGCCCTCACGGAACTGCAATCGCACGGGTGGGGTGTCGCCAGCGGCGTCACGCACAGCTAGTTGGCTGACCGACCAATCAAACATTGCCCCTTCGGTTCCAGTCGGGACAATCTCAGTCATTCGTCGTGGGATCATATCCATCGATGGTGCGTCAACTCCGCAGTCGGTGAGAGCAATCCAGACGTTGACGGTACGGATTCCTTGACCGAGAAAGGCCCCATCTTGATGCCATCCAGCCACGGCCTGATTGTGCGGAACCTGGCGTAGTGATGTCTTTCGAACTGACAGGGCGGGTGGTTCGCCGAGGTATTCAGTAACCATGTTGATGACGCCAGCGTCTTGCAAACAGTTGATGAGGTTGAACAATCCTCGTGGTGAGTCCGCCGCTAACTCAGTCCCAGAATCACGGAACCATTCGCGATTAATGATTTCTTCTGTTCCTTCGCGTGGGGCTGGATTGAAGGGGACAAACCATGGGGCTGTTTCTGTTTCAGGCGCTCCCGCCATGGCTTTATCGTGTTGAGCGTAGGTTTGAATAATGGAGTCACGCATCAAAGAAACTTGTTCTGCGGTCAGCATATTTCTGACGATGATTGAACCGTGGTTGAATACACCCGAGGCCACATTCGTAGCAGTGAAATCTTGATGATCAATTTCGGGGATTCCGGGTTGGTCGGCATATAGATCGTCCGGTTGTGGAGGCCACGAAACGAAAGAAGATGTGTGGACCTGGTGGAAGAAAGAATCGTGACGTAAATTGACAAGCAGGATCTCGATCTCGCTGCTGTGAAGACGCTGATTTGCTTTTGTCAAGAGGCGGATTGCTTCTGGGTAGCGTTTTTCGTTGACGAGCGCATGAGCTTTGCGCAAAGCACGATTCTCTGATTGAGAGCGCCATGTATCCGTGAGAAAACTCATATGTTAAGACTCTAACAGGATGACCCCAACGCTGTCTCGCAATCTCCTTCAGATCATCATGTTCATGGACGCAACTATCTTGTGGCCATGATTAAGGTCGCCTGCGTATTCGATCGAGTTTGTGATCTGCTCAGCACCGCGTCGTCCAGTAGCCAACGTGAGAAAAGTTTGTGTGTCCATGGTGAGGCGACATAGCGGTGCCTCAGGTTCAATATCAACGAGAGCAGCTCGCCCGTTAACGACAGTACAAATGATGTGTCGTCTGACGCCTCCGAGCACCGGGTCGGCAGTGATGTCAATGACCACACTTTGACCATCGGGGGTACTGGCTCTCTTGCCGACGACGATAGGAATTGTGCGAATCAGTCGATCAATGGTGTGCTCAGCCGCTGGACCACTGAGATGACCATGGATTCCGAGAGCTCTGCGCATGTCTTGTTCATGGACCCAGCAATCTAAAACACGAATATGTAAAAGGTCGGCGATCGTTCCGGGTCCAGTCGGTGTCGACATTTCAGTCGAGTAATAGGCTTCGTCGGCGGAGCGCAAGGTTGCCAGACGCTCTGCCGCTGTTTGATTCCATTCTGTCAACACTTCAGCACCGCTGAGATGACGCCGAGCATCAATCTCATTTTCGTTAGATGCGCCAATTGGATTCCTGATGTAGTCAAAGCCTTTTGCTTGGTGACTCGTAGCAGGGTGTCCATTCAGTACTCGTTCAAAAGCGACAATATGAGACAGGTTGTCTTGCACGGTCCAGCCAGGACACTCGGTAGGTAGTTTCCACTGTGCCTCGCTGAGTTGCTGACCGAGTTCTGACAACGAAGCAAAACACACAGCCAACTTGTCAATAGTGTCATTAGGAATCATGTCAGTCTCACTTCCTCAATCAAATGGCTTGTTGCTTGGATGTTATAGAGTTATAGCGGATGAAGACTTCGGATACAGAGTTTACACGCGACTTACCTCACCATGTAGGAGCGCTTGATGGACTTCGTGGAGTGGCTGTTTTACTGGTCGTCGTCTCGCACTTCAGAATTTTAGTGATCTGGCCGACGCCATGGAATTCAGTGAACAATTTCATGGCTGGTGGTTTTCTTGGGGTTGATTTATTCTTTGTCTTAAGCGGCTTTTTGATAACCAGTTTGTTATTAGTGGAAACAAAACGTCGGAATGTACGAGGTGTCCTTAGACGCTTTTACGTGAGGCGGGTGTTCCGTCTGATGCCGGCTATCTTGGTGTTTCTCGCCTCTCACGCCATTCTCGCACTGTGGGAAAATACGTCAATGAGGTCTGAGTTGCGTTCAGCTCGAGCTGTGATTTTTTACCATTTGAACTGGCATTTCATTTGGGACCCAAAACATAGCGTGATTGATTTTGGGCATCTATGGAGCTTGGCAATTGAAGAGCAATTTTATATTGTCTGGCCAATTGTGCTTCTCGGTCTAGTACTCATTCGACTAAAGCCACAAGTCATCATCGGTGTGATTTTGTTTTTGATTTTTGTTGTGTATCTGAGAAGAGTTGCCTTGTGGAATGACGGTGTCCGATGGATGCAGATATATACCCGCACTGACTCCCGGGTCGATTCTCTACTGATCGGTGCTCTAACTGCCTTCGTTTTCCGGTACTTCAGGGTCCCACCCATGTTGTCAAAGATGATGATGTACGTGTCCTTACTCGTTGCGCTGAGCACCTTTGCTTATTTCGGTCGGTCACAACCAAGCAGATTTTTACATCAGAGCGGATTTACTTTGATGGCGATGCTTTTTGCTTTCGTAGTCTTTGGACTGGCTAATTCAGAAAGTGGATTAGGTAAAGCATTATCGTGTCGTCCATTGCGCTTCGTTGGGAAGATTTCTTATGGTCTTTATATTTGGCACCTACCAGTTTTTAGAGTTTTAGCACGCCATATGGAAACTGGTACTCGGATCAGTCGATTGGGACTCGGGCTTTTTTTAGCATTTATGGCTACCCTCATCTCCTGGTACGCAGTGGAGCGCCCAGCGTTGAAACTCAAGAATCGGGGTTTCGGTCAGGGCGCAGGATTTTGAATACTTTGCCAATCGCGGGCTTGTAGGTAAGGCGTAAAGACTTGCCCAATGAATTCTAAATCAGTTTTGGTCTTTGGAGTTTTCATTTCATACAGGCCATTGACTCGGGTGTAGGCCACAGTGAGATCCCAAAGCGCCAGGGCTTCGTCACCCATGGGAGCGGGTACGACGACTGGACCGAATACCGTTTTCTCGCTCTGCGTTTTACTCGGCGGGAAGAGCAAAATCGGTACGCCGAATGCCGCAAGTTTTTCGCTGGCATAAAAGTGATCGGCTTTGACATCGTCGTTGGTCGTCTCATCCGATAAAGCGAGGTCCCAGTCATCTGCCTGGGCCCCAATACCGATGAGTAATTCGCGCGCTATCTCTGGATCGTGTGGCTTGCGTCCGTCAGTGTGCAGCGCTTTCCCGCAAGCCGCATACCACGCATCACACAAGGCCATGTCTTGACGGCGCAGTCGAGCGGCGACCCGCATGGGGCTCCAGCCGTAAGCAAGAGCTCGCTCCCAGGGATGCTTTTTACCGTCGGGTCGGTTAATCTCTTCAAGGCTAAAAAATCGCCAATTGATGTGCAGGCCGTTGAGACGACGAACCTCGCGGATCCACAATGAGGTTTGATACGCCCATGGGCACATCGGGTCGAAGAAAAAATCAATTTCAGTGAATGGTTTTGGCATCAACCTTGATCCTAAAACCGTTCCAAGGTGGAAGACGACAATTTTCTTAGAAATCTATGTCTGCGGATCGTAGTTCCAGTGTCCACTGAAGTCCTTGCGAGTGTAAGCGATGCTTGTCGGATCGACTTTCCAGTCAAAAGGACCTAAATAATACTGTCCGACTCCGACACCAACACCAGAGCCCATCAAGCCTGGGGGGCCACAGTCAAAATACTTCTTCCAGAATGATTCTGACCAGAAGAGTCCACAATAGTCCAAGTACATGTATTCATCAATAAAGAAGTATCCCTGGGGATTTAGATGCGGCCATAAATTAACAACCACATCGTGAAGACTCGCCTGCCAATCGACATCTGCACATATCAGCGCGATCTTTTCCGAATGATGAGGCAGAGTCGCCGAAAACCAACCTTTTCTGAATTCACAGCGAGATATGTCCCCATAGTTACGAACATTGGCTTGGACTGTTTCGAGAGCTCCGCAAAACATGCCTGCGGCCTCATCCTTGGCGTGTCTGTCACCCTTTTCGGCGACGGGTAAGCCTTCATAAGAGTCATAGACAATCAGTTGACGGTCTACGAGTTTGCAGATGAGAGAAAGATTGGCGGTGGAACCGCCGACCCAGCAGCCACACTCAACAACTACACCTTGGGTGGATTTCGGTATTGATAGAAGTTTTGCGGCGATAGCTATTTGAGCTTTGTACGAGGTGCCAGTCGCGATATGGCGCGTATTGCGCCATAGACGAGTAACAAGACGAAACCGGCCCCACAGGGTGACCTTGTAGTCGCTGTGTATGTACCGTTTATTGAGCCCGAAGATCGCCACAAATGGGATTGATCCCATGTGATAAAGCTCGGCGAAAGAATGAATCGGTCGCAATTGTTTTTTAGTGACTTCACCTAGTGCCATGGGGCTGTCCTTTTCGTCGGGTCAAAAAATCAGTGTCAGGGAATCGCTGGGACATTTCCGTACCTTCTATTCTTGACATTGAGGAACGGCTTTTCTACAAAGTACCAGGAAAGAGAGGTGACAGCGGAGGCGATGGCGATCCCGATCAGGATACGCAGTGGCT
>ENA-UOYL01000876-UOYL01000876.1-marine-metagenome-genome-assembly--contig:-NODE-876-length-10550-cov-2.447054_pt1 | contig 10550 bp, 8 predicted proteins | sample MGYA00238173_ERZ767189 | MGnify/ENA primary metagenome ERZ767189 (study PRJEB28943, sample SAMN06267163) | marine metagenome | isolation source: Columbia River Estuary | place: USA:Columbia River Estuary... | reverse complement strand
CGTTGATGATTCGGTTGTCACAGTGGGATGCAAATTCGCCACCGGCAAGTTTTTGTGATGTGAAAGTAAGTGGTGGGCTGGCGATTGATTGTGGCGTTCATGAGTATGACTTGGCTGAGTGGTTCTTCGGTGAGCCGGCACAAGCAGTGCGCGCTTGGAATTTGCCTTTGGTTGAAAAGTCACTCGAAGCAGTTGGTGACGTAGATAATTTGTGCGCCGTGCTTGAGTTTGCCGAATCGCGAGCTGCATTTGTCGATTTGTCGCGCAACTGTCGATACGGAGACGACGTTCGCACCGAAATTCTTGGCAGTAACGGCGCAATCTTTGTTGACCTTCTGCCAACGGGGCGCACGAGGTTGGCAACCAAAGATGGCGTTGTCGAAGTATCTGGTTCGCAAGCACAAGACGCGACCTCTGCTGGCGTTGAAAATCAATTAGAGGCATTCGTGCAAGCGATCAAAGTCGGTAGCGCGAGCACAGTGCCGAACGGTTACGACAGTGCGAGATCTACGAATATTGGCCATGCTGCAATTCGTGCAGCAAAGAGCGGTGAGAAAGTTGTTGTCTGAGATGTACGACCAATTTGCTGAAAGTATTGTTCTGCATCAAGACGATGTCGGTATGTGTCATGGCGCAAATGTTGCGTTTTTAGAACTCTCGAAACTGGGGTCCATTACTAGTGCTTCGGTGATGGTGCCATGTCCATGGTTTGCTGAGGCTGCATCAATGGCGGCAACGAACCCAGAACTAGATCTTGGTGTGCATTTGACTCTTACGGCAGAAAAAGAGTTTTACCGCTGGCGCCCGATTAGTGACCCGTCAAAATCGACTGGCCTTGTTGACGAGCACGGGTTTATGTGGCGTGATGTTTCGTCGGTGCGCAAAAATGCCAACCTAGATGCGGCAAAAATTGAGTTGCGTGCGCAGATCGAAACGGCGATCGCCAGCGGTTTTGATGTGACGCACCTTGATGCACACATGGGGGCGACTTTGGCACCCGAGTTTTGTGAGATCTATCTTGATCTTGGCGTTGAATATCAACTACCCGTGTTGATCACCCGAAAACTTTCGCACTATGGACCGAACAATCACATTGTCGGTGTCACCGACGATGATTTTGATCCGTTTGTTGAATCAGCAAAAGCAAAAAATTTGCCAGTTTTTGAGCGTGTGCTTGAGACTAATTTTGCGCGTCCGTCGACCGTTGAGCTTGACGACGATGCCTACCAAAAGATGTTCACTCAAAGACAAGGCGGTCTTACTTTTGCAGCGTTGCACCCAAATGCACCAGGCGAAGTTGAAGTGATAGAGCCAAGACAGTTTCATGTTCGCACTCGTGAATATCAGATTTTTCGTTCAGTCGACTATTTGAATTGGTTAGAGCGAAAGCAAATTAAACCGATTGGAATGCGAGTTATTCGTGATGCAATGCGCAACGCCGCTTAACAGGTGATTTAGTTTTCAGTTTGTTTCTGAAACGTGTTTGGGCACACCAAAACTGTTGGTGATTAGTTTTGTCGCGATAAAAACGGTGGCGGCGGTGCACGCGAGAAAAGCCGGAAACGTCCAAGAGCCAACGCGTTCAAGAAACTGACCCGCCAGCCATGGCAGTGTCGTTGAACTTACGCCGGCAGTGCCGACAATTCGGGCGGTCATTTTGCCTGAAAGCGAAGTGCGGTTGCCGATGAAGCCAAACATCAACGGAAACTGCGGTGCTGCGGCGATGCCATAGATGATTGCGCATGGCAGCAGTAGCGAGTCGATTCGCAGGTAAAGCACTAGGCAGGCAACAATGTTTAAAAGTGCGCCTAGTTGAATGAATAAAATTCCGTGGCTCTTTCGGGCGAGAAAAACAGTGGCGAATCGGCCAAGCATGAAACCAATCCAATAAGTCGAGGTGAGGATCGCGGATTCATTTTTGGAGAGTCCAGTTTTTATACCGTAGGTGTAGATCCAAGTAACAAAAACAACCTCAAGCGCGACATACGCCAAGAAAAACATCACGATTAACGCGATTTGTTTTTTTGAAATGTCGACTTCGGTCTCTCGTTTCTCGAGATGTGGGTCGAGGGGCGCTCGGTGGAGCAGCACAACTGTCGCGACGGAGGCAATGGCAGCACCTGCGAACCAATAGGCAATTGCGGCGTCACCACGAATTTCATCTGAAGCACGAACAATCAGCGGGCTTAATATTGCACCGACTCCGAACATGGTGTGCATTAATGCGAGCCGTGGTCCAACTCTGTCTTTGAGTTCCCAAACAATCAGGGTGTTGCAGCCAACATCCGAAGTTGAAACAGCCGTGCCGAACATAAGAAAGACAATCGCCAAGACAATTCGCATCGAAATAAACGGCACGAGCGCAAATGAAGATGCGGCGATAAGCAAGGCGCAACCAATCAGGCGGTTGCCGTATCCGCGGTCGTATCCGCGGGCAAATATTTGCGTGCCAAGTACATAGCCAAACCCATAAGTGACGAGGACAATGCCAATCGAAGCCAGACTTGTGTTTGTTTGTTCGGCGAGAAGTGAGATTGACGGTCCGACTAGCCCAAACGACAGACCGACTACGAGAAATACGCCGAAGTAAGCACGGTGCGAACGTGTTGTCGTCTGTTCGCTCAAAGCTGAATTCACCCTGTGCAGGCTAGGGCTTTGCTGTTGACGGGTGAAGCATTTGTTGAAGCCTCAGCAAGAAGTGCAGTGACAGCTTCACTTCGAGTTGCCCATGACCGATTTTTGACAACACGACTCGTTGACCAAACGATGCCAACTACTTCTCCTGACTTGTTGATTAACGGGCCACCCGAGTTTCCGACGTTTACTGCTAGTTCAACTTCAAGCCCTGGACGAGATGTCTTATTTTTCAAATAAATGTCCTGGGTGTTTATCTTCAGACGACGCTTGATTTTGGCTTCACGGATAAATTGCTGTTGATCGTTAAATGCCACGAATGAGACTCGCTCGCCAGGTTTGGCCGCGACCAATCGAAGTGGCGCTGAAAGTTGGCTCTCGGTAACACCTTCGACGTTCAGTAGTGCGAGATCTAAGTCGATGTCGATCGCTGCGATCGCGGCCTCGAAAACGGTGCCATTTGCAGTTGTTATCTGATTAAGGGTTTGACCTGCGACACCATGGGCGACGGTCAAAATGAAACCACCGTCAATGATTGTGCCCACTGTTCGGGTTTCGGCACTGCGACAACCCGTTGACGTGATCAGGACCACAGCATCAGCTTTAACGCGGTCGCCACTTGATTGCGCAAATGTGAACACCGCAGCAGCGATAAGGCAAAGTGTCGCGAAAAGATAAATTTTTGCTCTGATTTATGAAAACAATAGTTGACCGGCCAGTTCTCTACTAGTTTGAAACTGAAAGCACGAGAAGAAAGAAAAACAAATGTCTAGGACCAAAGTTTCAGTAGTTGATCGACTTGTTGGCAACCCAATTTCGTGGGGTGTTTGCGAAGTGCCCGATTGGGGTTTTCAGCTTGATGCGCGCACAGTGTTAGGTGAAATGAAAGCAGTTGGTTTGAAAGCAACAGAGCAAGGACCAGTTGGATATCTCGGAAACACACCAGAAGAAGTTTCAAGTGTTGCAAATGAGTTTGGTTTGCCGATTGTTGGTGCATTCGTGCCACTAGTAATGCACGATCTTGCCCAGCGCGAGACAATGCGCAAAGCAGCCCACTTCTCGGCAGGTCTCTTGAGCGAAACAGGAAAAGGTTTTTTCATCACTGCTGTTGTGGTCGACGAAGGATGGGGAAAGCGTTTCAAACTTTCAGATGCTCAGTGGCAGGCGATGTTTGATGGCTTCAAAGAAATCGACGAAATTTGCGCGGGTTACGGCATCAAACAAGTTCTTCATCCGCATGTGAACACGCTTGTTGAAACTCAAGACGACGTAAATCGAGTTTTGGCTGGCTCCGATGTGCGATGGCTGCTTGATACAGGTCATTTGCAAATCGGTGGCACCGACCCAGTGAAGTTTGCACGAGAGAATTTTTCTCGCATCGATCACTTTCACGTCAAAGATGTGAAGATGAGCGTGGCGGCGAAGTTCTTGGCTGGCGAAATCACTTTGATGGAAGCAACTCGAGATGGTGTGTTTTGTGCCGCTGGTGATGGTGACGTAAAAATTGCCGAGGCGATCGAAGTAATGGAGTCAAACGGCTACGAAGGTTGGTACGTGCTCGAACAAGATATGGCGATTGTCGGAGATCAACCGCGTGATGCAAAGATTTCGACTGCGGGAGTCCGTCGCAGCATCAACTTTTTGTCGAAGCTTTAGTCGGCAAGATTCTGCTGGGGCCAGCCCCGCAGCAGGCCCACTATTTAAGAGGTTTCTGACCTGTTTGGTCGGGTTTGCCCCGACATCTGTTGGGCACTAACTTATGTCAGGCAGGAAAATCCTGTGCGTTTAAAAACAACAATAAGGGGAGAAATTAATGAAGATTCGCAAAACATGGGGAGCCGTCCTTGGTGCATCAGCACTCTTGGCGCTCGCCGCTTGTGGCGGTTCATCAGACTCGTCAACCGAGACTGAAGAAGCAGCGACAGAAGATTCAGCTGAAGTAACAGCTGGCGAAGACATCACAATCGCAGTTATCACCCACGGTGACGACGGCGTGTTCTGGTCGGTAGCTCAGAAGGGTGCAGAGGCTGCAGGTGCAGCACTTGGCATCACAATGAATTACCAGGGTGCAAACAACAACGCACAAGATCAAGCACAAATGATTGAGCAAGCAGTGACTGACGGTGTAGACGGTATTGCCGTTTCACTTGCTGATCCAAAAGCTCTCGAAGGTGCACTCAAGAAAGTTGTTGATGCAGGTATTCCATTGATCACTCTTAACTCAGGTTCAGACTTGTTCAAGGGTCTCGGTGCAATCACTCACGTCGGTCAGGACGAGACAATCGCTGGCCGTGGTGCTGGTGAGCGTTTGAAGGCTGCAGGCGGAACTGTGCTTCTTTGCGCAAAGCAAGAGCAGAGCAACGTTGCGCTTGAAACTCGTTGCAACGCAGCAGCAGAGACATTCGGTGGCAAAGTTATCCAGATCACAACTTCAGGTGACGCAGACCGCGTTGCTCAGCAGGGTGAAATCAAGGCAGCGCTCGATGCAGATCCATCGATCAACGCATTCCTTGGTACTGGTCCAGTAATCGCAGTTGACGGCGCAAACGCAGCCGCTGAACTCGGTCGCACAATGCCAATGGGTGGTTTCGACCTCTCGACAGAAATCCTTGATTACATCAATCAAGACAAGTTGACCTTCACAATTGACCAGCAGCAATATCTTCAGGGATACCTTGCTGTTGTATTCCTCTACCTCAACGTGACAAACAAGAACACAGTTGGTGGCGGATTGCCAGTTATGACAGGTCCTGGATTTGTTGACAAGTCAAACGTTGTCGCAGTTCAAGAACTTGTTGGCAAGGGAACTCGCTAATTAGTTAGTTGTTCTAATCGGAAGTTGGTCCGTCCGTTCTTAACTGAGCGGGCGGACCAACCCGGTTTGTTTTCTTTGTTTTGTGATTTTTTAGTAAGCAATTAATTTTTGGGGGATCTTGAGCGTGAGTGAAGTTGATGGCCTGACGCCAACTAAAACCGGTGATGAGAGAATCACCTATCGCGGGCCTATCAAGAGACTTTTGGTTTCACCTGAAATTGGTGCGCTCATCGGAGCAGTCGTAGTTTGGGCGTTCTTCTGGGGTAATGGCGATAAGTTCGGCACGGCCGGTAGCACTGCCAACTTTTTAGACGTTGCAGCGCCACTTGGCATCATGGCCGTGACCGTTGCGCTATTGATGATCGGTGGCGAATTCGACTTGTCGGCCGGCGTAATGACAGGCGCTAGTGGCGTGACGATCGCTTTGATGGCGAAGTATTTCACCGATGGAGGCATATCGCTTTGGGTTTGTATACCTGCTGCATTTTTGTTGGCGGGTTGTGTGGGTTGGTGGAACGGATTTTTGGTGAATAGAACTGGGCTGCCTAGTTTCATCGTGACACTTGGTTCGTTTTTCGTAATCAAAGGAGCAAACCTTGTTTTTTCGAAGCGAATCAATTCGCTCGTAAACGTTGCTGATGTTGATAAAGCGCATGGTTATGGCTTCTTCAAAGCTGTTTTGGGTGGCGAAAACAAATTTGGGGACATGAAATATCGTGATTTGATTTTCATAGTCGGTGGTTTGTTGTTCGGAGCTTTGATGATTCTTGGGTTCATGGAGCAGGCTCTTGTGCGCAGGGCGCAACGATCAAATTCTGATTTTGCAATTGCGATTGTTGGTGTAGCCGCAGCAATTTTTGGTGTGCTTACCCTGCATCGAACTGATTCGGTGAATGGCAACGTACTGGCTGGAGTTGTCGGCTTAATTGGCACGGTCGTAGCGGTCGTGTTTTATGCAAGAGCCAGATTTGATGGCCGCGAAAAATTAGTCGGATCGTTGCCCGACGCATCGAAGAAATTCCTTGGCTTAGCTCTACTGGGTGTACTCATCGCAAGTTTCTCGGGGCAACTCTTTGATCGCAACGAAGAGCGTGTGATGTTGCAATGGATGCCACTATGGATGAGGTTTGCGGTGGCGATTGCGGCTGGCGCACTGCCTCTCGTAATAACAATTCGCTCGTTCATGCGTGGCGATGTAGAGCGTCGCGGCAAAGTTATTGCCGGTTTGATTGTTCGTCTTCCGATTATTTGTCTTGTTTCGTTGATCGGCATTGTCTCGCTGTTTCAGTTGACCACTGTTCAAGCAGTTCGAGCCGTTTTGATCACCGTTGCTGGCACAGGTGCAGCGACTTGCTTCTATCAAGCACGCCGTGCCGCCGGAAAGTCATCGACTAAGTGGTTCATCAATATCGGCATATTGATGTCGGCAGCATTTGTATTCGTTGCATTTGCTCTGCGCGCCGATTCAAGTGCGCCAAGATTCAGAGGAGGAATTTTCACCAGTTTGTTGGTTGCTTCAGCTCTTGCATTGGCGACAACACTCGTAGAAGCCTCGCACCGATCGCGTACAAAAGCTGACGAAGCAGCAGATCAACTTGGTCGTCGCATGGTGTTACTTGGTGTAGTAATCGGCGCAATTGCCTTGAGTGTCAGATTATTGCTTTCTGACGGTGTGTTTCGAATGTCGGTTTTCTGGTGGATGTTCTTCACCGCAGTCGGAGCGTTTGTCCTGACGAAAACAAAGTATGGCAACTGGATTTTCGCGGTTGGTGGCAACAAGGATGCTGCTCGCGCAACTGGTGTGCCTGCTGACAAAGTGAAGACAGCCCTATTTATGGCGACTTCATTGATGGGTGCATTTGTAGGAGCGATGATTTTGATGCGACTGAACTCAGTGCAAGCGCAACAAGGTGACGGTCAAGAATTCGAATACATCATTGCGGCGGTAGTGGGTGGCAACTTGATGACTGGCGGATACGGGTCAGTTGTCGGTGCTTCGCTCGGAGCGTTGATTATGGCGGTGTCGAAGAACGGTATTCCGGCCGCACAATGGAACCAAGACGGTCGCTTCATCTTCTTGGGCGCGGTTTTGCTGGTCGCGGTTCTCGTTAACAACTACGTACGAAAGAAAGCGAACGAACAACGATGAGCGAAAAATCTCCGCTTCTTGAGCTCGAAAATGTAAGCAAAGACTTCGGCAACGTAAAAGCGTTGCAGAATGTCTCAACGAAAGTAGTTGCTGGTCAAGTGACATGCGTACTCGGCGACAACGGCGCTGGAAAATCAACGTTCATCAAAATTATTTCTGGTCTGCACAAGCCAAGCGGTGGAAAATATAAATTTGAAGGTCACGAAGTCGCCTTCGAATCACCGCGCGAGGCGCGAGCACTTGGCATCGCAACCGTTTATCAAGACTTGGCGATGGCGCCTTTGATGTCGGTTTGGCGCAACTTCTTTTTAGGTTCTGAGCCTGTTCGCCGATTTGGGCCAATCAATTTGTTGGATACTAAGTTCGCTCGAAAGACAGCCAAAGAAGAAATGGCAAAGTTGGGCATTGACGTTCGCGATATCGATCAGCCTGTCGGCACGCTTTCTGGTGGCGAGCGGCAAAGTGTGGCGATTGCGCGCGCTGTTTATTTCGGCGCACGTGTGCTTATTTTGGACGAACCGACCTCAGCGCTTGGCGTGCGCCAATCAGACTTAGTGTTGGGCTACGTAAGAGCGGCGGCCGCACGAGATCTTGGAGTGATTTTGATTACTCACAACCCGCAACACGCGCTGCCTGTTGGCGATCGCTTCTTGATTCTCAACCGCGGACAGTCGGTTGGTCAGTTTGAAAAGGCCGACCTTTCGTTTGAGCGCCTGATTGAGTTGATGTCTGGTCGCGTTCACGCTGCTTAGGTAGCGACGGAAACTCAAATGCGCGGCAAGTTGAGGCAGCACTTAGTACGAACGCGTAGTGTTCGGCTATGAAAACTATTCGCCTAACAACTGCGCAGGCGCTTGTGAAGTTTCTTGTCGCGCAAAAAATTGTGATCGATGGGCGACAAGAACAATTGTTTCCTGGAGTATTGGCGATTTTCGGACATGGCAACGTGACGAGTCTTGGTGTTGCTCTTGATGAAAATCGCAACAAAATCAAAACTTATCGTGGCCAGAACGAACAAGGCATGGCACTTGCTGCAGTAGGTTTTGCAAAAGCAAAGCGCCGTCAGCAAATTATGGTTGCGACCTCGTCAATTGGTCCTGGCGCCTTGAATATGGTGACTGCAGCAGGCGTTGCTCATGTCGATCGACTGCCGGTTTTGTTTTTGGCTGGTGACACTTTTGTCCATCGAATTCCTGATCCGGTTTTGCAACAAGCAGAGACTTTTTCAGACCCGTCAATAACGGTGAACGACGCATTTAAACCTGTGGTGCGATATTGGGATCGCATTGTTGCCCCGGAGCAACTATTGCAATCATTGCCACATGCGGTGTCGACGATGCTTGACCCCGCCACATGTGGACCAGCATTCATTGGTTTACCTCAAGATGTGCAAGCCGAGAGTTTTGACTTTCCGGAAGTATTTTTCGAAGAAGTAGTACATACGATTTTGCGGCCTCGCGCCGATGCGAGCGAACTCGATCGTGCAATCAAGACACTTAAACAAGCGAAACGCCCGTTGATAATTTGTGGTGGCGGTGTTCATTATTCGCTCGCTGAAAAGCAGTTAGCCGAATTTGCGACCAAACATAACATTCCGGTCGTCGAGACCGTTGCGGGTAAGGCTTCATTGCTAGCTTCGCACCAATTGAACGCTGGGCCAGTCGGTGTAACTGGTTGTGAATCAGCAAATACTTTGGCAGCGCAAGCAGATGTTGTTCTAGCACTCGGTACACGTTTGCAAGATTTCACAACGGGTTCGTGGACGATATTTAGCAACGAGCAGACGAAATTCATCGGCGTGAACACGGCGCGGTTTGATGCTGTAAAGCATCGCTCATTGCCTGTAGTGGCTGACGTGAGCGTGACGCTTGAAGAAATGACTGCGGCTCTTGCGAATTGGCGCGCTGACGACTCGTGGTCGAAACTTGCGCAGTCAGAAGTTGCAAAGTATCACTCATATATAGATGGCATCGCGAAAAAAGATTCAAACAAACTTGCGACATACGCCCAAGTTGTTGGCGTTGCTGATCGCTTGGCCCAGGCTGGCGACTATGCGCTCACTGCTGCGGGCGGGTTTCCGGGCGAACTAAACAACGGGTGGCGGGCAAAGAGCATCGACTCGTTTGACTGCGAGTACGGATTCTCATGCATGGGCTATGAACTTTCTGGAGCATGGGGTGCGAAAATGGCGATGCCAAGTCGCGAAGTGATCTCGTTCGTCGGCGATGGTTCTTACATGATGATGAACAGCGATATTTATAGTTCTGTGCTTTACGGTCACAAGTTGATTGTGATTGTTTGTGACAACGGTGGATACGCCGTGATCAATAGATTGCAGGTCAACCAAGGTGGTGTGCCATTTAACAATCAGATTGCCGATTGCGATGTACAAAATCTTGTTTACGTCGACTTTGCCAAACATGCCGAATCAATGGGTGCGATTGCTGAAACTGTCGGCTCAATTGACGACTTAGAAGCGGCTTTCATTCGCGCTCGTAAATCAGATCGCACCCATGTCATCGTGATTAAGACAAGTTCAAATGACTGGACTGAAGGTGGTTCGTTCTGGGAAGTTGGTGTGCCGACAACAAGTCATCGCAAAGAAGTGCTCAAGGCAGGCGATGAAATGCGCGAAGGCAAAAAGAAACAGCGAATCGGCTGGTAGACAAAATTTATGAGCGAGTCAACACCAAGTTTTTCTAGCATGCACGGAAAAGTGCTGTTGTTGAGTGGTGCATCGCGCGGTGTCGGTGAATGTGTGGCTCGACTGGCAGTCGATAGAGGTGCTGCAGGTTTGGCTCTTGTTGGTCGTGACACCAAAACAGGTGAGGCTTTGGCGAAAGAACTGACGAGCCTTGGCACCAAGACGATTTTCATCTCGGCTGATTTAGCGAAACCTGACGAGCCAGCGCGAATAGTTGAAACAGTTGACAAGACTTTTGGTGTCGTGCA
>ENA-UOYL01000873-UOYL01000873.1-marine-metagenome-genome-assembly--contig:-NODE-873-length-10563-cov-3.901106_pt1 | contig 10563 bp, 8 predicted proteins | sample MGYA00238173_ERZ767189 | MGnify/ENA primary metagenome ERZ767189 (study PRJEB28943, sample SAMN06267163) | marine metagenome | isolation source: Columbia River Estuary | place: USA:Columbia River Estuary... | reverse complement strand
TTTTAAGCAAGTAAACTTAAGGTTTAAAAATAATACTTGTGTAGGTATAACTTGTTTGTGCGGCACCTGTAATCCCACTCACTGTAACGGTATATGATACATCAGCATTGCTATTGGTAACAATGCCTTGAGGTTCCCAAACGATGGTTTTATCACCGTAACTACCACCTGCCGATATAATTGTTACGGGTATATTGCCACTATCCCCAGTCATTGTAACGGTAGCTGCAGAAAAATTAGCCCCCGCAATCCCAAAAGACCACCTAGGAAAAGTGAGTGTTTGAGGAATATATCCATTTGGCGGATAGGCAATGAATGCAGGTATTTTAGTATTGCCTCCAGCTACTCCAATAACTCCTAATGACATAGATGAATTTGTGCTGCCATAACTAAATTGAGTTTTGGCAGAGTGTAGTATCCATCTGCGGTGACCAACACTGGTATTACTTGCCCCAGGATCATTAATGAAAAGTGTAACGGCATTGGAAGCGTGCGCCCCCAAAGCAAGATTGCTTGTTGAAGCGCCTGTATATCCATTTTGAGTATAACAAGTCCAGGTATCTGGTGGGGTGTGATTCAAGGCGTTATTGGCTTTCATCATCAGTGCCGCATCTTGATACATTCCATATTTTGAAGGGTCAAGGGTTGTATTATCATTTAATCCAACCATCCGTCTAAAATAATTTATTCGTTTGATTACCTTATCATGTGTTGCTTGAGGAAGTGTTCCAGCATTGCAGGTCACTGTACTGCCTGTCCATCCCGGATCTGAAACCGCTGAACCCAAGTAATTGGTGTTATAATCCTCTAGGGCGATTTCTCTTGCAGTAGGCTCTGGTGTGGGATTTACCTTCTTCTTACAGCCTGAAATTGCCAATGCAGATAGAGCCAGTATAATTATTTTTCCTTTCATATGCTTACGTTTTAATACATCATGATGTACTTTCCAATTTATAGTTCAAATATAGGCAAATCAATCGTTAAATTTCTAATTCAAGTTCATTACGCCTAAACTAACTTATTTAAAAATATATAGTGTTGGAGGTTTAATCTGAATAAATTATTAATTTTGTTCCGTCTCTAAGGGGTGCCTGTGACAAGGCTGAGATTATACCCATTGAACCTGATTTAGGATAATGCCTACGAAGGGAAGATGACTGTGCTAATTAATAACCAGCTGGAATTAGCCCCTTGTTCTTGTGTAATTTGAAACAAATGAAAACAAGAATTTTTATCAGTATCAGTTTTTTAGTATCGACTTTTCTCTCTTTTGGACAAAATAATTTTACGGGTGTCGTATCCGATGAGGAAGGTAAACTGTTGGAAGGCGTAAAGGTTTGTGTTCAAGGCACGACCTTCTGCACCCAAACCGATGCACAAGGGAATTTTAGCTTAGAATCGGTAATTGGTGGTCAAAACACGCTTGTTTTTGAATGCCCAGGATACACTTCACGTACCATCTTTTTTAATGCTGCAGATTTTAATGGAAAGTTAAAAATCATGCTCTATAAAAGTACACAAACCTTGGAAGAGGTTCAAGTTACTTCTACCAGAGCGTCTGCCGCTTCTTCCTCAGCGATTTTTGTTGAAGAGAAAACGCTAGAAAAAAAGGCTTTTGGACAAGATTTGCCTTTCTTATTGGATGGCACGCCGTCTTTGGTAACTACCTCAGATGCAGGAAATGGAGTAGGGTATACAGGAATGAGAATTCGAGGAATAGATGCTTCTCGCATCAATGTCACCTTAAACGGGATTCCTATCAATGATCCTGAATCGCATGATGTTTATTGGGTCAACATGCCTGATTTGAGCAGCTCCATTGAAAACATTCAAATTCAACGCGGTATTGGTTCTTCTACCAATGGTGCTGCCGCTTTTGGTGCAGGATTAAACCTGAAGTCTAGCAATCTTTCCGAAACGCCCTACGCAACGATTGATAATAGTTATGGGGCGTTTAATACGCTCAAAAATTCTATTAAAATTGGAACAGGACTCCTCAATCAAAAGTTTAATTTTGAAACGCGTCTCTCCCGTATTTCTTCCGATGGATTTCTAGATCGAGCCAAATCAAATTTAAATTCCATCTATTTTTCTGGCGCCTACCTCGGTAAAAATTTCCTTTTGAAAGCACTTGTCTTTAGTGGTCATGAGTTGACGTATCAGGCTTGGTATGGCACACCAGAAAGCCGTTTAACCGGTGATGTAGCGGAGATGAATGCGTACGCGGATCGCAATTTATTAAGCCCAGAGGAACGACAAAACTTAGTATCCTCGGGAAGAACGTATAATTTTTACACCTACAAAAATCAAGTGGATAATTACAAGCAAGATAACTATCAATTGCATTATGCCTATTCCATAAAATCTAATTTACTTTTAAATATCTCCGGTCACTATACGTATGGAAGAGGATATTATGAGGAATACAAAAACAACCAAGCCTTAAGCGCGTATGGAATGTCTTCGGTGGTAGTAGGAAATGATACGCTAACCACAAGTGATCTAATTCGTCAGCGCTGGTTGAACAATGATTTTGTTGGGTCTGTCTTTTCTCTTTCCTATTTTAAACAACGTTTAAATTTGGTGTGGGGTGGTTCGGTGAATACGTATTTGGGTCGTCATTATGGCGAAGTGATCTGGTCTCGTTTTGCATCCGATTCGGAATTAGGAGATCGCTATTACAATGAATCTGGTCAAAAATCGGAATGGTCTTCCTACGTAAAAGGATCGTATAAGCTGAAAGATTGGTCGTTCAACGGTGATATCCAGTTCAGACACTTAGACTATTCTTTTTTGGGCGTGGATCAAGTTTCAGGGGTGTTAAAAGATGTGCAACAAACCGTAAAATTTGATTTTTTAAACCCAAAAATATCCATTTCAAGACAGCTTTCTTACGCGCAATCCATTTTTGCTTCTTTTGGCATTTCTCATAGAGAACCCGTGCGGAAAGATTTTAGAGAAAGCACTCCAAATAGCCGACCCAAAGCGGAGATTTTACGAGATGTTGAATTGGGATACACCTACAAAAAATCGAAGTTACTGTTGAATGTAAATGCTTATTTCATGGATTATACCAATCAACTTATTTTAACGGGTGAAATTAATGATGTGGGTTCTTATACCCGGACCAATGTTCCCTCAAGTTATCGATTGGGTCTCGAAATGAATACCGCTTATGCGCCATTTTCTTTCTTAAAATTTAATGGAGCCTTGGCCTTAAGTCAAAATAAAATAAAAGAATTCAATGAATTTTTGGATGTTTATTCCTCCACGGAACCCTATTATTCGCAACAAATTATCACGCATCAAGACGTGGATTTAGCCTTTTCTCCAAATGTAGTTGCCAGCCTTGGTGTGGTATGGGAGCCCTTTAAAAATATGAATGTGGAATGGATGAGTAAATTCGTTTCGCAACAATTTTTGGACAATACTGCTGCGCTGGATAGAAGTATTAAGGCTTTTTCATACAGTAATCTAACGCTTAACTATGCGCTTAAACATGTTTTAGGAAAAGAAATTAATTTCGGTCTTCAAGTGAATAATATTTTCAATTATCTTTATGCCAATAACGGATATACTTTTTCATACCTTTATGATGGTCAAAAAACAACAGAGAATTTTTATTACCCTCAAGCGGGAAGAAATTTAATGTGTCGAGTGCTTTTTAAATTTTAATTAACAAATAACTGCTTCCTATGAAAACTCAACTACTTTTATTTTTTTGTTTTTCTTTTGTTTCTATCATGTTCTCACAAGAAGAACCCTTACCTCCTCCGATTGAAGTTGTAGCAGGTCCTTATGATATTGAACCAACTTTTCCGGGTGGACAAGAAGCGCTCATGCGTTTTATTCATACTAATATCACGTACCCTGAATCAGCCTTTGAGCTTGGTGTTGAAGGCAAGGTGTATGTCCGTTTTTATGTAGAAAAAGATGGAAAGGTTTCAAATGTGGAGTTACTAAAAGGCATCAATTGTCCAGCCATAGAACAAGAAGCGCTTCGGGTAGTATCAATTATGCCGAATTGGCTTCCTGGGTCAACAGATACTTCTTTGGCAACACGGACAGTCATGAATATTCCAATTTCATTTGACCTTGAGGGTGAAGGTGAATTTGATGACTCCGACGAACCTAAATACGAGCCACATTGGGTCTCTTTTGATCTTGGTTTTGTGAGCATGTTCCGTTTAAATGAACAGACGAATTCACGTTTTGATACGGATTTTAGCACGAATGATTATTGGCAAATAGATCCGGTTAAATCCGTGGCCATCAATGTTAATTTTCTAGAATATAAGCTTCCCATTTTTAAACAATATTTAGGGTTGACTACTGGATTAGGCTATGGTTTGACAAGTCTCGGTTTACGAAATAATTACCTTATTCAGCATAGTGACAGCACAGTTTTTTGCGTGTCGGATACAATCCAATCGTATAAAACAAGTTCATTGACAATGCATCGCTTTACCTTGCCCTTATTACTGGAGTTTGCCACGAAGCCAGGAGCTAAAAAAAGTTTTTATCTAGCCGCAGGTGTTATTGGTGCGTGGCGCTTCGCCTCTACGAGTACTCAAACGGGGAAGTATGCGAATGGCGATAAGTTCAATAATACAACATCTTCACGTTTTAATTTGCAGAATTTCTCCTTAGATGCAACCATTAGAGCCGGTTTTGGTATTTTTGGCGCTTTTGCAGAGTACAGTTTAACACCCTTATTCAACAAAGGAAGCACCATTGCCATTTATCCTATTCGCTTTGGTATAACTATTAATGGTGGTATTTATTAAGCGCGCTGATTTTTTCTAGCACCTTCTCCACTTGAATTAACAAAGGAGAAACGGAATCGTTGATGATTTGGTAAGTGGCTAAGCTACTTTTTTGTTCGTCGCTCCATTGTGATTGGATTCTTTTTAACACCAACTCTCGCGAGCAATTTTCTCTTTTCATCACGCGATCAATGCGAATAGCTTCGGGCGCAATGACCAAAATAGTTGCATCGAAATTCGTGTGAGCTCCCGTTTCAAAAAGAATAGCCGCCTCGTTAAAAACGATTTCTTGCGATTGATTACTTGCCCATTGAGCGAAATCTGCCCTCACAATAGGATGCACTAAGGCATTCACCTTTTCACGTAGTTCGGGCGATTCAAAAATCAGCTCCGCTAATTTCTTTTTGTTTAATTCGTCCTTTTCGTAAATAGAATTGCCACAAAGAAGTTGTAAACCTTCCTTGATCACAGGATTACTTTCCATTAATAACTTAGCGCTTTCATCGGAATGATAGACCGGAAAACCCATCGATTTGATAATGCGCGAGACGTAAGACTTTCCCGAACCAATTCCTCCTGTAATGCCAATTTTCTTCATAGTCGTGCACGAATTTACGGAGTTTCGCGGATTACTTTTACCAAAGGTGTAACTTTGTGCCCATGAAAAAGGCAGAATGGTTCGCGGAATGGTTTGATACTTCCTATTATCATACACTCTATCAGCATAGAAACGATCTTGAAGCCAAGGAGTTTATCGAGCGATTAGTGGCACACCTTTCATTAAAACCAGGAACTAAGGTATTGGATTTAGCTTGCGGAAAAGGGCGTCATGCAGTGATGTTCCATAAATTGGGAATGGACGTGTTGGGCGTAGATTTATCAACTAATAGCATTCAAATAGCAAAGGAAAATTCTTGTCAGGGTTTGGCTTTTGACGTGCACGACATGCGGGAAGTAATTCCCACTAAAAAGTTTGATTTAATAGCCAACCTATTCACCAGTTTTGGATATTTTGATACCCAATCGGACAATGAAAAAATGATCGCATCGATTGCTGCAATGCTCAATGAAAAAGGGGAGCTAATTATTGATTTCATGAATGCTATTAAAGTTATTGAGCACTTAGTGGCCTCTGAGGAAAAAATGATTGATGGGATTTTATTTTCTATTACACGTCGTTATGATGGGCAACATATTTATAAAGACATTCGCTTTGAAGACAATGGAATTTCGCATCATTATACCGAACGAGTTCAGGCCTTAAAACAAGAAGACTTTCTCCGTTTTCTTGCGAAAGATTTTGAAATATTGTCTACCTTTGGCAACTTCCAACTTGACGCATTTGACCCTAAAAATTCAGATCGTTTAATACTTTTGGCCCGTCGAAAATGATTAGTTTTTATTTCGTATTTTTTGGATTAGTACTTTCTGCCTTACTTGGTGGAGCCCTAGTGAGCTTGCTTAAATTTACAAATAAAAGCACTGTTATTAAATTTGCACTCGCTTTCAGCGGTGGATTTCTACTCGCTATTCTGTTTGAACATCTTTTACCAGAATTATATGAATCAGGGAAGGCTACAATCGGTATTTGGATTTTATCTGGTTTTCTAATTCAATTAATTCTTGAGTATTTCTCTGGAGGGATTGAGCATGGTCACGTACATGTTCACAAAGGCCAGGCGCTACCTTGGACCTTGTTCTTTTCCTTATCCATTCACTCAATTATTGAGGGAATCCCCTTGGGGAATCATTTTGCAGGATTAGAATCTATACACGGTCATGTAAATTATGAATCATTATTTTGGGGGATTGTCTTTCATCAAATTCCTGTTGCCATCGCTCTAATGACGCTGTTGCTAAGCACGAGTATTTCTAATTTGAAAGCTTGGGTTATCTTACTGTTGTTTGCCATCATGACGCCAATAGGCCTAATGGTAGGATTGTACATTACTCCGGGCGATTTGGGTGTGAATTACCAGATGATTTTAGGTGTTGTTATCGGTATGTTTCTTCACATCTCAACCACTATTATCTTCGAAACATCGGAGAATCACAAATTTAATTTTCTGAAATTAATTAGCATTATAGTAGGGGTGTCGCTTGCTTTATTGCTGTATTAATTAGCGCAATTCGAAAAGGTCATCAACCCCCAACAAACGACTTTTTGAAAATCCTTCTGCGTACGTTGCTCCGATTGGTCGTCCAAGTGTCATCATTCTTCCTTTTAAAAAGTCAAAAAAATCCTCACCTGATATGGGGGTTCCTAGTTCTGTTGAATTAGGGTCAAAAAATTGGGAGGAATAACACTTGATTGCCTCAATCTTTTGGTCATAAAATGGACTTACATCTAATACAATATCTGGTTCAATGTAATAATCTTGAATGTAATGAAGAAGTAAGCGAGGGCGATAATGCGCTTGTATTTCATTGTTATCCATTGTTTCTATTTTGCTTAAACCAGCAAGAAAGCAGGCGTCAGCAACTAGTTTTGCCGCTTTTCCATGGTCCGGATGTCGGTCTTCCAATGAATTAGCCAACACGATTTCCGGTCTAAACCGACGAATTTCAGTGATTATTTTTAGCATGCTTGCTTCATCATTCGCAAAAAACCCATCTTTTAATTCTAAATTCTTTCTTACCGACAAGCCAAGTGAAATAGAAGCATTCGCTGCTTCCTCCCGTCTTTTTTCGCTGCTTCCTCGTGTCCCTAATTCCCCTTGTGTTAAATCAACTATGCCGATTTTCTTTCCCATTTGCTGATACTTTATCAGTGTCCCACCGCATGAAATTTCAACGTCATCAGGGTGCGCAGCAAAAGCTAGGATATCTAAGTTCATATCTTCTCGGTGCTATAACTTTCTACGCTTGGACAAGAACAAATTAAATTCCGGTCACCATAAGCATTGTCAACTCGTCGCACTGGGGCCCAATATTTCCACTCTTTCAAGTAGGGAAGAGGATAAGCTGCCTCCTGTGGGGTGTATGGGTATTCCCAATTTTTGTTGATAATACAGTCCGCTGTGTGTGGTGCATTTTTTAATAGGTTATTCGATTTATCAGCATAACCGTTTTCGATGTCTTTTATCTCTGCTCTAATTTTTATCATCGCATCGATAAAGCGATCTAGCTCGTCTTTGTCTTCCGACTCCGTGGGTTCAATCATTAATGTGCCTGCCACAGGAAAAGAAACGGTAGGCGCGTGAAAGTTGAAATCTATTAATCGTTTCGCGATATCAGCGACCTCCACTTCGGCAGTTTGCTTGAAGTCGCGGCAATCTAAAATCATCTCGTGAGCAACTTGGCCATTTTTTCCTGTATATAATATTTCGTAATGTCCTTTGAGTTTCGCCGCAATGTAATTAGCATTTAAAATCGCAATCTCTGTCGATTCTCTTAATCCTTTTGCGCCTAACATTTTGATGTATCCGTAAGAAATCAATAGGATAAGTGCGCTGCCGAAAGGGGCTGCTGAAATCGCTTTTATGGGGTTCTTACCTCCCATTTTTACAATTGGATTTCCGGGTAGAAAAGGAGCAAGGTGAGCCGCTACTCCAATTGGGCCCATTCCAGGACCTCCACCACCATGCGGTATAGCAAAGGTTTTGTGTAAGTTTAAGTGACAAACATCAGCGCCAATGTTACCAGGATTAGTAAGGCCAACTTGTGCATTCATATTTGCGCCATCCATGTAAACTTGACCGCCATTATCATGGATAATACTCGTGATTTGCTGAATTCCCTCTTCAAATACACCATGGGTAGATGGGTAGGTAACCATTAATCCGGCTAGTTCATTTTTATTTTCAAGTGCTACTTTTTCTAGTTCTTCAATGTCAATGTTTCCATTTATGTCGCAGCTTGTTACAATCACTTCGAAGCCTGCCATGACAGCAGAAGCTGGATTGGTACCATGGGCTGAGGAAGGAATAATAATTTTTTTGCGCTGAAAATCTCCATTCGCCTCGTGAAAGGCTTTAATAACCATTAATCCAGCATATTCTCCTTGCGCCCCTGAATTAGGTTGTAAGGAAACAGCAGCAAATCCAGTACATGCACACAAGTCTTTTTCTAATTGATCAAGCATTTCATAGTATCCAATTGCTTGTTCTTTTGGAGCAAAGGGATGCATATTGCAAAATTGTGAGTTGGTAATTGGGATTAATTCAGAGGCAGCGTTCAGCTTCATAGTACAAGATCCTAGGGCAATCATACTATGAACCAATGATAAATCTTTGTTCTCTAATCGTTTTAGGTAACGCATCATTTTTGACTCAGAATGGTATTGATTGAAAACAGGGTGGGTTAAAATAGCGCTTTTTCGCTCAACTGAACTGGGAATACTATGATTACTAGCATCTGAATCGGGCAGTGGAACACCTTTCAAATCAGCAAAAACAGCTAAAATAGCATGCACATCAGCGATGGAATGTGGTTCTCCAAAACTAATGCAAACTTTGTCTTTATTAAAGTAGTTAAAATTTAAGCCTTTTTGTTCTGCTAATCCGCTTAAGGTACTTGCCTCTACACCATGAACGCAGACAGTGTCAAAAAAATGAGCTGCACCTACCGAAAACCCAAGCTTTTTAAGCCCATCATAGGTCAATTTAGCAAGATGATTAACGCCATGTGCGATTTCTTTTATGCCATTCGGCCCGTGATATACAGCATACATACTAGCCATTACTGCGAGCAGAGCCTGTGCAGTGCATATGTTGGAAGTAGCTTTGTCTCGTTTTATGTGTTGTTCCCTTGTTTGTAATGCCATTCGCAAGGCTAAATTATCATCAGAATCTTTTGAAACACCAATAATTCTTCCTGGCATATTTCGTTTGTATAGATCTTTTGATGCAAAGAAAGCAGCATGCGGTCCTCCAAATCCCATCGGTACACCAAAGCGCTGCGAGGAACCCAAGACAACATCAGCTCCCATTTCACCCGGTGATTTTAATAAGGAAAGTGCCAATAAATCCGATGCTACCGCTACTTGTATGCCTTTCGATTGCCATAGTGAAATTAAGGGCTCAATGTTGCGTATTTCGCCTAATGCCGTTGGATATTGAATAAGTGCTCCAAAACAATTTTCATCGCCTTGGTATGAAGTTTCATCCCCAACAAGAAGTTCAATTCCTAGATTAAGAGCTCGCCCTTGAACAACCTCGAGCGTTTGTGGGAAACATTCTTGGGATATAAAAAATACATTTTTGCCTTCTTTTACATCGCTTCTAGATCGGTTGTTGTAAAACATAATCATGGCTTCCGCCGCTGCTGTACCTTCATCAAGTAGCGAGGCGTTCGCGATTTCCATTCCACTTAAATCCAATACCATTGTTTGGAAATTTAGAAGCGCTTCCAAACGACCTTGAGCAATCTCTGCTTGATAAGGTGTGTAGGCAGTGTACCATCCTGGATTTTCGAGCACATTTCTTAAAATAACCGAAGGAACAATGGTTTCATAATAACCAAGCCCAATGAAAGATTTTAATACTTTATTTTTATTCCCTAGCGCTGTGATGTGCTGTAAATACTGAGCTTCCGTTAGTGCATCAGCCACATCCAATTCTCCATTCAACCGAATGTTTTGTGGAATTGTTTTATCAATTAAGGTCGATATGGAATCAAGACCAATAGTTTGAAGCATTGCTTTTTTTTCGCTTTCGCTAGGACCAATGTGACGGTTTGAAAATGAGTTTATCATGAAAAAATTAATTTTTTAGGAAACAAATATACGTTCTATAAATGAATGAACAATTGATTAACAAGTCGCTTTGAAAAGTGTTTTTAACAAGTTAAAATTGAT
>ENA-UOYL01000872-UOYL01000872.1-marine-metagenome-genome-assembly--contig:-NODE-872-length-10565-cov-3.713291_pt1 | contig 10565 bp, 10 predicted proteins | sample MGYA00238173_ERZ767189 | MGnify/ENA primary metagenome ERZ767189 (study PRJEB28943, sample SAMN06267163) | marine metagenome | isolation source: Columbia River Estuary | place: USA:Columbia River Estuary... | reverse complement strand
AGAAATCCAAGAAACTCTATTATTATCAATGTATTCAACTTCAACACCTACCATAGTAGAAGGTAAAGTTGATGCAGAAGAATAATTTTTAAATGCTATGGGAGAATCTGAGTTATTTGTATGGAAATTATTAAACATCGATAAAGTAGGTTCAATATTTGATGCTGCGTCCCATGTTAATGATCCAAAAATTAGATTAATAGATTGTTCAGAGTAGATAGAAGACATTTCTGATTCAAAAGTTTTCTTAGATAATTGAGGAGAAGGAAGATAAATAGAAGATGTATTTGTATATGACTTGTAACCCTCAACATTTTGCGTCCATTCTACATCAGTTCCATTTATAACAGCCTCGAAGCTAGAATTTAAATCTACAGTGGAAACCGGAGGAGGAATTACTTCGTGTTTTATACAGGAATTCATCATGAAACCTAAAAATATTGTTGCAACAAAACCTAAAAATAACTTCATAATAATAAGACTTAAGTAAAATAATCTATCAAATTTAATTCTATTAACGTTAAAAAACAAAAAAAGATGGCTTAAAGCAGAAATAATGATATTTTTCTGCCTAAGAAATTTATCTTCTCCTTCTATTTCAATAAATTTTCTATTGCATGCCAAGAATCTTCTGTCCCAACGAAACAGCCTTTTAAAACAAGTTGATGAACTTCATCTTCCTTAAAATTGACAAGCTTTTTTTTTCCTTTATGAACTTTGAATTTCTCCGGATTTGTAAGAATTTCATCAATTTGTTTTGGTAATTCATACCCAGAGTTACTTACTTGAATGTGAATACTATTAATCCACTCTTTGTCTATTTTAAAAAACGACAAGATATCTTCCCCATAAAATTCAAGATAGCTTATTTTTCCATAGACCTTTAAAAGAACAGTATCGCTAAAAACTTCTACAAGCGCAGAGACTTTTTCTGGAGCTTCCTTGTTTAAATTGCGCCATTCTTCGTCGTGTATATTATTAATTATAAGAAATTCCTTGAATTCTTTTTCCAAAGATGTTAATTCTTCAAAATTTAATTTTCGAAAGCGCACGAATAGTTTATTTTACAAGCTTTACCTCAAAGGAGATATCCAAAACCTCATCAATTAATTTTTGAGTAATTCCTTGTTCTAATATAAATTTATATTTTCCACGAGATGGTACTTTTCTTCTTTTAAAAATTAAGGTATGCTGAACTATTGAGCCCGTTTTTTTTCCAATCCAAGATCCGTCGGGATAACATGTTTTTATCTCAAAAGGTTCCCGAACCGGAGATCCGTTTGGAGGAGTCGTATTTAAAAAAATCCACAGATTATTGTATTTGTATGAAGTAGTAGTTCTGAGCGTAACAATAAAATCATATAAGAGATTAGTGTCTTTTATATCAACAATAAATTTGGGTTTAACACTTCTTGACCAAGAATTATTTTTGAAAGAATATGATTTAGTGTAAAACGGAGCGTCATCACACGAAAAAAGAGATACAAGTAATATACAAATGAAAAAACTACGCATTATTTCCTTTTGAAGAATTATTTTGTCTGTTCGAATTTTGATTGCTCCTGTATTGTTTATTCCTATTCTGATTAGAATTTGGATTTTTCTTGAAATTTTTCTCAAAGCGTGTCAAGCTATCTTGACCAACAACATTGGAATACCCCAACTCTACAATTTTCTCAATTTTAACAAATTCCAATAAATCCTTAGGGTTAACTCCCTCTTTGTTCATTTTTATAATTTCCTTAACTCTTTCTGGACTCAAAGCAATTAATCCTGTTTCTCCGCGATATCCATACCACAATAAGCGTTTAAAAACATCTGTTTTAAAGTGAAATGCTTCACCTTTTTCTGTTTGTAATTTAGTTTCTGTTTTAGGAAATGATTTTATTGCATCTAAGTACATATCTAACTCATAATTGAGGCAGCATTTTAATTTTCCACATTGTCCTGCTAATTTTTGAGGATTCAATGATAATTGCTGATAACGAGCTGCCGAAGTAGAAACTGTACGAAAATCAGTAAGCCATGTAGTACAACATAATTCTCTTCCACACGAGCCAATTCCACCTAATCTAGCCGCTTCTTGCCGAGATCCAATCTGTCGCATTTCAATACGCACTTTAAATTCGGAGGCCATGTCTTTTATTAATTGTCGAAAATCAATTCTGCCTTCTGCAGTGTAATAAAATGTTGCTTTACTTAAATCTCCTTGGTATTCTACATCAGAAATTTTCATTTGCATTTTTAAATTTAATGCAAGTGTTCGTGAGGTATACATCAAATCTTTTTCCAAAGAACGTCCTTTAATCCACAAATCAATTTCTGTCTGATTAGCAATTCTTAGTATTTTTCGAATATCAAAAGGCTTCAAAGTTGGCTCCTTTTTTAAAACTTGAATTCTTGCTAGTTCTCCCACTACGGATACAACACCAATATCATATCCAGGTGAAGATTCAACAACAACAATATCACCAGCATGCAAGCTTAAATTAGAAGTATTTCTATGAAAGTTTTTTCTTGAATTTTTAAACCTAACCTCTACGATATCATATGCTTGTTGACCAGCTGGTAAAGAAATGTTAGCAAGCCAGTCATATACTTCTAATTTATTACACCCTCCACTACTACAATTGCCATTGTTTTTACATCCTCTTGGAGTTCCACCACTACTAGTACCACACGACTCACATCCCATTTTTTGAAATAATTTATGTGTAAAGTTACAAAAAATTCATACAGAAAATTGAACTGTTATGCCTGATGAATAAATCGCATAACCTGAAAACAAAGTTGCGTAAATAAAATTTTCGAATTAGCATTTCTTTCTAAATGATAGTAAGCATCATCGAAAGTGCTTATAAATTCTCGGATATTATTACCCGAAATAAAGGGTGCAAATTTTACAAGAAATTCTTCTTCTTCTTGAGATACACGCATCATGCTCTCTCCAATATAATTACTGATATTACTTTGACGAAACATGTGAAGCGCATAAATTAGAAAAAGTTTTTGCGTCTCTTTCCCTTCTACACTTATTTTTTCAGCCCAATCCATCATTGCGATTACATCTTTTTTATAACATACGCGCATCAGCACCATAAATAAATCAACATAAATAGATTGATTTACTGAAGCTTCCATAAATTCTTTTGCAAGCAATAAATTGCCCTCTGCAAATGATGCAATAGAATCTGCTTGAACTGAAGTCAATTGATTTTTTTCTTGCAAGTATTTACTCAATAATGCTAACTCAATTTTTGGAATACGAATTTTCTGTGTGCGCGATTGAATTGTGAGCAATAAATTATCTGGTTTATCTGAAACCAACAAAAATAAAGTCTGTGCTGGTGGCTCCTCTAAAATTTTTAGAAGTTTGTTAGAACAAGCCGGATTCATTTCTTCAGGATTCCAAATCAACATGATTTTGTAACTGCCTTCAAAAGATTTTAAACTTAATTTTCTAAGAATTTCTTTACTCTCATCGACTTTAATTACCGCTTTGCGTTCCTTGACATCTATTTTTTTTATCCAATCTACTAAATTAAAATAGGGATTCTCTCTTATTTGTTCACGCCAATCGCAAATAAAATCATCGGAAATTGATGGTTTATTTGAATTTTCATTCGGCACAATTGGAAATGCAAAATGCAAATCTGGGTGCTGAAGTTTTTCTACTTTTTGACATGAGGCACATTCTCCGCAACTATCATCTTTTTGTTTTTGCTCGCAGAATAAAAATTGAGTATATGCCAAAGCAAGAGGTAGTGTGCCAAAACCAGCTTGTCCACTAAACAATTGTGCATGACTAATTTTATCGGCTAATACTGCGCGAATAAGGTCACTTTTTAGTTTTTGTTGCCCAATTACTTCTTTAAATCTCACAGTCAAAATTAAGGGTAATTTACCGAAGAAATAGAAAAACCAAGTGGATGATTAAATTATTTTTTGATTTCTTTTACTCTGCACCATGCACTAAAAGTACAATTTCTCCTCTTGGGGCTGTTTCCTTGAAATATGCAATTTGTTCCAACAAAGTTCCTCGATGATATGTTTCAAACATTTTTGATAATTCTCGGACTACACAAATTTGTCGTGATTCAGAAAAAAAAGGAAGCATTTGTTCCAATGTTTTTAATAATCTATGTGGAGATTCATAAAAAATAATTGTTCTTTCTTCCGTGCTCAATTCTTTTAATCTTGTTTGACGGCCTTTTTTATGTGGGAGAAATCCTTCAAAAATAAATTTATCGCAGGGAAAACCGCTCCCAACAATTGCTGGAATTAAAGCGCTCGGACCTGGTAAGCATTCAATTGAAATATTTTTTTGAAGACAAGCCCTAACTAATAAAAATCCAGGGTCAGAAATCGCTGGAGTTCCAGCATCTGAAACTAAAACCGCGAGCTCAGATTCTTCAACAATTTGCACGCTTTTTTCCAAAAATCGATGTTCATTGTGCGCATGAAATGAAATTAATTTTTGCTGAATACCTAAGTGCTTGAGTAATTTTTGAGTAACTCTCGTATCTTCAGCAAAAATAATATCTGCATCCTTTAAGTAACGAATAGCACGAAGTGTAATATCTTCTAAATTTCCGATAGGAGTTGGGACCAATGCTAATTTTGCCATTATTATTGCTTATTAAACAAGGTTTATATTAAGAAAAAACATTTCGGACAACATCTTCTATTTTTGAGCATAATACGATTTCGATTTTGTGTTTTTTGGAATTAATATCCTTGTTGTACTTAGATACAATGATCTTATCATAGCCCAACTTCTCTGCCTCACTAATTCGTTGTTCCAAGCGATTTACTGGTCGCACCTCACCAGATAGACCAATCTCTGCCGCAAAAGTTGTTGTTTTAGGAATTGGTAAATCTGCATTGGAAGAAAGTACAGCCATCGCAACTGCTAAATCAATTGCAGGATCATCAACTTTTATTCCACCAGCGATATTTAAAAAAACGTCCTTTGCGCCAAGTTTAAATCCACATCTTTTTTCCAAAACAGCAAGTAACATATTTAATCTTTTAGAATCAAATCCAGTAGATGATCGCTGCGGAGTTCCATATGCTGCAGTAGAAACTAGCGCTTGAACTTCCACTAAAAGAGGACGCATTCCTTCAATAGATGACGCGATTGAAACACCACTTAGCGCATGATCATTATTTGTTACCAATATTTCAGAGGGATTCTCAACTGGGCGAAGTCCAGATCCATACATTTCATAAATCCCAAGTTCATTGGTTGATCCAAAACGATTTTTAATAGCCCGAAGCAAGCGATAAATATGATTTCTATCTCCCTCAAACTGCAAAACAGTGTCCACCATGTGTTCCAAAACTTTTGGACCTGCAATAGCACCATCTTTTGTTATATGCCCAATTAAAAAAACAGGAGTTCCAGTTTGTTTTGCATAGCGAAGTAGCTGAGCAGTACATTCCCTAACTTGTGAAATACTTCCGGGTGAACTTTCGATGTTTCCAGAAAAAAGTGTCTGAATAGAATCTATTACAACTAAATCAGGTCGAATATCTGTTGCATAAGTTAAGATGCTATTCAAATTTGTTTCTGTTAATAAATAACAACGTTCATTTTTCAGTCCCAAGCGATCTGCACGCATTCGAATTTGTCGATCACTTTCTTCTCCAGACACATAAAGAACTTTTAAAGATTCCGTAATTGCAAGCTGCAACAATAAAGTTGATTTTCCAATTCCAGGGTCGCCTCCCAATAACACAATTGATCCAGGAACAATTCCGCCACCCAAAACAGTATTTAATTCAGAATCTTGGATTACAATCCTTTCTTCTTTTTCTTGAATCACCTCTTGAATTAAAAGTGGTTTTGCAGCTGTTAAATCTACAGAAAAAGAGAGAGCTTGTTTTGGTGTTTTATCAATAATTTCCTCAATAAAAGTATTCCATTCCTGACAAGAAGGACACTTTCCAAGCCATTTTGGTGCTTCGTTACCACAATTTTGACAAAAGAATGCTGATTTAGTTTTTGACATGAAGGCAAGAGAATTTTTTCGAATGCTAAAGTAAGTATAAATCTATGTTATTTTTATTAAAGGGATTTACTTTTTATTATCACGCATGGAACAAAAGAAATTAAAAAGAATAAAAGTTAAATGATAACTTTAAATTAAGATGACAACAATTAATAGTTAATAATATTTTTAATTTTATTTTTAAAATTGTTGATTTTTAAAAAACAAAAAATATAAATTTGCCGAAGAACTCCATTGTTATAAATATTATGTCAAAAAGAAGAGGAATTATTAGTTACGAAAAATTAAGTCTTGAACAAAAAAAACAAATATTAAGAGATTATCCAGATGGATACATTAATCATTTAACTTCGATTAAGACGCCAACTGGGGAAGTTTTAGATGCGCTAATCTGGGAGACAGAAGAAGTTATCTACTTGGTAAAAGTCAATAAGCTTACTCCAAAAATGAAAGCTTCAATCGAAAATGATGATGAAGATGAAATTGAAGATGAAGAATTTGAAGATGAATTAGATAAAGACGATGTAATTAAGGGAGATGATGTAGATTCTGACTCAGAAGAAGAAGAAGAAGAGCAGTATGATCAGCCAGAAAAAGAAGAAGAGGAAGAAGATTAAACGAATCTTTTGAATAGCTCTATTCTTGCATAATTCTTTTCCCTATCTTTGACTATTGATTCAACTTTATGGAAATCAAAAGTCACAGTTCTAACAAAATTCCTGTTTCACCTTCAATAGATAAAGTTGGTGTAGAAGAAAGAGTTGCCAGGTTTCAATCCAGAAGCATTAAGAATGAAGCAAAAAAACAAGGCCTTAATCTGGTCTTGAGCATGATTGACTTGACAACACTCGAAGGGAAAGATACCGAGGGGAAAGTAAAGCAAATGTGCTATAAAGCAAAGCATTTACATTATCATTTTGACGGCATTCCACAGGTAGCTGCAGTTTGTGTTTATCCTTCAATGGTGGCAATTGCAAAGAATGAATTAAGAAATTCTTCTGTAAAAGTAGCTTCTGTAGCAACAGGATTCCCATCAGGGCAAACTTCTTTAGAACTTAAATTAAAAGACACAAAATTAGCAGTTGAGCAAGGAGCAGACGAAATTGACATGGTAATCTCAAGAGGAAAATTTTTAACTGGAGAATTTGCTTATGTTTTTGACGAAATTGCTGCAGTAAAAGAGGCCTGTGGAAAAGCAAGATTAAAAGTTATTTTAGAAACTGGAGAATTAGTAACTTTAGATAATGTGCGAAAAGCAAGTGATATTGCAATTTATGCAGGAGCAGATTTTATAAAAACCTCTACGGGAAAAATACAACCTGCGGCAACAATGCAAGTCACTTATACAATGCTCATGGCAATCAGAGATTATTTTGATGAAACAGGAATCATGGTTGGAATGAAGCCAGCTGGTGGTATTTCAACTGCAAAATTGGCGCTGCATAATTTAGTAATGGTCAAAGAAATTCTTGGAACGAAATGGTTAAGTAATGAGTGGTTTCGTTTTGGAGCAAGTAGTCTTGCCAACGATGTTTTAATGCAACTAGTAAAAATAGAAACTGGAGTATATCAATCTAATGATTACTTTTCAATTGATTAATATGAAAAAGGAACTGAACGACAACTGGGACTATTCTTCTTCTTTAGAAGCGATAAATCATATTCAACTTAAAAAAAAGTACAATCTTTTCATTGATGGAAAATGGATTGCGCCATCTAAAAATACATATTTTAAGACCATTAATCCTGCAAACGAAGAAACCTTAGCGGAAATTTCCTCTGCCTCAAAAGAAGATGTGGATTTGGCGGTTAAAGCTGCCCGAAAAGCATACACGAATGTATGGTCGAAAATGCCAGCTTCTGAAAGAGCAAAATACATTTACAGAATTGCTAGATTAATGCAAGAGCGTGCGCGTGAATTTGCTGTAATTGAATCTCTTGAATCTGGAAAAACTATTCGCGAATCACGTGATGTTGATATTCCACTCGCCTGCAATCATTTTTTTTACTATGCAGGATGGGCAGATAAATTAGATTATGCTTTCCCCAATCGAAAAATTGAATCTTTAGGTGTTGCAGGGCAAATTATACCTTGGAACTTTCCTTTGTTAATGGCAGCTTGGAAAATTGCTCCAGCTTTGGCCGCAGGAAATACTGTGGTTTTAAAACCTGCAGAAACTACAAGTCTAACCGCATTGAAATTAGCAGAAATTATTGAGGAATCTGGATTACCTCCTGGTGTTGTAAATATTGTTACAGGTTTTGGAGAAACAGGCGCAGCGATTGTAAATCATCCAGATATCAATAAAATTGCTTTTACTGGCTCAACAGCTGTTGGAAAAATAATCCAAAAAGCACTTGTGGGAACCTCGAAAAAAGTAACATTGGAATTGGGAGGAAAATCTGCAAATATTATCTTTGAGGATGCACCAATTGACCAAGCAGTTGAAGGGATTGTAAACGGTATCTTCTTTAATCAAGGGCATGTTTGCTGTGCTGGATCTAGATTATACGTTCAAGAAGGAATTGCAGAAAAAGTTATCAAAAAATTAAAACAGCGCATGGAAAGTTTGTATGTGGGAGATCCTTTGGATAAAAACACAGACATCGGCGCAATTAATTCTAAGGAGCAACTTCAAACGATTGAAAAATATTTAAAAATTGGACTGGATGAAGGAGCTGAAATGTACCAGCCAAAATGTACTATTCCAAAAAAGGGATTCTATTGCGCTCCTACTCTATTTTTGAATGTCGCTCAGTCAAGTATAATTGCTCAAGAAGAAATTTTTGGACCTGTTTTAACCATTCAAACATTTAGAACGGTTGATGAAGTTATCCAAAAAGCGAATAATTCTCCTTTTGGATTAGCAGCTGGTGTATGGACGGATAAAGGTTCTCGAATCTTTAATCTCACAAGTAAACTTCGCGCAGGAGTAATTTGGGCAAATTGCTACAATAAATTTGATCCAACATCCCCTTTTGGAGGATACAAAGAAAGTGGTTTTGGAAGAGAAGGCGGATTGCATGGATTGAGTGCTTATCTTAAACTAAGTTAAATGAGTAGAATAGACGTTTTAAAAACATATAAGATTTTCATTGGCGGGCAATTTCCAAGAACAGAATCAGGAAGGTATTACACACCTTTAGATTCGAAAGGAAAAGCTTTGGCAAATATCTGTCTCTCTTCACGAAAAGATGTTCGTAATGCGGTAGTCGCTGCTCGAAAAGCCTTTGGACCTTGGTCTGAACGTTCTGCATTTAACAGAGGACAAATTCTTTACCGTATTGCAGAAATGTTGGAAGGAAGACAGGCGCAATTTGTAGACGAATTAATGCGTCAAGGCAGCTCAAAAGTAGCAGCTACAAATGAGGTAAATTTAAGTATAGATCGAATTGTTTATTATGCTGGCTGGTGCGATAAATACAATCAAGTTGTAAGTTCTGTAAATCCTGTAAGCTCCTCGCACTTTAATTTTTCAAGTTTAGAGCCAATGGGAGTTGTGGGAGTAGTTGCTGAGCAAAGCACTTCTTTAATCGGTCTTGTATCTCTTATTTTACCCGCTATTTGTGGTGGAAATTCTACGGTAGTTTTAGCTTCCGAAAAACTCCCTTTGTGCGCTGTAACTTTTAGTGAAGTTATTCATTCCTCGGATGTTCCTGCAGGTGTAATAAATATCCTTACTGGATCTACAGATGAAATGGCACCAATACTTGCTTCTCACATGGATGTAAATGCGCTTATTACTTCAAATTTGGAATCAAAACTTTCAAATAAATTATCCCTTCTTTCAGTTGATAATTTAAAACGTAAATTTGATTATACTGAAAATTGGGCAAGCCAAGAAGCTCAAGGATTACATTATATCTCTGATTTACAAGAAATAAAAACCACTTGGCACCCAATTGAAAATGTTGGCGGTGCAAGTAGCTCTTATTAATTCTTATTTAAATATTCCTTGGTTAATACACAATTCATCGTTCAATACTTGTTTATAGATCAATAAAATTTTTTAGTCTTAATTATTATTTTCGCAGTATGGCGATTAAAATTGAGAATTATGCAAAAAAGGGATTACGAAGTAGTTATGCTTCTACTATCATAGGTATTTCACTTGTTCTTTTTATGATTGGCTTAGTTTTAGGTGGGGTTTTAGGGCTTCGTAGCATAGAAAAACAAGCAAAAGAAAGTCTTCAAGGAGATATTTTTTTTAAATCTGCATTAAATGATGCTGATATCAAGCAAATTGAACAACAACTAAAATCCTGGAAGGAATTCAGTGAAGTCTATTTTGTTTCTTCTGAAAGAGCAATTCAAGAATTTGGGGGTGAGAGTCAAACTGAAAAAGATATACTAGCAATTTTTGATGGAGAAAACCCCTTACCTACAACAATTGGTTTTAAACCAATAGCTAAATTTGCAACAAAAAAAGGTATGGCTGGAATTAAATCTAAATTACTTGGTAAATTCCCTGAAGAAATTGATGAAGTAAATTATGATAAATCAAGTGTAGAAAATGTAAACTTAGGATTCAAGCAATTTTTCTTTCTTTT
>ENA-UOYL01000871-UOYL01000871.1-marine-metagenome-genome-assembly--contig:-NODE-871-length-10569-cov-3.818624_pt1 | contig 10569 bp, 8 predicted proteins | sample MGYA00238173_ERZ767189 | MGnify/ENA primary metagenome ERZ767189 (study PRJEB28943, sample SAMN06267163) | marine metagenome | isolation source: Columbia River Estuary | place: USA:Columbia River Estuary... | reverse complement strand
ATTGGCGGAGAAATTTATTTGGATGTTCACCCACATCCATTTGATTGGTTGCATATTGAAAATTCATTTTCCTATGTTCAGGCAACACAGAACAAGCAAAGCGACAGCACTAAGTATTTGCCTTTTATTCCCGCAGCAAAATACAGAGGAGAGTTAAAAGCTCAGTTTAATAAGCTTGGAAAAAACCTAAGCTCTGCATATATTAAGTTCGCCCTTGACTATTATTTTGCACAGAATAAGTTTTTCTCAGCTTACAGTACAGAAACAGCTACGCCTTCCTATACTTTGCTAAGTGCCGGTTTGGGAGCAAATCTTAAAGCATACAAGCGCAGCGACTTCATGAGTATTTACCTCAGTGTAGAAAACCTTGCTGACTGTGCTTATCAAAGTCACTTAAGTCGACTCAAATATGCCGCTCAAAATCCATTAACAGGAAGGAATGGAGTTTACAACATGGGAAGAAATATAAGTTTGAAAGTGATTTTTAATCTATAAAGATTAAAAAGACCTGATTTTAAATAAACTTATTCTGATATTTAATTAGTCCAATCGTGAAGTTCAACGAGCTTATTTTTAATAAAATCTTGGACTTCCTTTTGCTCTACTTTATCCACAACCTCAGTGATAAAGGCTTGAGTGATGAGTGAACGTGCTGATTTTTCTGAAAGGCCACGCGCGCGTAAGTAAAATACTGCATCGTCATCTAATTGTCCTGTTGTTGAACCATGCGAACACTTTACATCATTTGCATAAATTTCTAATTCAGGTTTTGAATTAACGCTTGCATCATCACTTAAAAGCACATTGGCATTTGATTGAAAAGCAGAAATTTTTTGCGCATTGGGTCGCACGAATACTTTTCCATTAAAAACTCCTGTTGCTTTTCCGCTGAGAATACCTTTGTATAACTCATTTGAATTGCAATGCGGCGCAATGTGATCTACGATAGTATGATTGTCGAGGTGCTGTAAATCTTTTAACAAGTATGCGCCATTCAAGTTTGTTTCACAGTTTTCCCCTTCAATAAGAAAAGAACTATTGTTGCGAACCCAAGCTCCTGAAATACTAAAAGTATTAAGCAGAACTGTAGAATTTCGCTTTTGAATACTATAATCTTCACACAGTAAAAATGAACTAGCATTTTCCATTTGTAATTTATCACAGGAAATACGCGCATTTTCCTCAACCAGATATTCTACAATCGGCAGGGAAAATAAGTGTTCTCCACTTGCTGTAAATTGCTGAATGAGCTTGAAAGAAGAGCCTTTTTTAACATGAATAAAAACGCGAAAAGGCGCGAAACAATTTTCTCCATGTGCATGAAATAAAAGTTGAAATACTCCTTCTATTTGAGCATTTTCTTCCACTTCAATGAAAAGTCCTTCTTGCGAATAAAGTGTGTTTAGTGCTAAAAATATATTTTGCGTCAGATCTGCTTTCTTTCCAATTAAACTTAATTGTTGCTCGCTGCACTTTGAAAATGGCGTAATTGTTAAACCAGCGATTTCCTTTGAAAAAGAAGTGATATAGCCATTGGTTATGCGCACAATACCATTGTCTGTTAAGGGTGCGACAACTTGCTCATTCTCCCTTATTTTTTCTTGATTTAAGCGCAGTTGAGCCAATTTCGCTAGCCGTGTATATTTCCAAAATTCAGTTTTTGTCGTTGGAAAATCTAAGTGCAACAAGGTGTTTTTTGCATCAGCTATGCTTGTCGGCGAGAAGGCCAGATTTGTTTCATTAAATTTTGATGCAAAGGCCTGTATCTTGGATATATTTTCCATTATTTCCATTTAGTCGGCATTACTTGCTAGTTCCTCCTTAATCCAATCGTAACCTTTTTCTTCCAATTCTAAAGCCAATTCTTTTCCGCCAGATTTTACGATTTTTCCATCGTATAAAACATGAACAAAGTCAGGAATAATATAATCTAAGAGACGTTGGTAGTGAGTTATGATGATTGCAGCATTTTTGGGCGAGCGTAATTTGTTAACTCCGTTTGCCACAATTCTTAAAGCATCGATGTCTAAACCAGAATCTGTTTCGTCTAATATTGCCAATTTTGGATTCAACATCGCCATCTGAAAAATCTCATTTCTTTTTTTCTCGCCACCAGAAAATCCTTCATTCACAGAACGACTTGCCAATTTACTATCCAATTCTACTAATGCCGATTTTTCTTTTACTAGCGCCAAAAATTCTTTTGCGGAAATTTGCTCTTCTCCTCTATATTCTCGGATTTCATTTAGTGCGCTTTTCAAGAAATTTACATTCGACACACCAGGAATTTCAATAGGATATTGAAAAGCTAAAAATAATCCCTGTCGTGCTCTATCTTCAGTAGAAAGTTCTAATAAATCTTTTCCATCGAACTCTACATTTCCTGCAGTCACGGTATAATCCTCTTTTCCTGCAAGTATACTCGCCAAGGTACTTTTTCCAGAGCCGTTCGGGCCCATTATAGCATGAATTTCTCCAGCTTTAACATTTAAGTTAAGACCTTTGAGGATTTTTTTCTCCTCAACTTCTGCATGTAAATTAACGATGTTTATCATCTACTTTTTATATTAAATTATCCGACACTTCCTTCTAAGCTAATCGCTAAAAGCTTCTGCGCCTCAACAGCAAATTCCATAGGAAGTTGGTTCAATACTTCTTTGCAATAGCCGTTTACAATTAAACTAATTGCTTTTTCCTCACTAAGTCCTCGCTGCTTGCAATAGAACAATTGATCTTCACCAATCTTTGAAGTTGTGGCTTCATGTTCAATTTTTGCAGAGGGATTTTTACATTCAATGTATGGAAAAGTATGCGCACCGCAGGTATCACCCATTAATAAAGAATCACATTGTGAAAAATTGCGCGCGTTTTTGGCATTTTTATGAATTTGTACTAATCCTCTGTATGAATTTTGAGATTTTCCAGCTGAAATTCCTTTTGAAATAATTGTGCTTTTTGTGTTTTTTCCTAGGTGAATCATTTTTGTGCCCGTGTCAGCTTGCTGATAATTGTTTGTAACAGCCACTGAATAAAATTCCCCAATAGAATAATCTCCTTTGAGGATGCAAGAAGGATATTTCCATGTAACTGCAGAACCTGTTTCAACTTGCGTCCAAGAAATTTTAGATTTCCGTTCACAAATTCCTCTTTTCGTCACGAAATTATAAATTCCTCCCAATCCATTTTTATCTCCAGGATACCAATTTTGAACGGTAGAATATTTTATTTCTGCATTCTCAAGAGCAATTAGTTCCACAACTGCAGCATGCAATTGATTTTCATCACGCTGAGGTGCAGTGCAACCTTCCAAATACGAAACATAGGCTCCTTCATCTGCAATTACTAAAGTTCTTTCAAATTGCCCCGTTCCTCCTTCATTTATTCTGAAATAAGTTGAAAGTTCCATCGGACAGCGAACACCTTTTGGGATATAGCAAAAAGAACCGTCTGTAAATACCGCAGAATTTAAGGCAGCATAAAAATTATCTGAAGTTGGAATAACAGTTCCCATGTATTTTTGAACTAACTCGGGATGCTCTTTAACCGCTTCCGAAAAAGAACAAAAGATAATTCCAAGCTCACTTAATTTTGATTTGAAAGATGTAGCAACTGAAACAGAATCCATAACAAAATCTACGGCAACTCCTGTGAGTCGCATTTGCTCTTCCATAGAAATCCCCAATTTTTTCATTGTTGCTTTCATTTCTGGATCGACATCCTCCCAAGATTCATATTTCTTGCTCTGTTTCGGAGCTGAGTAATATGCTATTTCATCAAATTTTGGCTTCTCGTAATGCACATGACCCCATTCTGGCTCAGTCATTGTCTGCCAAACAGCAAATGCTTTTAAGCGGTAGTCTAGCATCCAATTTGGCTCTTCTTTTTTTGATGAAATTAAGCGAATAATATCTTCATTTAAGCCAACAGGAATTTTATCAGATTCGATATTTGTAACAAATCCGTATTTATATTCTTGATCTTGTAAATCTTTTTCTAAATCGGTTTCTGTATAGTTGCTCATTATTTGCTTTTCTCTACTTTAAACTGAAAATGATTCTCCACAACCACAAGTCCTATCTGCATTTGGATTTTTAAAAATAAATCCTTTACCATTTAAACCACCTGAAAAATCAAGGATTGTTCCAATTAAATACAAAAAACTTTTTTTGTCAACTACCACTCGAATTCCGTTGTCTTCAAAGGATTTATCTTCTTCTTTTTCTTCATTGTCGAAGGTCAATTGATACATTAAACCTGAACAACCGCCACCTTCAACACCAACACGAATAAATAATCCATCTTTTCCTTCATCATCCATTAGACGAAGTGCTTGTTTTTTTGCAGCATCTGTTACAGTAATCATGTGCCTTGTTTATTTAGATTTATTATAAATAACAATGAATTGCATTGCAAAAATACCGCTTTTATGGTATTCTCACAAATAAAGTTGTTAATCTCTTAACAAATAAATTCTTTTATGGTTTTGGTAGAGCTATTTGAAAATCACCAAATCGACTATCATTTTTATAGTAATCGCTTGAAATAATTTGCGCTTTACTTTTTAATGCTGCATTAAAGCGTCTATAATCATTAGACCTGGCTTCTATTGTCCCTGCATCTGAACGAGTTCTTACGATATAAGTTTTGCTTAATTCTTCTATGTATGCTTCATTTCCTATTGGGTCATTTTGAATCACAAAAGCAGCATTTATATCTTCGGGATTTTTGTATACAAACATAGGCCGATTAAGTGTTTCAGAATTATATAGCTCTTGATGATTTCCCTCTAAAATAAAAATAATTTTACCTAAGCATTCACTTACTAAAGGCCAACCTATACTTCCAAGTCGCTCTTTTATATTTGTATAATCCCCTAATAAATCTTTTGGCTGATAGATATTTTCCCGATTTAAAACGGCAAAAATTTCCTTATCTAGTGCGTTATAAGCTTCCGCACTAAATGGAATTGATTTTTTAAATCCTAAGAATCTCAGCACTTTGGATTCATCTCCGGGGTTTGTTCCCTTTGCTTCGATATTTACAAATATTGGTGTATGCTTAGGATGTTCTTCACTCCATTTTTTCAATTCCAATAATACAGCTGAAAATGTTAAATAATTTGTCTCGTAATCTACGTCGGCAATATGTAAAACTTTAAATCCTGGAGCTTTCATTACTGGATTTTTTACGCTTGTTTTAAGTCCACAGACAAATTTATTAACCGCTCGTTTCGCATATAGTCCGCCTTTAGGATCATAATTAATATCGATTTCAATACCTCGAATACCATATTCATCAAATTGAATTGGTAGTTTCGGGTGCCCGTAATCTAATTGTATTGGATCATTAGCTTCTCCTAATTGTTTTTTAAATTTTGCTAAAAACTTCAACACTTTTTTGTCTGGAAGACCTTTATAGCTATTGTGAGAGGCTAAAATGCGGATTTCATTTAAGCGCAATTCTTGACTTTCAATAAATAGTGTCTTGAAAAAAAATACAACGATTAGGATTGGCTTATACATTGAGCCCATTTAGCAGTGCATCATCGACCTCATTTGCTAAAGTAACTTTTAAAAGAGGCTCAGCTTCCATTGCTCTTTTTATTGCAAATACAGCATTTTCATTCCTCGCCCAATTTCTTCTAGCAACGCCATTATTTACATCCCAATGAAGCATCATTTTTAAATTTCTTTCTGCCTCAGGACTTCCGTCCAGTAACATGCCAAAACCGCCATTTATTACTTCTCCCCAACCAACTCCTCCGCCATTATGAATTGAAACCCATGTTGCACCCCTAAAACTATCTCCGATTACATTTTGAATCGCCATGTCGGCCGTAAATTTTGAGCCATCATAAATATTTGATGTTTCACGGTACGGTGAGTCAGTTCCTGAAACGTCGTGGTGATCTCTTCCCAATATAATTTCGCCGATTTCACCTTTTGCTATTGCTTTGTTAAATGCATCGGCAATAAGCATTCTTCCTTCGGCATCTGCGTAAAGAATTCTTGCTTGTGAACCTACGACTAACTTATTTTCTTGAGCGCCTTTAATCCATTTGATATTATCCGCCATTTGTTCTTGGATTTCACTCGGACTATTTTTTATCATTTCTTCAAGGACTAAGCAGGCAATTTCATCTGTTTTTTTAAGGTCATCGGGATTTCCACTGGCACAAACCCAACGAAAAGGACCAAAACCAAAATCGAAGCAAAGCGGACCAAGAATATCTTGAATGTATGAAGGGTATTTAAAATCGATGTTATTTTCAGCCATAACCGCAGCACCTGCTCTGGATGCCTCGAGTAAAAAAGCATTTCCATAGTCAAAAAAATAAGTTCCTTTTTTCGTATGCTTATTTATGGAATTTGAATGCCGCCTCAAACTTTCTTGCACAATTTTTTTAAATTTTTCAGCATCAACAGCCATCATCTCATTCGCTTCCTCAAGGGTAAGACCAACAGGATAATATCCACCTGCCCAAGGATTGTGAAGCGATGTTTGATCGGAGCCAAGGTCAACAAAGATATTTTCCTTATCAAATTTTTCCCAAACATCAACGATATTTCCAAGAAAAGCAATTGAAACAACCTCATTTTCAGCTTTTGCTTTTAAAATCCTAGCACACAAAGCATCTAAATCTTGTATTATTTCATCAACCCATCCTTGCTGATGCCTTGTCTCTACAGCTTTCGAGTTTATTTCAGCGCAGACAGTTATTACACCTGCAATATTTCCTGCTTTGGGTTGTGCCCCAGACATTCCACCTAAGCCAGCCGTTAAAAATAACTTTCTTCCATTTTCTCCAGATTTTTTCTCTATTCTTCGTATTGCATTTAATACTGTAATAGTTGTTCCATGAACAATTCCCTGAGGACCGATATACATATATGATCCAGCAGTCATTTGCCCAAATTGCGTAACTCCCATAGCATTGAATTTTTCCCAATCGTCTGGTTTAGAATAATTAGGGATCATCATTCCGTTAGATACGACAACACGCGGAGCATTTTTATGAGAAGGAAATAAGCCCATTGGATGCCCCGAATACATTACTAATGTTTGTTCGTCCGTCATTTCAGCTAAATACTTCATCGTTAATCTATACTGAATCCAATTTTGGAATACCGAGCCATTTCCTCCATAGGTAATTAATTCATGCGGATGTTGGGCAACTGCAGGATCAAGATTGTTTTGAATCATTAGCATAATTGCTTTTGCTTGTAATGATTTACCTGGATATTCATTTATAGCCCTTGCGAACATTTCATAGTCGGGGCGAAAGCGGTGCATGTAAATTCTCCCAAATTGTTTGAGCTCTGCTAAAAAATCTACCGCTAATTCTTTATGTTGTGTTGCTGGGAAATAACGCAAAGCATTTTTCAAGGCAACTATTTTTTCATCTTTCGATAAAATATCTTTCCTTTTTGGCGCGTGATTGATTAATGGATTAAGGTCTTTCTTTAAGGGGATATTTTTTGGAACACCCTCCATAATTGCTTCTATAAAAGAAAGTGATTTCATTTTGTCAAATTTTAGACAAAGGTAATCAAAGACTTAATATTTCAAGACAACAAATCCATGTTTCACAAGTTCTTCTCCACCCTCTATAATTGCCTTTATACGATAGAAATAAGTTCCTTCTTCTACTTTATTTCCATCTGCTGTTTTCCCATCCCATCCGCCTGCTGCATCAGTGTATTCATAAATAACATTTCCCCATCTATTTATAATCACACAATCAAAGCTTACAATGCCCTCAGAATTTACATAAAAAATATTATTGCCAGCCAAAGATGACATCACAATAATATTTGGCGCTGTGATGTCACACGGTTTAATTCCTATTGTTGCGGTATCTGTTACTTCATAACAGGCATTTTTTAAATGAAAAATATAAGTTCCTGCACCAGAAATTATTCTTGGTATTTCAGTAGCACCATCTCCCCAAAACCAAGTAGTACTTGGGTTATAATTCGCTTGCTGTGTCCATTCGCTCAACAAGGAATCTTTAGGTGTATTTAATATTAAAGGATCCAATTCAAAGCTTGAACCTGGGCAGATATTTGTATCAAGAACCTGCGTATAAATGTAGGGGGGGAATTCTATATTTGAGGTTAACGTTACATTACAAGCTTCATCAGTAAATGAAACAGGATAAATTCCGGCAAAGTTTGTCGAGATCTGTGGATTATTACTTTGAGGATTAGAAATGAAAATCAATGGGTCAGTGGAACTCCAAGTTCCACCACTAAATGCTGTTGTTCCAGTAATTTGATGCACATAATTACAAGCCAAGGTATCTGAAAAGATTGATGGTAGTGCTATTACATAAAGCGCTACTGTGGTGTCATAAGCACAACCAAAATTATCAGTAACATTATAGGTATAAAAAGTATTTCCAGTGATATTAGGTTGAATTGTTATAAGCGTATCATTCTGCCCTGATATTATTGTAGGGTCAGCAGTCCAGAAGTCACTTACAAGCGTATTTTGATAGCCTTCAGTTTCAGGATATAAAGCGGCATTAAAATATATTCCCCATTGAAAAATATATCCATCATCAATACCTTGATTATCTTGAACGGTAATTGTCCAATTTCCATTTACAGGGCACCCAATAAAGTCATTAAAATTCCCATCAGGAAGATAAACTCCATTTGTATCCATAGCTATGTTATTTCCGGTTGTGCCATTTGGAAGATTAACACCACCTGCTGTATAATCATTTGGAATTGTATTGCCTGCAGTATTTTCAGCACAAATGGTTCCAAGTGTTGCATTTGTAGGCGAAAAACAATAGGACCATACTGGAGATCCAGGCGCCCCACCATCAATATTTGTATCGTTTCCTAAAAAAGTTCCTATTCCGTTTCCACAACCCCCAGGAACAAGAGCTGTCCAACCAAAGGGGGTTTGATTATATGCATTCATTATTGAAACAGTAGTTCCATTGGGACAAGTTAAAGTAATTTCTATATCTCCAATATATGAGTGTTCGATATCCAAGCATAACTGATCAAAATTTGCTGACGAAGTAATAAGGGTTGTTTGATCAAATCCAGAAATTCCAATGGATGTTTCATACTGCTGCCCAGCTCCATCAGGTAAAAAGGTGAGCCCTGCAAATATACCCCCAACTTGGTATTCTCCTCCAGGAATGGTTACCCCAACAGTATCTTGTGCTGTTACACCTCCAATTAAGTTTGTATTTTCTCCCAAGCAAACAGAATCTTCAAGTGGCCCAGTTCCTGCAAAAATTGGTATTTGTGATACTCGAACTTTACAGTTTGTATTTACAATTTGCGGAAAAGCATCTGTTATTTTTAAATCCACATAATATCCAGACCGAACAGGAGGCGTAAACCAAACGGAGCTTCCTGTAGATTGACCGGCACCTCCAATAGTCCATAAATAAGTACAGTTTGCAACAGTTTGTGAATAACCTGTTCCTGTTACCTCTGAGGCATAAGGAAAAGTTGGAGTAGCAACTAAAAGCACTGAATCCCCAAAACAAAGATCAACATATCCTGTATCTAAAGGATTTAAGATATTTGGGCCAACACCATTTTTAAATGCTTCGATATGTGGAACATATGGTTGAGGCATGTCTCCACAAGCAACGTTTGCAACCCATCCTGTTCCCTCATTGGTTCCATTGGATACAAATCTTAAGGTTAAACAGCCACTTGGATTATTAGCAAAGGAAGCCTGCACATAAAAACCAACAGGGTTTGTCCCAGAATTATAAGCTCCTAATAAAGGCGCACTTGTAGTTGGACCGTCATAAATAAATAGCGTATCACTTGGGTCAATATTAAATTCAAATCCAATATTTGTAGCAAATGCAATAGAGACTTTTGAGCCTTGTGTTAGGTCGGGGCAAAGAACAAGAACTTCATTCATATTAGGGGCATAATTCCCTGCACCATCACTGAAATTTGTTCCGCTTGGAGGAGGAGGAATAATACCACTACAATTTAAAGGATTCGCTTGATTATAGTCAGGGTCTGATAAAAGCAGAGCTTGATTTAAGGCAACAAAGCTAATAAACGCAAAGAATACACTGAATACTATTTTCATTTTTTCTTGTTTTTAATTTCTAGATCAAGGATGTAGCTTGATTTAACAACTAGCAGTTTATTTTGATTTTTAACAATAAAATACTGCGTAAAATCTTCAATTTTAAGACCAAAATCTGTAAAATTTGCAACTTGTTTTTTTACTTCAATTTCAGGGAAATCCATTGTTTTACCTTCAGGGAGCGGCGTGAAATAACACGAATTTTCAAGTGCATATTCTAGGATTGTTATTTTTGATTTAGTAAAACCGTTTAGTTCTTGAGTAGTATAACTTTTTAAAAGTTCCTTTTTATAATTTTGAGCATTTAAGTTATTACTAGAGAATAGTAGTATTAAAAATAGTTTGCCATTCATTCCGTAAAATTAAGTAGTCTTGATTTTCAATTCTTATAAATTCAGTTAATATTATTGAGCAGGCTCTTTTATCTTTGCGCCATAAATCAAAGCTATATGAAATATTTGTTGGTTGTTTTGTTTTTTGTTTTTT
>ENA-UOYL01000870-UOYL01000870.1-marine-metagenome-genome-assembly--contig:-NODE-870-length-10572-cov-2.598571_pt1 | contig 10572 bp, 8 predicted proteins | sample MGYA00238173_ERZ767189 | MGnify/ENA primary metagenome ERZ767189 (study PRJEB28943, sample SAMN06267163) | marine metagenome | isolation source: Columbia River Estuary | place: USA:Columbia River Estuary... | reverse complement strand
CATAACTGTGCTCGAGTTGCAGCAAACCACAAGAGTTTGCACCTTCGTGGCACTTCAGCAGCCGAATTGGGCCCTTAGAAATATTTTTTCCATCATTGGACCGAGGGAAAGTGCCAGTGAGATACTGCTCCCCTAGATCAAGAACTGGTACCAGATTTCGATTACCGCAAACTCGGCAGGCTGTAATCGCTTGTGGCACGAAGCCATAATAGTGTGTCAAGCCGCGCGACTACTTGTCTCGTATCAGTGTGAACTACGCAAAAATAAGGGAGAAAACTTGCTTTGTGGCGTCGAGCAGTGAACCTGGCAGGAAGCCAATTATCAGCGTTGTTGCCACTGCCATTGTGATTGCCAGACCAGCGGACTTCGAGACTGAAACCGGAGCATCATCTGCCGGATCGCTCAGCCACATGCTGACCATGATGCGCAAGTACAAGAACGCTGCGATCACCGCAGCAAGCATCGCTGCAACTGCCAGCGCGTAACTCTCGACAGAAACTGCTGCGCGGATGATGCCAAACTTGGCAACGAAACCAGAAGTAAGTGGCACGCCGGCCTGGGCCAACAACAACACGGTCATGCCAAGCGCCAGCACAGGACGTTTCTTGCCAAGGCCCTTAAATGCATCGAGCGTTGTCGCGTTGTCGCCTTCGCCTGCAACAACTGAGACCACAGCAAACGTGCCAATCACAAGAATCGAATAGATAAACAAGTAGCCCATTGCAGACGAGATACCAAGATGCGAATCACTATGACCGATGTGCGCAGCAGCCTCAAGACCAACCAAGATAAAACCTGCATGGCTGATGGATGAGTACGCAAGCATGCGCTTTACGTCGGTCTGCACTACCGCCAACACCGAACCAACAACAAGTGTGAGCAAAGCCAGAACGAGAATGGCCGGGCGCCAGTCGTCGATGCGACTTGGCAACGCAATCATGAATACACGAATGAGTGCAGCAAATGCTGCGACCTTTCCGACCGAACCCATGAGCGCAGTAATTGGTGTTGGCGCACCCTGGTAGACGTCGGGTGTCCAAACATGGAATGGAACAAGCGAAACCTTGAACGCGAAACCAACGAGCAGCAAAGCAATGCCGGCGAGTAGCAAACCGTCGTTAGCTGGCACCGTAACCTCGTCGGCAAATACTTTGGCCATTGACTGCAAGTTGGTCGTACCCGATGCACCAAACAACAACGCAACTCCATATAAGAAGAATGCCGAGGCAAAACCACCGAGAATGAAGTACTTAAGGCCGGCCTCGCCACTTTGTGTGCGACTGCGACTCGACGCGGTAAGCAAATAGAACGAAAGGCTCAAAGTCTCAAGACCAAGGAACAACACCAAGAGGTCGTTGGCCGAAACCATCACTACCCCACCAATTGCAGCGGCAAGTATGAGGCCATATACCTCAGGAGCATCTTCGCCTTCACGAGTGAGATAGTCGTTGACAACGAGTGAGGCAAGAGCAACCGACACGCAAATAGTGAACGTTGCAAAAAGTGCAAAGTGATCAAACGCAAGAGCACCACCCACAAGCGTGGACGGCGCGTCGTCGCCCATTTGACTCCACAACACTCCGGTCAAAACTGCTGCAGTAACTGCCGTGATCACCGAGGCCGTGGCATACCAACCACGCTTCCACTGTGGTGTGAGCGAACCAACAAGGATCAAGAACAATGCGCCACCGAGCAGCGCAAGAATTGGGCTGATCTTGAACCACTGAATGGCTGGGCCCTCAAACGTGGATGTTGCTGCAATCATTCTCGTCATCATTTGCTTGCCTCAACATGCTCGATCAGTGCCTTGACGCTTGGCTCTATGCGATCGAGCATCGGCTTTGGATACACACCTGCAAACACGATGGCTGCAACAAATACTGAAAGCAACAAACCTTCGCGCAACGTGATTTCAGGAAATGACTTGTTGTCATCATTTGGCTCGCCATGAAATACGCGCTGATAAGCCCAAAGCAAATAAAGCGCAGCAAGAATGACACCAACAGTGGCGACAACAACCCACCAGCGAGCTGTTTCAAATGAACCGATGAGTACGAGGAACTCACCAACGAAACCATTGAGGCCCGGCAAGCCAATTGACGACAACATCACGATCATGAAAAAGCCAGCGAAGATTGGCGCAACGGCCTGGATACCACCAAGCTCCGAGATTTGACGAGTGTGGCGGCGCTCATAGATCATGCCTACGAGCAAAAACAACGCACCAGTTGAAACACCGTGGTTAACCATCTGCATCACGCCACCCGTAATGGCTTGCGTAGTCATTGCAAATGTGCCGAGCACGATGAAGCCAAGGTGAGCAACCGACGAATATGCAACGAGACGCTTGAGATCTTTTTGCATCGTTGCGGCGATTGCGCCATACAGAATGCCAATGACTGCAAGCGTGAGTAACACGGGCTTGGCCCAAATCGCTGCTTGTGGAAACAGATACACACCAAAGCGCAACATGCCGTACGTACCCATCTTGAGCAACACACCAGCCAAGATGACCGAGCCACCAGTTGGCGCCTGCGTGTGCGCATCGGGCAACCATGTGTGCAACGGAAACAACGGAACCTTGACCGCAAACGCGATCATGAATGCAACGAACAACCAGCGGCCAGTGCCCGTAGCGAAGTTGGCCTTTTCGGCTATCTCAACCAAGTCAAATGTGAGCGCGCCCGTGTCGCGACGTGCCAAGAATGCTGTGGCGACGATGCCAACCAGCATGAACGCCGAGCCAGCCATGGTGTACAAAAAGAATTTGGTTGCGGCATACACGCGCTTCTCGTAACCCCAGCCACCGATGAGGAAATACATCGGAACCAACACAATTTCGAAAAACACGAAAAACAAAAACAGGTCAAGGCTGAGGAAACTGCCCATGACGCCGGCTTCGAGCAACAGCATCCACGCCAGATACGACTTGTGGTCGTGGTGTGGATCGATGCCAACAATGACAAGCGGGAACAACACACCGGTGAGCACCACCATAAATAATGAAATGCCGTCGACACCCAAGTGCCACGAGATGCCCCACTCACTGATCCATGAGTGCTTTGACACGAACTCGAAACCCGCTGCACCAGTAGGGAACTTGATAAGCATCCACACACTCATTGCGCCAGTTGCGATGCTCGAAACGAGCGCAGCAAGCTTGACCCACTCGCCATGCTTCTTATTCAGTAATGAAACAAGGACTGCGCCGAGCAACGGCATCAGTACGAGCATCGTGAGGATCGGGAAACTTGCCGTGGCCTCACCAGCCTTTGTGACTGAAGCAAACATCAGATAAGCCCTCTCAATACAAACCACGCCAAGAGCACAACAACACCAACTGCGATAACTGCCGCGTAAGCACGCACAAAACCGCTCTGACTCTTGCGAACTTGGCCAGCCACAGATCGCACAATTGTGGCCGTGCCGTTGACTGCCCCATCGACAACATGTGCATCAACCCACGCGACACCATTAAACAACGCGTTGCCTGGGCCACTCACCAACCTGGCTGCAGTGGCGTCATAGTTCCATGCCTGCTCCAGAATCTTTGGCTCGATGGCCTTGATTTTGTGCTTGGCATACACAGCAAAAGCCGCAACGATGCCAAGCACTGCAACGACTACAGCAACGCCAAGTAGTAGATACTTGTTTTGATATGCCCAAGTTTCCTTAATGTGGGCCTCTGACTCTTCGACTACCGGCGCAAGCCAGTGCTCCAAAAATGCCGTCTTCTTGGAGAAGGGCAACTGCAGCGCACCACCAACCATTGCAAGACCAGCAAGCACGACAAGTGGCATCAACATGATTCGTGGGCTTTCATGTGGAGTGAAGTCGCCATGCGCACCGTTTTCGGCAGCATGATCATTCCATTTTGCCTCGCCGTAAAACACCATGATTACTTGACGAGTCATGTAGTACGCCGTCAACAGTGCGGTGATTACACCAACAACGTAGAGCCCGCGGTTGTTGGCATAAACGTAGAGCAAAATTTCGTCCTTCGACCAAAAGCCCGCAAATGGTGGCACACCCGCAATTGCGAGCCAGCCGATAATAAATGTGATTGCAGTAACTGGCATTGCTTTGCGCAACGCACCCATGCGACGCATGTCTTGCTCGTGATGCATGCCATGAATGACCGAGCCAGAGCCGAGGAACAACAGCGCCTTAAAGAACGCGTGAGTGATCATGTGGAAAATAGCGGCGACGTAAGCGCCCGAACCGATCGCCAAGAACATGAAACCGAGCTGCGACACCGTTGAGTACGCCAACACTTTCTTGATGTCGTTTTGCGCAACAGCAACTGTGGCCGCATACAACGCAGTTGCAGCACCGACGCACGCAATAACTGTTGGCGCCCATGAATACGACTCGTGGAGCACCGGACTCATGCGCGTCATCAAGAACACACCAGACGTCACCATGGTTGCCGCGTGGATAAGTGCCGAAACCGGTGTTGGACCTTCCATCGCATCTGGCAACCAGAGATATAACGGCAACTGTGCGCTCTTGCCACATGCACCGACAAACAACAACATCGCGATTGCGGTTGCGGTCACCGGGGCTAACGAACCGGAATGAGCAGCCTCATTGATGCCGTCATACGAGAGTGTGCCTACTGCACTGAACGCCAAAAACATTGCCGTCATTACGCCGAAGTCGCCAATTCGGTTGGTGACAAATGCTTTTTTGCCTGCAACTGCAGCAGAGCCGCGGGTGTGCCAGAACGAAATGAGGAAGTACGAGCAAGCGCCAACGCCCTCCCACCCGAGGAAAGTAACGAGCAAGTTTTCGCCAAGCACCAACATGAGCATGGAGAACACAAACAAGTTGAGGTACAAGAAAAACTTCGGAAACTTTGGATCACCGTGCATGTAGCCAATGGCATACAGATGAATCAACGAACCGATTCCAGTGATGAATAGCGCCATCGTGATCGACAACGGGTCTGCCAACAACGCCATGTCGACTTGCAGCGAACCAACTGGTATCCACTTAAACATCGTGACAACTTGGTGGCGCTCTTCTGCCGGGCGTGAAAGCAGATTGAAAAACACCGCGACGGTAATGAGGAACGACCCGATGGTCATGAACGATGCAAGCCAGCCAGCCTTCGGCTCGCCCAAGCGCTGGCCAAGAACCAGGATCGCGAGTGCACCGAATAGCGGCAACACAGGCACGAGCCAAAGATGATCGATGAAGAAACCGGTCATGGCTTAGCCCTTCAACTCTGCAAGGTCGTCAACAGTAATGCCACTGCGACGGCGCATAATCGCAACGATGATGCCTAGGCCAACTACTACTTCTGCTGCTGCCACCACGAGCACGAAGAACACAATTGCCTGACCATTAATGTCATTAAGTCGACGACCGAGTGTTACAAACGTGAGGTTGACTGCGTTCAGCATCAACTCGATGCACATAAACATGACAAGTGGGTTGCGGCGCACCAACACACCAACGGTGCCAATTGTGAAGAGCACCGCGGACAACATGAGGTACCACGTTGTGGTTGGAACAACGACGAGTGCGTTCATGGCTTGCCCGCCGTGCGGCGACGCGACAACAACACGGTGCCAACAACGGCCACGACCAACAAGATCGAGGTCACTTCAAAGGCCACCACGTAGTCGGAAAAGATGGAGGTTGCTAATTGCTGAATATTGGCATCCGGATTGTCTCCAGCAACATTGCTTGCAATGCCTTCACCGCGCGAAAGGACCGAATCTGCACCGGTGTAAATGGCCGCCGCCAATAATCCGAGCAAACTCACACCAACGACGCCAGCAACCCAGCGCTGACCAGCGAGCGGCTCGGTCTTCAGGTTTTCAACTTGGTCAACACCAAGCAACATGATCACGAACAAGAACAACACCACGATGGCGCCGGCATACACAATCACTTGCACTGCGGCCAGGAACTCGGCGTGTTGGGCCACGAACAACACTGCAATTCCAAACAAGGTCAACACCAAGCTAAGTGCTGCGTGCACTGGATGCTTGCGCAACACCACACCGAGCGCGCCAACAATGATCATCGCTGTGGCACAAACAAAAACGAAGAGTTCCATTAGTCGCTGCTTGCCTCTGGGGCGCGAACGCCATAGCCAAGCTCGCCACTCCAGCCAACTACACCACTAAATGTTGCATCACCCGACGACGCAGTTGCTCGCATCCAACCCGAAGTGTTTTGATCTTCGCCCGGACGCCAGTCTTCCCACGGCATGTGCTGTGGTTGACCGTCTTCGCCTACCAACAATTCGTCCTTGGTATAAATCGCATCTTGGCGATTGGTGAACGAGAACTCGAACAACTTTGATTCGGTGATTGCTTCTGTTGGGCATGCTTCGACACACAAGTCGCAGTGAATGCAACGCAGATAGTTGATCTCGTAAATCCATCCAAAGCGCTCGCCTGGCGATGTTGGATTATCGGGATCGTTGTCGGCACCACGAACGTGAATGCATTTTGCTGGGCACACTGCTGCACACAGCTCGCAACCGATGCACTTTTCCATGCCGTCTTCGTAACGGTTGAGAACGTGGCGACCATGCAAGCGGTCTGGCTTGTCGATCTTCGCGTCCATCTCTTCGGCACGCTTGCTTGACTCACCACTCTTTGACTTGTTGATCGACTTGCGACGCACGCGACCGCCCGAATATTGGGTAGTCACCTGATTTTTTTTACCGCGCTGACGAGCAGTAACTAAAAAGCCTCCGAAGTAACCCATTAGAACATCGACCCTTCGGCTTCACGTTGCTTGGCACTGACTTTGAATGCTGCTTGCAACAGCGCATAGCTGGCTCCGAGAACTGCTACCGAAACTCCAGTAACAACGAATGTGTTCCAACCCTGGTCACGACCAAGGCGCTGTGCTGCGATCAACATAAACCAACCAAGCGACGCAGGGATCAACACTTTCCAGCCCAAGTCCATCAACTGGTCGTAGCGGAAGCGTGGCAACGTGGCTCGCAGCCAGACATATATATAGAGAAACACGAGCACTTTGGCAAACAGCCAAATGGTGCCCTCAATGCCGTTTGGAATAAACGGAATATCAAGAACTATGCCACCGAAAGAGATGGGCTGTGGGCCACCAAAAAACAGCGTGACGATTAGCGCGCTCATGGTCACTGTGTTCATGAACTCTGCAAGATAAAACAATGCAAATCGGATGCTCGAATACTCGGTATTAAAACCACCAACCAATTCTTGCTCGGCTTCCACCAAGTCGAATGGAGGGCGATTGAGTTCGGCAGTTGCTGCAATGAGGAAGATTGCGAATGGTACGACACCTGTGGCAACAACGTTCCAGTTGCCGATTGAGCTTTGAGCAGCAACAATTCCGCTGGTTGAAAGTGTGCCTGTCACCAAGAAAACTGTGCCGAGCGAAAGGCCAAGCGCGGCTTCATAACTCACCATCTGCGCCGATGCACGCACTGAACCCAACAGTGGATACTTTGAACCGCTCGACCAGCCAGCCAACATGATGCCGTAGACAGCAATGGCCGAAATGGCGAGCGCAAACAACACACCAACCGGTGGGTCGGCAAGTTGTACGCGAGTTGTATTTCCAAACCATGTCACCATGCCGTTATTGCCATTGCGAAAGTCACCGCCGAGCGGAATAATTGCAAACGACAAAAATGCTGGGACGAACGACAAGAACGGGGCGAGCTTAAACACGAAACGATCTGAACGCTCTGGAATGAGATCTTCTTTGAAGAACAACTTGATGCCGTCGGCAAGTGTTTGTAGCAATCCGAACGGACCAGCCTTGTTTGGGCCGATGCGGTTTTGCATTCCCGAGATCACTTTGCGCTCAAACCACACCATCAGCATGGTTGCAACAAGGCCCGTCACGAACACAGCGAGCACTTTGAGGAGCACAATGATGAGTGGTACCCATAGCAAATTACCGTTGAGCATCGGGTCGATTGCAAACATATTGCTCATGACATCTTCTCGATTTTGAGATCAATGACGTCTTTGGTGACATCCAATAATTCGCGTGCATCTGAGCCACTCAAATTGATTGGCAACCATGCGGTGCCGCGCAACACGTCGACAGACTCTTGCAACGGCAACACCAATGTGGCTCGCTGCGAAGTGACACGCACCGACTCGCCTACTTGCGCACCAATGCGCGGCACGTCGAGCGGATTGACAATGACTGCCGCCGAGATGCCAAGAGTTGCCAATGATGGGCTCTTGGCGGTGCCGATTGCATTGTCGTACAACTTGCGCGACACAACTGCGCGATAGTCGTAGGAATTACGCTCATTGCTCGCACCATCGGCGCGCGTGAGCGCTATTGGAGTTGGATGTGCGACGATCACTCCGTCGTGCTCTACTGCGTGGGTATCGATTGCGGGCACAAACTCACTTACTCCCGAAATCATTGCGGCATGTACTTCGTTATACGAAGCAAAACCCAAATCGTGTGATGTTGCTGTGCCCAACTCGACTGCAATCATCCAGTCTGGGCGCGAAGTGCCAACTGGCGTGATCGACTGCGCAACATTGCTGATGCGACCCTCCACGTTTGTTGTCGTGCCCTCTTTTTCGCCATAAGCAGCTGCTGGCAACACAATGTCGGCAAGTGCTGACGACTGTGTAATAAAGGTGTCGATTGCAATGATGTTGCGCGCGCCAGAAATACCACGGCGAGCCAAGTCGGCATCAGGAACATCGGAGAGCGGGTCGGCGCCGAGCAAAACTAGACATTCGATCTTGCCTGCTGCGGCTGCTTCAAGAATTTCGGCTGTTGACTTGCCGCCATTGCGCGGCGTGAGTCCTGCAGTGATTGCGCCACGGACGTTGCCGCGACGCAATGCTGGAAGCACTGTGGCGTGCGGTGCAATATGCAGCACCTCTGCAAGCGCATGCACAACTGACTCTTCGGATTCGGCCAAGTTCATACGACCCACGATGACAACCACTGAACCACTTGCAATCTGTGCCGTAAATGCTGCATCAGTAGCAAGCGCACGCAGTGCAGCTGCTGTCTTACCCGGCTCAACATGAACTTTCTTCCACGCCTTGCCCGCCAAGCCCGTTGCGCGAGGTGACACTTCAATAACACGACCTGTGCGCTTCTCTGCTGCATGTCGCACACGTAGGTACAAAATTGGCAACTCTTCTTTGAGATCTGGAGCGAGCAAGATAATGGTCTTGGCCGTGTCGATGTCGGCAATTGTTGCTTGAGGCAACGAGAACACTTGTGGTGGAAGTCCATCTGCGAGTTGTGAGTCGCGTGAGTCGACACCGAGTGCATTGGCAAGTTGTGCCCATGCAAATGCATCTTCATTTGTGCCACGTGCTCCACCGATAATGGCAACTGATTGTGGACTGACGGTGAGCGCTGTGCGCAACATGCGAGCAACCGAATCGATAGCCACAGACCAACTCGATGCACTCAAATTGCCACTCGCGTCTTTAATCAACGGAGTCGTCAGGCGATCCTTTGAGTTGATCGACTCAAAATTGAAGCGGCCCTTGTCGCACAGCCAACCCCAGTTGACTGGCTGACTGTCAACACCCTGATAACGAACCAACTCGTCGCGGCTGCTTTGCACAACTGTGCGACAACCAACTGAACATGTTGTGCACGTGCTCTCCACATGTTCGATGTCCCACGGGCGAGCCTTAAATCGGTAAGGCTTTGCAGTGAGCGCACCAACTGGACAAATTTGCACAGTGTTGCCCGAGAAGTACGAGCTGAAAGGCTCGTCAGGAAATGTCATTACTTGCGTGTTGTTTCCGCGACTCGTAAACGAAATCAACGCATCGCCAGCAACTTCATCGGCAAAGCGCGTGCAACGATCGCACAAGATGCAACGCTCGCGATCGAGATACACATTTTCGCTAATTGCGATTGGCTTCTCGTAGTGACGCTTCTCTTCAACAAAGCGGCTTTCGCCAGGACCATGACTAAATGCTTGGTCTTGTAATGGACACTCGCCACCTTTGTCGCACACTGGGCAGTCGAGCGGATGGTTAGCAAGCAGCAACTCGAGCACGCCCTCTTGGGCTTTCTTGACACCCTCGGTCTCGGTGTTAACAACTTGACCATCTGCAACGGGTGTCATGCACGACACCACCATCATTGGACCTCGTGGTCCAACAACTTCAACGAGGCACTGGCGACACATGCCCACCGGTTCCATGCGTGGGTGATAACAAAAGCGTGGAATGAAATCGTCCGTGCGGTCTGCCGCAGCAATGATCATCTCGCCTTTACGTGCAGCAACGACTTTGCCGTTGATGGTGACGCTGACGGCATTTGGATCCACGACTGGCTCTGGCGCTGTGATGTTTGAGTCGACCGTTGTCATGACTATGCCGACACCACTGATGGGGTTGAAACCGCGGTCACGGGAATTGAGATGCGCTTAACCAAACGAGCTTCAAATTCGCTGCGGAACAATGTAATTGCGGAGTGCAACGGCGCAAATGCAGACGGCCCAACGAAGCAAATCGTTGTCATCTTGTAAGGAAAAGGCACAGCTGCCAATCCTAATTTTTCGTTAGATGCGTGGGGGAAATCTCCCGGACAGATCATTGCACCGAC
>ENA-UOYL01000863-UOYL01000863.1-marine-metagenome-genome-assembly--contig:-NODE-863-length-10610-cov-5.536599_pt1 | contig 10610 bp, 9 predicted proteins | sample MGYA00238173_ERZ767189 | MGnify/ENA primary metagenome ERZ767189 (study PRJEB28943, sample SAMN06267163) | marine metagenome | isolation source: Columbia River Estuary | place: USA:Columbia River Estuary... | reverse complement strand
GCCCACTTGAGCCCCGAGTCTGAGCGGGTGAGTAAATACTCTGCAATGAGACGGCCCGTAAAGCCAGTGGCGCCGTGAACCACGATGTCGAATTCTTTGGTCATTGTTTACTTTGATTAAATGGAGACCTCTCGAGTTAAGCTTTCGTCTCTTTCAAAAGAAATGTCTTCGGCTTCAGCGAGTGGTGAGTGAACTAGTAAGTCGTAAAGTGTCTGTGATTTTTTTGTCAAATTGTCATAACAAGTATTTGACATTAAAACCCCAATAATTTTACCTTTTTCAGCCAGAAATTGAGGCCCTTGAGTTTGTGCAGCTTTCACTATCTTGTGCAATTGATTCTCAGTGTTTTTTAAATGCCAAGTAGTCATTAGGGATCCTTTAGGGGGCTTTAATTGTGTTCTTAAATTGAGCTAAAAAATTTATCTTGCATTTATTTCAGCCCATATTGCAAGCAAACGCCAAGCAATCCACAAACCCCAATCACATGCATCACATTGAGCTTGAATTTGAGCAGAGCAACGGCAGCAGCCACTGCAATGAGCGCGGAGGGTATGTCCAATGATCCAGTAAAGCCCTGCGGCCAGAGGGTGTGATAGCCAAAGAACAATGCCAAATTCACAATGACTCCAACCACCGCCGCAGTAATGGCCGTCAGTGGCGCCGTGAATTTCAAATCATTGTGGGTGCTCTCTACAAAGGGCCCACCAGCCAAGATAAAAATAAACGATGGTAAAAAAGTGAACCATGTCACCAATGTGGCAGCCAAGGCGCCGGCCAAAAACAAACTGTCAGGGCCCAGTACAGCCTTCACATAGCCTCCCACAAAACCCACAAAGGCCACCACCATGATCAGCGGGCCAGGGGTGGTTTCGCCCAGAGCCAAGCCATCGATCATTTGGGTGGCTGTGATCCAGCCAAACTGTTCAACTGCACCTTGGTACACATACGGCAACACGGCATAAGCACCGCCAAAGGTCAGCAGCGCAGCTTTGGTAAAGAACCAGCTCATTTGGGTGAAGGTGTGATCCCATCCGTTTTGTGTCACCAAGTAGCCCATGGGCAAGGCCCATAAAACGAAGCCTGACAAAAGTACTTGCATCAAGCGCTTGAAAGAAAACACGGCATGCGAAGGTGTGGGGGTGTCATCGTTGATCAGTGCCGTTCCAAAATTGGCTTGTGAAGCGGCATGGCCACCACCTGCACTGAAGGACTCAGGCCGCATGCGTCCCCCTACAAAACCAATCAAAGCAGCTGCCAAAACGATGAGAGGAAAGGGCACATTCAAGGCAAAAATGGCCACGAAACTTGCCGCAGCGATGGCCAGCAGCAGATTATTTTTCAATGCACGCGAGCCTATGCGATGAGCTGCTTGAATGACGATGGCTGTCACTGCAGGCTTGATGCCATAGAACAAACCAGCTACCCAAGCTACTTGACCGTAGGCGATATAAATCCACGACAAAGCTATCAAGAGAAACAGCGACGGCAGCACAAACAAAACACCAGCCACAATGCCCCCCCTTGTTTTGTGCATCAACCAGCCAATGTAGGTGGCCAGTTGTTGGGCTTCTGGTCCGGGCAAGACCATGCAGTAATTGAGCGCATGCAGGAAACGTTTTTCAGAAAGCCAACGCCTGCGCACCACCAACTCTTCGTGCATGATGGCAATTTGGCCAGCAGGGCCGCCAAAGCTGATGAATCCCAACTTCAGCCAAAAGGCAAAGGCTTGCCAAAAACTCACAGGAGCTGGTGGTTCAGTCAGAGCTGTATTCACGGTTGGGTTTGGAGATGGCATGGTTATCCAAGTCTATCGGGTTATGGCCAATGTCATCCTGCCAAATTGGTTTGACAATTCTTTTAAAGCAAAAGGGTCAGAAAGTAGGCAATGACTTATTTTGCCGATAGACTTTCTCCTATATTTCAATGGAGTCACTCATATGAATTCTTTAAGTTTGAATCAAGCACAGGCCATCATTTCAGGAGCCTTGGCTGCTGCCCGTCACAAAGGCTATAAACCCATGGGCGTTGTGGTGGTTGACGCTGCGGCTCAAGCCATTGCCTTTGCGCGCGAAGATGGTGCCAGTGCTTTGCGCTTAGACATTGCACATGGCAAAGCAGGAGCAGCCATTGGCATGGGTGTGAGCAGTCGAGCCTTGGCGGTACGCGCCAAAGACATGCCCGCTTTTTTCGGCACCATTGCCACGAATGCACAGCAGCCCTTTATTCCACAAACAGGTGCGGTTCTGATTACCAATGCACAAGGCGATATTGTTGGTGCAGTGGGGGCATCTGGCGGAACAGGCGATGAGGACGAAGAAATTGTCATTTCAGGAATTGGCGCCGCTGGGTTGAACCATCTTTCATAAACTCATTTCGATCGCCGTGGTCGAAAGAGTTTGAACCGCAGCATTTGAATCTATTCTGAAATAGCACCCATGGAAATCAAGGTCAACTTTCTCGACAAGCTTCGTGTTGAAGCCAAGTTCGATGACTTTACGCTTGTGGCCGACCAGCCCATCCGATACAAAGGCGATGGTTCAGCCCCTGGCCCCTTTGATTACTTTTTAGCTTCGTCGGCTTTGTGCGCGGCTTACTTTGTGAAGTTGTATTGCCTCACGCGCAATATCTCGACAGAAAATATTCGCCTCTCTCAAAACAACATTGTTGATCCAGAAAACCGTTATCAGCAGATTTTTAAAATCCAAGTTGAATTGCCATCTGAAATTTCAGAAGTCGACAGACGTGGCATTTTGAATTCGATTGAGCGCTGCACTGTTAAAAAAGTAGTGCAAGCCAGCCCCGAATTTGTCATTGAAGAAGTGGCCAATTTGGACGCAGATGCACAGTCCTTGCTTACCCTAAAACCATCAGCCGAGACCAACACCTTTATCTTAGGTAAAGATTTGCCCTTGGAGCAAACCATAGCCAACATGTCGGGCATCTTGGCCAACTTAGGCATCAAGATTGAAATTGCATCGTGGCGCAACATCATTCCCAACGTATGGTCTTTGCATATTCGCGATGCGCATTCGCCCATGTGTTTTACCAATGGCAAAGGCGCTACCAAAGAAAGTGCATTGGCCTCAGCGCTGGGTGAATATATAGAGCGCTTGAACAACAACCATTTTTACGCTGGCGCTTACTGGGGAGAAGACTTGGCTAACGCCGAGTTTGTGCACTACCCTAACGAGCGATGGTTCAAGCCGGGTAAGAAGGATGCATTGCCCAAAGAAATTTTGGATCCCTATTGCCTCCAAATTTATAACCCAGAGGGTGAGTTAAAAGGCTCGCATTTGATTGACACCAACTCGGGCAATGTGGCGCGTGGTATTTGTTCATTGCCTTTTGTTCGGCATTCAGACAAGCAAGTGATCTACTTCCCCTCTAATTTGGTAGAGAACTTGTTTGTGAGCAACGGCATGAGCGCTGGCAACACCTTGGCCGAAGCACAGGTGCAATGCTTGTCAGAAATTTTTGAACGCGCCGTTAAGCGTGAAATTTTGGAAGGCGAAATTTGTTTGCCTGATGTGCCACCAGACGTGCTGGCCAAATACCCCAGCATCATGGCCGGTATTCAAGGCCTTGAAGCCCAAGGTTTTCCGGTGTTGGTGAAAGACGCCTCATTGGGCGGTACCTACCCCGTCATGTGCGTCACCCTAATGAACCCCCGTACAGGCGGTGTGTTTGCTTCCTTTGGCGCGCACCCCAGTTTAGAAGTGGCTCTGGAGCGCAGCCTGACAGAGCTGTTGCAAGGCCGCAGCTTTGAAGGTTTGAACGATTTACCGCCCCCCACCTTTGAAAGCAACGCCGTGACCGAGCCCTACAACTTTGTAGAGCACTTTATCGACTCTAGTGGCATTGTGTCTTGGCGCTTCTTTAGCGCCATGCCAGATTATGAGTTTGTCGAATGGAATTTTACAGGTCAAGGCAACACAGCCAATGCAGACGAAGCCGCAACTTTGTTTGGTATTTTGCACAAGATGGGCAAAGAGGTTTACACCACCGTACACGACCAATTGGGCGCCATTGCTTGCCGAATTTTGGTGCCGGGCTATTCTGAAATTTATCCCGTAGAAGATCTGATTTGGGACAACACCAACAAAGCCTTGTTGTTTCGAGAAGATATTCTGAACTTGCATCGCTTAAACGATAAGCAATTGACCGCATTGCTAGACCGTTTGGAAAACAACGAGCTAGACGAATACGCCGACATTGCAACGCTCATTGGCATTGAGTTTGATGAGAACACCGAATGGGGTCAACTGACAGTGCTGGAGCTGAAATTGCTGATTCATCTGGCGTTAAAGCAATTGGAAGCCGCACAAGATTTGGTAGGTGCCTTTTTGCAATACAACGACAACACCGTTGAACGCAAACTGTTTTATCAAGCTTTGAATGTGGTGCTAGAGGTTGCCTTAAACCCAGAACTCGAGATTGAAAACTACGAACACAACTTCCGCCGCATGTTTGGCAACGCGCGAATGGACGCCGTGTTGGGCTCGGTAAATGGCAGTGTGCGTTTCTTTGGTTTAACACCTACCAGCATGAAGTTGGAAGGTTTGGACAGACACCACCGCTTGATTGACAGCTACAAGAAACTGCATACGGCCAGGGGAAAGAGTCTGTCTTGAATCGAGTTACCTAAATGAGCTACAGCCTGGTCTGGTTCAAACGTGACTTGCGTTGGCAAGATCATGAGGCGCTGGCCCATGCTGCCAGGCAAGGCCCCGTGCGCTGTATTTACGTTGTGGAACCCGAGTTGTGGTTGCAACCCGATGTGGCACTTCAGCACTTTGAATTTATTCGAGAGTCCTTGCAGGACCTTGATGCGCATTTAAGAACACTCGGTGGGTGCGTGGAAATTCACACAGGTGAGTTGCCCGAGGTGCTGACAAAAATTTGGCATGATGCACCATTTTCTGGGCTTTATGCCCATGAGGAAACGGGCAACGCGTTCACCTACGCACGCGATCTCAAAGTGGGTGCATGGTGTCAAGCGCACAGCGTTCATTGGCAAGAGTTTGCACAATTTGGTGTGGTGCGCAGGTTAAAAAACCGCAACCTATGGCAAGCTGCATGGGAGCGGCACATGGCATCGCCCCAGCAAAATCCGAATTCTTTGACGTTTTGGAAGTCGCCATCTGCAGCACCCTTCGTGATGTCTGCGCCATCTCATTTGCTGCACAACCCGCCTCTCAGACAGCGCGGCGGTCGTACCCTTGCGTTGACCACGCTGCATAGTTTTTTAAACGCCCGAAGCATTGGTTATCGCGGTGGTATTTCTTCACCTTTGTCTGCGCCCGATGCCTGCTCACGTCTTTCCGCATATCTTGCCTTTGGGTGCATCAGCATGCGAGAGGTCGTGCAAAGTACGCGCGCGCACATGGCCAGCTTGCCGCCACAGGCCAGTCGTCATCGTGCTGGTTTAAGTGGTTTCTTGAGTCGCTTGTATTGGCACTGCCACTTCATACAAAAGCTTGAAAGTGAACCTGCCATCGAGTGGCGGAATATGCACCGCGGCTATGATGACTTGCGCGAACAAGACTTCAATTCCGAATACTTTGAGGCTTTGAAAAATGCACGTACAGGTTGGCCTATGGTGGATGCTTGCGTCGTCATGCTTCGAGAAACAGGTTGGCTCAATTTTCGGATGCGGTCCATGTTGGTTTCGGTGGCGGCTTATCCACTGTGGCTGCATTGGCGTCCTGTGGGCGAATGGCTTGCCACGCAATTTTTAGACTACGAACCTGGCATTCACTGGAGCCAACTTCAAATGCAATCGGGCACCACGGGTATCAATACCACGCGCGTTTACAACCCAATTAAACAAGCACAAGATCACGATCCGCATGGCGTTTTTGTTCGGCGCTGGTTGCCCTACATGCGAGATGTTTCAGACACCTGGTTGTTTGAGCCCTCGCTGATGCCGCCGCACTTGCAAACTCACGCATCTATTTCCCTTCAAATTCCCCAGCCATTGGTTGATCTGGCGATGGCCACACGTGCGTCCAAACAGTTGCTACATGCCAGACGTCAAAATTCAGAGGTGAAGGCTGGCAAACAAGCCGTGGTTGAGAAGCATGCTTCGCGTCAAACATTTCGAAAGCGTCCATCTTCTGCCGTAAAAAGCACTGCCGCTTCAGCCCAAATTGGATTTGATTTTTAAAACTGACCTTTGCTTCGACTTCGTCTCGTCGGGCGATCGATCGATTGATTTTCATTCAAACCCGCCTATTCAGGTCTAATCCGGTTGACATTCCGGTCTATGCAGACTTATATTTGGTGCAATGAAGACCGACACCCTCCAAATCACGCTCGAATTACTCAATTTATTGAGTGAGGTTGACGAATTCAAAGGGGCTTGGCGCGCCCTAGGTACGCTAGCGCCAGAGCGACTAAATGAGTTGCGACATGTGGCAACCATTGAAAGCATTGGTTCCTCGACCCGAATTGAAGGCAGCAAGCTGACTGATCGGGAGGTCGAAAAATTACTCTCCAAGCTGGAAATCAAGAAATTCGACAGCCGGGATGAGCAGGAGGTCGCTGGTTACGCCGAGACGATGGAAATGATTTTCCATGCCTTTGACGATATCCACCTCACCGAAAACCATCTCAAGCAGCTCCATCGTGACCTTTTGCGTTACAGCCAAAAAGATGAACGCCATAGAGGTGAGTACAAAAAGTTATCGAACAATGTCGTTGCCTTTGATGCCGACGGCAAGATGATGGGGGTCGTTTTTGAGACCACCTCACCATTTGACACCCCACGTCGGATGACTGAGCTGGTTGAGTGGCTGAAGGAAGCACGAGAACTTAAGCGATTGCATCCACTGCTGGTCGTTGCCGTGTTCATAGTCACTTTTTTGGAAATTCATCCATTCCAAGATGGCAATGGCCGCCTGAGCAGGATTTTGACCACACTACTACTTCTTCAGGCAGGCTATGCCTATGTGCCCTATAGCTCACTGGAAAGCGTCATTGAACAAAGCAAAGAAGCTTATTACTTGGCACTGCGCCACACGCAGCAATCCTTGCAAAGTGAAGCACCCAACTGGCAGCCTTGGCTACTGTTCTTTATGCGGGCTTTGCAACAACAAAAACGCAGACTGGCCGCCAAGGTTGAGCGAGAAAAAGGAGCGCTTGCAACGTTGCCGGAATTGGCCGTCAGAATCTTGGATTACGTTCGAGATCATGGCCGGGTCACCACACGCGACATGGTCCGCGAGTTCGGTGCCAGTCCAAACACCCTTAAAACGACGTTCGGCAATCTCGTTAAAAAGGGGCTTCTGGTGCGACATGGCGGAGGTCGCTCTATATGGTACGGCCTGCCGTGACCACTATTGAACCCGTGCAAACACGGAGTAGCAGGCAAAAAAAAGCCAAGCGGTAAAGCTTGGCTTTTTAGAGGGATGTGGTGGAGCTGGCGGGAATTGAACCCGCGTCCACAAGCCATTTTCGTACAGTTCTACATGTGTAGTCGTCTGATTTAAGTCTCGTCAAATACATCGCGCAGCGACACGCTATGAACCCAACCAGCATCCTATTTTCTCGCGTCACATCAAGGTGCCCGATGTGACGCCAGCCCATATGTTTTACCTTGCAGCCTGGAAGTTTTAGGTTTTAACGCCTAAAGCCCCCTTGCCCAGCCTATCGGCCAACTGTTGCAAGGCTCACCGGATTAAGCGGCGAGTGCGAAACGTTCGTCGTTTGCAGTTAGTTTTTTTTCTGCTGTTTTACGAGGATCAGAACCTCGACATGCCCTGCCACGCGTCCGAACCCATGTCGAAACCAGTGCAGCCCCAAGTTTCGTATTATAGATTAGTCCTTAACTTAGGCCTTCAACCCGGCCATAACGCACCATGGTGCTGCCCACCGTGAAGCGTTTGCTGCGCGTGGGCATGATCAACACCGCATTGTCATAGGGCGTGCACACGGCGTGGCCCGCATCTTCAGCCAAGGCTGTGCCTGACTTCTCAATCACTTCCAAACCGTTGTAAACAGCTAGCCATTCAAAGTCGAGTGACCGTGCCGCATAACCCTCTGTCACTTGCACCACTTTTTGATCAACGGGTGGCAAGCTGCAACGCGAGTCTGCCCATTCGGCAGAAGTCACACCCGTGACTTTCAAGAACTTCAAGGTGGTTTCGCGGGCAATTTGCTCGCAAGCTTTTTCCCAGTGCTGGCCGGCTTCTAGCAAGATGGCGGTGTTGTGTTTGCTTGGATCGCCAAAGGCGGCACGTTCAATCATGCGCAGGCCATTGACGTGACCTGTGTCCATCATGAGCCATTCGGGCAGGCCAATTTTGGCGGCCAACTGAATGGATTTTTGGCCCCCTTTGGGACGAACACCGCACACCATGAGAGGCGCACTGGGTGCGCTCATGGAGTGCAAATCGAGCAGGTAGTCGGCGGTGTCAATGTAGTCCACCAACTCGCGCGCACGGCGTAATTCCACGCTGTCGCGCGGACCCTTCAAAACTTCATCGGACCAAACTCGGTTGAAGTCTTCTTCCACAAACCGGTTGCCATCGGGGTTGGCGGGATCCCACATGTGATAGGCGGCCACGTTGGCAAAGATGAAGGACACCACACCGCAGATGGGTTGGAAGTTTTGCTTGAACAAATAGTCAAGCGTGATGGCGCCGCTCAGTTCATTGCCATGCGTTAAGGCTTGCACAATGACATGCGGGCCTGGCTTTCCTGAATCCATCCGAGTGACATAGTCAATGCCCACATTGCTGGCGCGGTAAGCGCTGATGTCAGGGGCCGTTAACTCGACTTGGAAAGGAGACGCCGTTGTTTTTGCAGAGGTGGTCATATTTTGTGTTTAGAAAAGTCGGCAAGCAAGGCGGTGAGCGCTATGAGGTCTTGATTGAGTTTGTCGTAGCCTGGCCCTTTGTCTCGGCCAGAAGAATCGGTATAAAGCCGCTTGTTCAGTTCAATTTGCAGACTGTGTTTGCCTTGCGACGGGTTAGAAAATGCGCGCACCAATTCAACACCTTTAAAGGGGTCGTTGATTTTGACTTCGTAGCCGCATTGCTGCATGAAATCTTTCACCAAGTGTGTGAACTCGGCCGAGCAGGTGGTGCCATCGCGGTCGCCTAAAACCACATCGGCACGCGCAATGCCAGCGCCGCCTTCACCCATCTTGCCGCTGACAGCACTCATGGAGTGACAGTTGATGTGATAGCACACACCAAATTGTTGATGATGCTCGTTGATCAAGTTTTGCAACTGTGCTTGATAGGGTAGGGCATAGCGCTGAATGCGTTGGTGCACCTCGTCTACAGACAATTTACGGTTGTAGATGGGACGGCCATCGTCTAAGGTGCGCCATATCAATGATTTGCCAATACGGGCTTTGCCACTGGGCTCATAAGCGTGGGGCCACTCGCCTTCAATCATGGCCAGGTCGACATCGCCCACGTGTCTGTTGGGGTCGATGTAGGTGCGCGCAAACTCAGCCAAAAGCAAATGCGCGCCATGCTCTGGGGCATGGGCCCACAAGGCATCGATGAAGACATCTTCACCATCGCGCAGGTCGTCTAGTGGCAAAGCGGCATTGAAGTCATTGGGGAAAACAGGACTCGAATGCGGTGAGTCCATGACCAAGGGCACTGCCTGCTTGGGTTTGAGGAGGGTATAAGCCTCGGTTGTTTGTTTGTTCATAAATTATTTTTTGGCATCTGCCTTGGCATCGCCCTTGCCATCACCTTTTCCGTCGCCCTTGCCATCACCCTTTGCAGAAGCACCGCCTTCCTTCACTTTGACAACCTTGCACTTTTTGAACGCAGGTTCCTTAGCGGTGGCAGGAATGTCCTCGCAAATTTTTTCTACTTTGTAGGCCCAAGCGCTGCTGGCCATGGCCAAGCTGCCCAATAAAGCACTTACAACTGTCAATCGAAGAGCGGTGAAAATAGGCTGAAACATGGTTGAAAATGAGATGATGTGTGACAGAACAAAGCCATTGTCGTTTTCTGGCATGGTTGAATTATCTGAAAGAAGAATCAAATGTCAAATTTGATCCGTTGGCCTTTGGCTGCTTTGGCGGTTTGGGGAGGGGTTTGGTACCTCTATTTGTTCCTGCTTGAACAGGGTGTTCACTCTTCTGTGGCCATGCTTTTTGCAACAAGCGCTGGCGTCATTGCCGCTGCCACTGCTTGGCACAAAGGTTTCTCTCAAGCCAGAACAGCGGCCTTGGCCATGGGATTTCCAGTGTCTTTTTGGCTCATGGGCATGGCCACTGTGCCTGCTTGGGTCTGGTTGTTGCCCTTGATTTTGATCATCTGGATCTATCCCATGCACGCCTGGCGCGATGCCCCCATATTTCCAACCCCCTTGAACGCTTTGCGAGAGGTGCCGCGCTGGGCCATCTTGCCTGCACAAGCCAAGATTCTGGACGCAGGCTGCGGCGCGGGCGATGGCCTGAAGGCTTTGCGACTGGCCTATGTGAATGCACAGTGGATTGGCATTGAATTCAGCCGCCCCTTAAGTTGGTTGGCCAAGTTTCGTTGCCCATGGGCCGAGGTGCGCTGCGGTGATATTTGGGAGGACCATTGGGGCGCCTATGACATGGTGTATTTGTTTCAGCGGCCCGAAACCATGCCCCG
>ENA-UOYL01000859-UOYL01000859.1-marine-metagenome-genome-assembly--contig:-NODE-859-length-10647-cov-3.770861_pt1 | contig 10647 bp, 7 predicted proteins | sample MGYA00238173_ERZ767189 | MGnify/ENA primary metagenome ERZ767189 (study PRJEB28943, sample SAMN06267163) | marine metagenome | isolation source: Columbia River Estuary | place: USA:Columbia River Estuary... | reverse complement strand
ATTCATTTGAAAGTTTTATAAATTCTGTTGAGTTCGAACTGGAATTGTTTCTGAATGAAAAAATACATGTTCTTACTGCTGCATCAACAAAAGTATTATCTTCAGATAAATCTACGATTTGATAAACTGAAACATTACTTAATAATTCATCTCGATATTTCTTGCCGTATAAAGTTGATAAAAATGTATTTGGAAAGATGTAAGAAAGAACAGAATTGAATTTTAAAATTTTTTTGTAAAGAGAAATAAAGTAAATGAATATCTCAAAATCAGGAACTGCTTTGTCAAAATTAGAAAGATATTTCTTTTCAATTTCATTAAAATTTACACCATAAGGCGGATTCCCAATCACCACATCAAAACCACCATTGGCAAATACTTCAGGAAATTCCTTTTGCCAATTAAATGCTTTGTCACCGGCTACAGCTGGGTCATCAATTAAGGAGTTTCCGCATTTAATGTTATTGCTTAGGTTAGAAAGTTTACGGCCTTGTTTGGCGGTGCGTAACCATAAAGACAATTTTGCAATTTCTACGCTTTCTTCGTTAATATCTACGCCATAAATATTGTTTTCCAAAATGGCAATATCGGTATCAAACAAGCGCAAAGGCGTATTGGTCAATTCGGCAATGATATCATCTACAAATTTATGCTCCAGCACTAAAAAGTTCACCGCTTGGTTTAAGAAAGCGCCGCTTCCACATGCAGGATCCAGAATTTTTAAGGTCAGCAGCCAGTCTTTGTATTGGTTTAAGGTTTCGAAAAGCGCAATTCCTTTCGCATTGAGTTTTCCATCGGCTTTTTGGTGTTCAAAAATGGCAATGTCAACATCTAACTTCAGCTCCGTTTTTTTCTCCGAACACAATTTACCAACGGTGTTTTCTACAATGTACTTGGTAATGTATTTGGGTGTATAAAACACGCCATCTTTTTTGCGCTTGCCCTTGGTTTTATCGGCTGCTTCGCCTTTTAATGAGGCTTCAACTTCTTCAATTTCACTTAAAGAATGCTCAAAAATATGTCCAAGAATATTTACATCTACATCGGTGTTAAAATCGTATTTCGATAATTTTAATAAATCATCTTGAAGCACTTCATCATCCACCATTAAGGTGTCTAATACTTCATCCGGTGCAAATATCTCGCCCCCAAATTCCGGAATGAGTACTCCACCTTTTTGGTCTTTTTTTCCAATAAATAAGTTGCTAAAAAACAAGGCGATCAATTCGTACAAGGGCTTTGGCGTGTCGAAGGCGTCATTCTTTAAGTCATTCCATTTCTCCACAATCTGTACAATAGAGTTGGTAGCAACCAATCCTTTGTCTTCGGCAAAAAGCACAAATAATACTTTGTCTAAAAACTTCTGCGATTTTTTAAAGAGCAATAGTTTATCGTATTGTGGATTGTTTTGAACCACATTTTGGAAGAAACTATTTTTAAAGGAAGAGTAGTCTTTGTACAAACTCTTGGTAATATTTTCTTCGTGAAACTTGGTTTCTTGTCGTAATAACTTAGGAATATTTTTATCGAGCAACCCTTCTTTGCGGAGATAGAGGTAAAATCGTTTAAAGGTTTCTTTGTCTAAATTGTACAAATCAAACTCCTCATAATCTGTGGCATCGTCTAAATAAAATCGGAGTTTATGAAAATTCGAAGAGATAACATAGCTACAATCTTTGTGGTTGTTTTTGTATCCGAAGGCTTGGTCTTTAACAGCATCTAGGTTTTTGGTCTTGTTGTCCTTTAATTCAATCACCCCAACCACATTCTCGCCTTGAAAAATAGCACCATCGGCTTTTTTTGAATCGGATTCGTTTTTCTTTTCGGTTTGAATGTTAAACGGTTGTTCGGGAAAAACGGAATATCCCAAGACTGCACCGAAAATATCTTTTATAAAACCTTCTTGGTATTGCTCTTCTTTAGCAATTTTGATGTTGCTTATTTTTTTGGCGCTGTATACTTCATTAAAACGCAAATAGGCCTGATCAACCAATTCTTGGTCAAGGTAGCCCAAATGTTTTCGAATAATTGATTCCTGAAATAATGACATTAATTGAGGTCTGTTTTAAATTGCATAATACACTCTAATAAAGAATCTTCTTGAATTTTTAAAATAGTGTTTCTTAAATTTAGTGTCTTTCTTGCACTTTCTCTATATGGAAAAACGCCAGTTTTTTTAATAAAATAGGTGTTTTCAGACAGGTTTGAATAATACATTAAAAATGCCTCTACATTTCCATAGTTTATAGCTTGATCAACAACAGCAAAACACCAACGATCAGCATAGGTTTTGTCTGGAAAGAAAATCTCTCTTTTTTTTGAAAGCTCTTTATTTTTTTCGAAGAAACTGTTTTTTAGAACCAAAAACTGAGAGCTTATAACCCCATTACTTAAAGATTGATATGCTACATTATTTTTAATAAAGTTATACTGAACGCTATCTTTTTTCTTAAATAAAATGGTGTTGTGAGCGCCAATAACAGCTAACTCCTCTATGCTTTGTGGACTAGCCCAAGTGAAATTTTTTGAAAGATCACGATAATTTTTCTTTCCAGTGTAAAAATTTGGATCGTATAAAAAAACAAAGGGGTCAAGTCCAGCAACCAACCAAGTGGCATTCTTAAATGCTTTTAATGAAGGAGTTTTTTCCCTTAGAAAATTAGCGTCTAGCTTCTGAAATTTAGTCTTATCTAATATTTTTACGGAATTTAAGGACTTCACAAAAACTAAAGCAACGGAGCAGTTATAGCCTTCCTTTTTCAGTTTTTGAGCGATTTGACTTGCATTTAAGTTTAAGATTTTAAGTCGAACACCTGTTTTTTTTGAAAAACGCTTAAAAAGCACTGTGTCTTTTGCCTCTAAGAAATCGGAGGCAAGCACTAATTTTCTACTTATTTCAGGTTTTGCCTCCTCTATTTTACAAGCTACAAGAACGAGACCTAAGAAAAAGGGCAGTAAGAACTTACTATAAACCATTGCTCTTGCCATTATCCTCCTATGATTTTTTTAATGTCATTTAACTTCATTAATGCTTCAACCGGCGTAAGGATATTGATGTCGATATTGATTAATTCCTCGTGAATTTGTTCTAGAACTGGATCATTTAGTTGGAAAAAGCTAAGTTGCATGTTACCATCTTTTGCGCTTTTTGCGTCTATTTTTTTTGCTTTACCACCAACAGAAGCATGGGAATTTTCCAAATCTTTTAATACGTGTTCTGCGCGCGCAATAACAGAATTTGGCATTCCAGCCATTCGGGCAACATGAATTCCAAATGAATGCGCACTTCCTCCGGCTACTAATTTCCTTAAAAACAGCACTTTTTCTCCCATTTCTTTCACCGAAACATTAAAGTTGTGAATACGCGAAAATTGTTTTTGCATTTCATTTAATTCATGGTAATGCGTTGCAAACAAGGTTTTACATTTTGCCTTTGGATTCTCGTGAAGAAATTCCGCAATTGCCCAAGCGATAGAAATTCCATCATAGGTGCTGGTTCCTCTACCAATTTCATCCAATAAAATTAAACTCCGAGCAGAAATATTGTTCAGAATACTTGCAGTTTCGTTCATTTCTACCATAAAAGTAGATTCGCCAGAGGAGATATTATCCGATGCACCAACACGGGTGAAAACTTTATCTACGAGTCCAATTTTTGCGCTATCTGCAGGAACGAAAGAACCCATTTGAGCCATCAGGACAATCAAAGCAGTTTGTCGTAAAATCGCACTTTTTCCACTCATATTTGGACCGGTAATCATAATCATTTGCTGCGTTTCATTGTCGAGAAAAATATCATTTGCAATGTATTCTTCTCCGTGTGCCAAGCGTTTTTCAATAACAGGATGCCTTCCATTTTTAATGTCGAGAATAAAACCATTGTTAATTTCTGGGCGCTTATAGTTATTCGCTTGTGCAATGGTTGAAAAGGAAAAAAGGCAATCTAAACGAGCTACGATAAGTGCATTGTACTGAATTGGGTGGATGTAATCGGCCATTCCTACTACAAGTTCTTGAAAAAGCTGTAATTCAATGACCAGCATTTTTTCTTCAGCGCCGAGTATTTTACTTTCATACTCTTTCAGTTCTTCTGTGATATATCTTTCCGCATTTACCAAGGTTTGCTTGCGAATCCAGTCTTCTGGCACCTTGTCTTTGTGTGTATTTCGGACTTCAATATAATATCCGAAAACATTATTGAAAGAAATTTTTAAACTTGGAATTCCAGTTCGCTTTGCTTCAATATTTTGCAAATTTTCTAGATAATCTTTTCCTTTAAAAGAAATCTCTCGCAATTCATCCAACTCATTATGACAACCTTGCCGAATTACCATTCCTTTTCCAATCTGTCCTGCTGGCTCATCTACCAATGTTTCACCAATTAACTTTATTAATGATTCACAAGAATGAACCTGTTCCATCATTTTTTGCAAGGAGGCAGGCGCTCCATCACTAACTATTTTTTGGATTAATGGAATTTGTAGGAGTGTCCTTCGCAGGTGCATTACTTCCCGAGGATTTACTTTTCCCACAGCAACTTTTGAAATCAAGCGTTCTAAATCTCCAATTTCGCGTAAATGCTTTCCAAGTTCAAAAGAGATTTGTTCATTTGCCACGAAATAATCTACTACATCTAGGCGTTCTTCAATTGGTTTTTGGTCTTTCAATGGAAGCACCATCCAACGTTTCATGAGTCTCCCGCCCATTGGGGTCAATGTTTTATCTAAAATATCTGCAAGTGTTATCGCATTTTCATTGGATGAGGTAATGAGCTCCAAATTGCGAATTGTAAAGCGATCCAACCAAACATAGCGTTCTTCTTCAATGCGTGAAATCGAACTGATATGTCCCAATTTTTGATGTTGATTCTCATTTAAATAATGAAAAATTGCTCCAGCCGCGATAATAGCATCTGGTAAATTATCTACACCAAATCCTTTTAATGATTTCGTGCCGAAATGTTTTGTTAAGCACTCCGTTGCGAATTCCTCTCCAAAAACCCAGTCTTCCAAGCGGAAAGTGTAGTACTTTTCTCCGAAAATTGCTTGAAAATCTTTTGTCCTATTTTTTTGATAGATAATCTCGCTTGGAGAAAAGCCACTCAAAAGCTTGTCTATGTAATCTTTGTCACCTTGAGCAACTAAAAATTCTCCGGTAGAAACATCTAAGAAAGCAACACCAAGGTTTGATTTACCAAAAAAAACAGAACACAAAAAGTTATTTTTCCCTTGTTCTAATACTTGATCATTAAATGAAACTCCAGGAGTTACAAGTTCCGTTACACCTCTTTTTACAATTGTTTTTGTCATTTTCGGATCTTCCAACTGATCGCAAATTGCAACACGCTGTCCTGCTCGCACAAGTTTCGGAAGATAGACGTCTAAAGAATGATAGGGGAATCCTGCAAGTTCTATTTCTCTCCCAGAACCATTTTTTCGTTTTGTGAGGATGATTCCTAAAATCCGTGAGGTTTTTATGGCGTCTTCCCCAAATGTTTCATAAAAATCCCCAACGCGAAAGAGCAACAAGGCCTCAGGATGACGCGCTTTAATTTGATTGTATTGCTTCATCAAAGGTGTTTCCGCAATCTCTTTTTCGGGGCTAATTTTCGACAAGGGTATTGATTGTTAATTTCAAATATAAAGATAAGAAAAAATTTATTGTTGGAACACCTTGATTGTTTTTTACCTTTACAAACTACATTATGAGCATAGAAAACAATAAGAAACTCAAACTTTGGGAACTTGATAGATTAAGCGAGGAGCAGTTTAAATCTCAGGTAAAAAATCCGCTTATTGTGATTTTAGATGATATTCGCTCCTTAAATAATATTGGTTCTTTTTTTCGAACGGCTGATGCTTTTAACATTGAAAAAATTTACCTCTGTGGAATTACAGCTTGCCCACCACATAAAGACATTCATAAAACTGCTTTGGGAGCAACTGAAACAATTGTCTGGGAATACCGCGAAAATATTGAAGAATTAGTGCAAGAATTAAGTCTTCAAGGCATAGCAATTTGCACTATTGAACAAGCAGAAAAAACACTTTTCCTTCAAAATATTTCTGAACTAAGAGAGGATAAATTTGCCTTAATTTTCGGCAATGAAGTAAATGGCGTGAAACAAACAATTGTCGATCGTTCGAATTATGTTATTGAAATACCACAATTTGGCACCAAGCATAGCTTAAATGTGAGTGTTTGCGCAGGAATTGTTCTTTGGGAATTTTGCAAAAAGTACCTATAAAAAGCTATTTATTTTACGTTTTTAACGGAAGAAATATTATTTGCTAATTACACAAACAGAGAGATTTATTAGAAAAAGGGTAAAAATTCCCTTAAATTCGCAGGGATGAATCTCTATTCGCACAAACAACGCTGGAAAATCACCTTGCTCCTTTTATCACTATTTATAATTGGCGCTTCCTTGTTTGTATCGAATTCAATGATAGAAAAAATATCGCTAAGAGAGAGAGGAAAGGCACGACAATGGGCGGAAGCAATAAAGAAAAAGGGAGAACTTGTACAGTTAACAAATCAGATTTTTAATGAACTCCGCGAGAAAGAAAAACAAAAAATTCTACTCATAGAAGAAGCGCAAAGAACAATTTTAAGTGGCTCAGACTTATCAATGAATCAAGATCTTGATTTTGCAATTAAAATCATCAAAAACAACAAAGATATTCCTGTTATTTTATTAAATGACGATGGCTCCGTTGCGCAGCAGAGAAACATAGCGCTTAACGATTCTGCGAATGCAATTCCAAGTGATTCTGTTTTACAAAAATTAGCAAAGGAATGGAAATTGGCAGGGCGTGTATTTGAAATCGAAGTTTATAGAGGAATGTTTATGACTTTTGTTTATGGCGAATCTCGTGAGTTACTTCGTCTAAAAAAGGAAAGTGATGCCATTCTATCTTCTTTTACAAGTCAATTACTTGATAATTCTGATTTAATTCCAGTTTTATTAATTGATAAAAAAACACAAACAATTGAAGCAAGTAATTTGCTTCCAGAACAACTAAAAGAGGAAGCATTAAAAAGCACAATTAAATCCTTAGCTGCGGAAAATACTCCTTTAACACTCAATTTTGGTTCAGGAGAAAAGATACTTTATTTTAGTGATAGCCCAGAAGTACGTCAATTAATTTGGTTCCCTTACATTCAATTTAGTGTTATTGCATTAATTGTAATCATTGGTTATTTGATGTTTTCTACCTTTCGTAAAGCAGAACAAAATCAAGTTTGGGCTGGCATGGCAAAGGAAACAGCGCATCAATTGGGAACACCACTTTCTTCAATGATGGCTTGGGTTGCACATTTAGAGGCAAGTAAAACAGATCCAATGGTAATCGAAGAAATGCACAAAGATTTAGATCGCTTAGAAAAAATAACAGATCGCTTTTCTAAAATCGGCTCAGGTGCAAAATTAACAGACGAAGATTTAATGCTTACTATTGGAAACAATTTGGATTACTTGAGGGCGCGTTTATCAGATAAAATCACAATCAGCTTTTCCCTTGTTGGAGAGGCTCCTGTAATTGTTAAGCACAATGCGGCCTTGATTGAATGGGTCATCGAAAACATTTGTAAAAACGCCGTTGATGCAATGGATGGAAAAGGAGATTTAACCATTGAGATTTCTAGGGAGTCAGGTTTCGTTCACATTGACATTAGTGATACAGGAAAAGGATTGACGCCAAAGCAATTTAAAACAATTTTTCAACCGGGATTTTCTACAAAGAAAAGAGGTTGGGGCCTTGGACTCACGCTTGTAAAACGGATTATTGAAGAATACCACAAAGGGAAAGTCTTTGTGCTGAAATCTGAAATTGATAAGGGAACTGTTTTTCGAATTAGTATTCCTTCCTAAATCTCTCTACAGACTAATAAGATTTTGAAGCAAGTATATTTTACAAAAAAGCGATTATTTTAAAAACAATTTTTTACTTTTGTAAAAAATTAGTGTGAAACAACTATTCAAATTATCTTTAGTTTTCCTTGTTTTTCTTTCGATTGTATTTCAATCTTTGTCATTCTATATTCCTTCGTTTAATGAGGAAATTTCTGAAATCGTGTTAATTGAATTTGAAGAAGAGAATGAAGAATCTGAAAAAGAAATAAAGGAAGAAGAAAACCTTAAAAATGACTCGTTTCATATTCCAATTCCAGTTCAAATTTTTGTTTCCTCTTTGCTTTCAAATTGTGATAATTTTCTCTTTAATTACCGTTCTCCAGCACTCGCTTTTTTAAGTCCTCCTCCGGAAAAACTGTCCTAAACAGTAAATAAAAATCTCTTTTTTACTGAATTAATTTCCTTGCAATAGCAGGAATAGCTTGTTTATTCAAGTTTTTACAGTTTTTATTTCCATTTTTTAACTTATATAAAGCATGAAAAATTTCTTTAAAGATTTCAGGCACGATCTACCTGCAAGTATTGTCGTGTTTTTTGTGGCGGTTCCCTTGTGTCTTGGAATTGCTCTTGCATCCGGAGCGCCGCTATTTGCCGGGCTTATTGCAGGAATTGTTGGTGGTATCATCGTTGGTGCTTCAAGCGGTTCTGCTTTGGGCGTAAGCGGACCAGCTGCAGGTTTAGCAGTAATCGTTTTAACAGCTATATCAAAACTTGGAGGTTCATGGGAAATGTTTCTTATGGCAGTTGTTTTAGCGGGTCTTTTCCAAGTTATTTTAGGATTTGCCAAAGCAGGAGTTATCGCCAATTTTTTTCCATCGTCAGTAATTCAAGGAATGTTAACGGGAATTGGCTTATTAATCATTTTAAAACAACTTCCTCACGCTTTGGGCTGGGATAAGGATGCTTTTGGAGAGGAAGATTTTTTTCAGCCTGATGGTGAAACAACCTTCTCTGAAATTTTAAAAGCCTTTGAATTCTTTTCAGTTGAAGCAATAATTATCTCAGGGATTTCACTAGTGATTTTAGTGTTATGGGATACTATTCTTTCTAAAAAGCATAAGGTATTCTCATTGATTAATGGTCCTTTAATAGTCGTTTTGTTTGGGATTATACTGAATTATTGCTTTCAGAATAACATTGTTGGCGGTACTTTATCTCCTGAACACCTGGTGAGAGTTCCTGTTCCAAGTAGTTTCTCTGATTTTTTAAGTCAGTTTACACTGCCTGATTTTTCAGGAATTACGAATAGTAAGGTTTGGGAAATTGCACTTGTATTAGCGCTAGTTGCTAGTATAGAAACCCTACTTAGTGTAGAGGCAACTGATAAGTTGGACATTAACAAACGTGTAACTCCAACAAATAGAGAATTAAAAGCACAGGGCTTGGGTAATATCGTTTCTGGTTTAATTGGTGGACTTCCTATTACACAAGTAATTGTGCGCAGTTCCGCAAATATTTCTTTCGGTGCCAAAACGAAATTATCTGCAATAATCCATGGTTTTTTGATTTTGCTAAGCGCATTAACAATGGCAAGTGTTTTGAATATGATACCATTAGCAAGTTTAGCAGCTATACTTTTGCTAGTAGGATATAAATTAGCGAAACCTGCCTTTTTTAAAGAAGTATATAAACTAGGTTGGGAGCAATTTATTCCTTTCATTACTACAGTTGTTGTAATAATCTTAACTGATTTATTAAAGGGAATTTCAGTAGGATTAGTAATCGCGCTTTTTTTTACCTTGCGAAATCTCTACAAGAATTCTCATTCTATGGAGGAGGAAGTAAATCCAAAAACCGCTCAAAAATCTTACAAGCTTTATTTGGGTGAATATGTATCTTTTTTTAATAAGGCAAATATCTCAGCAGCTCTAGTGAGTATTCCGAATAATTCAGAAGTACACATTGATTATTCAAAATCTAAATTTATAGCCCATGATGTTGCCGAATTAATTAAAGAGTATGAAATAAAGGCAAAGGAAAAAAATATTAATGTTCAAAAAATCAATTTTATAAACACAAAACACAAATAATAACTTAAATTTAAAAAATATGACAAATTCAAAATTTACAGCTGCAATGGTTACAGAAACATTGCAAGTATGGTGTGACAATATAGTAGCTGTTGGAAAAGTCCACTCAGAAGGTGGAGATGTTAGAGCAATAGTAAATAAAGTTTTAACAGATAATTATGATTATGACAGTGGCAAAGTGTTATTTAAACCAACATTAACGTTTGGCGAACAAACTTTTCGAGCTACAAAAGATGGCGCAGTGTCCTACTTTATCGGTGGAGATTCAAATTTCCCAAATGATATTGGTTTTAAGCTAAAGCCATGGGTTAAAGCTTGGTTTACAGAAGAAGATTATATTTTGCATGATAATTTAGCAATCGTACAATGTAATATTCACTTAATAGGCGAAAACGGCGATCAGGTTTTTGTGAATAAAAGTTTCGTGTTTAAAATATGTGCCGACGAAAGAATAAGAATCGTATTACACCATTCTTCACTTCCATTTGTTCCGGAATCACTTAGCTAATATTTATATCACAAGGTTCTTCAATAAAAGACAACAAGAAATTGTTGTCTTTTTTAGTTTAAAGTAAATTATTGAGTATTCATCCCAGTAAAATAGTTTAATGTTAAAAAAAATCAAGAATTCATTCGAAGTGATAACTATATAGTGAATATTAGCGAACACTATTCGGCCTTGAATTTCATGGTTTTCGCTAC
>ENA-UOYL01000858-UOYL01000858.1-marine-metagenome-genome-assembly--contig:-NODE-858-length-10649-cov-2.933409_pt1 | contig 10649 bp, 5 predicted proteins | sample MGYA00238173_ERZ767189 | MGnify/ENA primary metagenome ERZ767189 (study PRJEB28943, sample SAMN06267163) | marine metagenome | isolation source: Columbia River Estuary | place: USA:Columbia River Estuary... | reverse complement strand
TGGAAGATACTTTGCAATTACTTCGCCCTCTGCCTTTTCCTCAGCTGCCTTATCGGGGCGGTTAGCCTTGGCAAACTCTTCTGCTGCTTCGCGACGCTTCTTGGCTTCGCGGGAGAGCACGGTGATGATCTCGTCATCTGATAGAACGCGCGCCTCTTTGCCTGAAACTTCTTCATTGGTTATCGCAGTCAAAACCATGCGAATGGTGCCTGAAACCACTTTGTCACTGGAGCGAATCGCTTCAGTCAGGTCGCTTTTGAGTGTCTCTTTTAAACCCACAGGTATTGCTCCAATTCTTTGAATTGTTCGGGTGTATCTTCTCATACCTATGACATACGTTCTCCGCGAGGCAGAGATGCCCATCTTGCCGGCAGGCCATGACGATATTCGCATCCTGCATTTTTCAGACCTGCATCTGACCCCTGCGCGCAAGAAAGAGATCGCCGATATCAAATCATTTATCTCTCTCAAGCCTGATTTAGTTATCAGCACGGGAGATTTCTTAGCTCATAAGAACGCAATCCCCGTTGTCCTCGATGCGCTCGATGATTTATTGGATATTCCAGGTCTCTATGTCTTTGGTTCAAATGATTACTACGAACCTGTTCCAAAGAATCCTCTGAAGTATCTTTTGCCAAACCACGGCAAGCGCGTTCATGGCCCAGAACTACCATGGCAAGATCTTGATAAAGGGCTACAAGCGCGCGGTTGGAAAAACATCAATACTTCACGAGCAACTTTGACAATCAAGAAGACTGTTATCGAAGCGCGTGGAACAGATGATGCACACCTTGAATTCGATGATTACTCACTTGTTGCAGGTGCACCAGATGCATGCGATATCGCCATCGGTGTAACACATGCTCCTTATATGCGAATTCTTAAGGGAATGGCAGAGGATGGACTTGATGCAATCTTTGCGGGACACACACATGGTGGCCAAGTGAGACTTCCGTGGATTGGTGGCTCACGTGCACTGACAACAAATTGCGATCTGCCTAATTGGCGTGCGCGTGGATTAACAAAGTTTGGTGATGAGCCTTATCTACATGTATCTGCAGGAATGGGAACAAGTCCCTTTGCACGCATTCGCGTAGCAAGTCCTCCAGAAGTTTCGCTCGTAACTCTTATTTAAGCTTTAAGAGCTGCGATATCTGCATCAACCAACGAATCTATATGAATCTTTGTCATACAAAATGTCATACAACTTAGTGAAATTCTTTCCATCTTGACTATTTAGTTCATAGATCGACTCCTGTGGCCCTATAACACTTAAAGCCATGCCATCTCGAGTCAATAACTTAAGACCATACGGTGGCACCTCGTCAGGAAATATAGTCTTATCAAGAACTTTTTCACTAAAGTAATAAGCAGTCATAAACCAAGCCTTCTCACCTTGAATCGGCTGATAGGAAAGCGTCACAACAGCGACAGCGCCACTCTTTGCTGCATCAACTGGCTGATTCGTCACCGTAATTTGCTCGGCAATATCTGCCGGTACTTTCATCTCATATGCCACCGGGGTTAGAGCCACCCATACATGATCATCGCCAGAACTTCGCACGGTAATTGCGATAACAAGCAAAAGTATCGGCAATATGACGAAGATACGGTGGAGCTTCAAAATTTCTCCCTTAACTCTTAATAACCTTAGCTCTACCTGATTCCAGACGAGCTACTGGCACTCTAAATGGTGAGCAGGAGACATAATCAAGATTTAAGTTGTGAAAGAAGTGAATGCTTCTTGGATCTCCACCATGTTCACCGCAAACACCTAATTTGAAATCTTTTCGATATGCCCGGGCTTGATCTCTAGCAATTTTTACTAATAAACCAACGCCATCTTGGTCGAGTGATTCAAATGGGTTAAATGGAAGTAGTTCTAGATCTAAGTATCTTGGCAAAAATGTTGACTCAACATCATCGCGACTAAATGCCCAGGTAAGTTGGGTTAGATCATTGGTACCAAATGAGAAGAAGTCTGCGTAATCTGCCAATCTACTTGCAGTAATCGCAGCCCTGGGGGTTTCAATCATGGTGCCAATTGGCATCTCTAACTGCGCTCCATTTAAAGTTTTCTTTATTTCATCCTCTAAGGTCTCCCGTAAATATAAAAGCTCACGTTGAGTAGCAACTAGTGGAATCATTAATTCAGGCTTTGGATCAAAACCTGCCTTTTTAACCTCAAGGGCTGCAAGGACAAGCGCTCGAACCTGCATCTTAAATAACTCTGGAATTAATATGCCAAGACGTACGCCGCGAAGTCCAAGCATTGGGTTTGATTCATGCAAACGCTTTACTGCGGCAAATATTGCTTTATCGCGCGGTGTGATTGTTGAATTTAATGCCTCAGCTGTTGCCATCTCAGCACTAAGCGTTGCAAGGTTTGGTAGGAACTCATGTAATGGTGGATCTAATAATCTAATTGTTACTGGAAAGCCTGACATAGCTTTTAATATCCCAACAAAATCTGCTTGCTGCAGTGGCTGCATCTCAGCAATAACTGCGTTCTGCTCACTCTCACTATCAGCAAGTACTACACGTTCAACAAAACTTCTGCGCTCACCTAAGAACATATGCTCAGTTCGACATAAACCAATTCCTTGCGCACCTAATGTTTTAGCGCGCTTAGCATCCTCTGGGGTGTCAGCATTTGCTCTTACATATAACTTTCTAATTTCATCTGCATGTTGCAAAATCCGATCAACCGCCTTCACAACAGGTGTGGCATCTTTTGCACTAGCAAGCAAAGTTCCTTCTAGGTATGAGGTAACTGGAGATTGGGTAACTGGTAGCTCGCCTAAATAAACACAACCAGTTGTGCCATCAATTGAGACAACTTCACCCTCTCGAACAATTAAATCTCCAACGCTAAATTGCAATAATTTTTCATCCACACTTATGCTCTCAGTTCCACAAACTGCAGTCTTTCCCATACCTCTAGCAACAACTGCGGCGTGAGAGGTCTTACCACCACGACTAGTTAAAATTCCTTCAGCAGCAACCATGCCAACTAAATCATCTGGACTAGTTTCTCTGCGAACTAAAATTACTTTACGTCCAGTCTTTGCTAAATCAAATGCTCGTTTTGAGTTAAAGACAATTTCACCAACTGCAGCTCCTGGAGAGGCAGGGATTCCAGTTGCAATTAAATTTCGGTTTGCAGTTAAATCAAATTGCGGAAACATTAACTGCGCTAATTGATCACCAGTTGTGCGAATTAGCGCCTCATCCATGGAGATCTTGCCTTCATCAACTAATTGAGTTGCGATACGAAATGCTGCTTCAGCCGTTCGCTTTCCTACGCGAGTTTGTAATATCCAAAGCTTTCCGCGTTCAACCGTGAATTCAATATCGCATAAATCTCGGTAATGATCCTCTAGAGTTTTCATCATTCGTTCTAGTTCAGCGTGAACCACAGGCTCTTTTTTAGACATATCTACAAGTGACATTGTGTTTCGAATTCCGGCAACTACATCCTCACCCTGCGCGCGATCTAAATAATCCCCATAACTTCCGCTTTCACCAGTTGCTGGGTTTCTTGTAAATGCCACACCAGTGCCAGAGTCATCACTTAAGTTTCCAAACACCATCGATTGAATATTTACCGCTGTTCCAAGATCTGATGGAATTCTCTCTCGGCGGCGGTATAGCTGGGCTCGTTCAGAGTTCCAAGATTTAAACACCGCTTCAATTGATTGCGTTAGATGATCGATTGGTTTATTAGGAAATGGTTTATTTGTAAATTTCTCTATTGCCTTAATTAAGTCTTGTGCTAACTCCTTTAAGGCAGAGGCTGATAATTCAGCAACTACTTTCACATTAGCTTTCTTTAAATATTCACCTTCAAGTTGATGAACAGTTTCATCCGGTAAGTCACAAACAATTCGGCCAAACATGTCGATAAACCTGCGATATGAATCCCAGGCAAACTTCTCATTTCCAGAGGATTTTGCCATGGCATCTGCAACTTCAGGAGTAATACCAACATTTAAAACTGTCTCCATCATGCCTGGCATCGAGTGCTTAGCACCTGAGCGAACTGAAACTAATAGAGGATTACTTGCATCGCCAAAATTCTTTCCCACAATTTTTTCTAGATTTGCAAGGGAAACATGGATTTGATCATGCAGTTGAGCCGGGACAATGCCAGTAGTTAAGTACTCACGGCAGGCATCTGTTGTAATAGTAAAACCTGGTGGAACAGGTAATCCCATTTGGACCATCTCAGCAAGATTTGCACCCTTACCACCAAGCAAATCCGATTTACTTTTATCGCCAAATGTAAATGGATAAATAAACTGCTTAGCCAATTTGACCCCTGTCTAAAACTTCCGCCAGCCTACTCACCCAGTATTGCGCAAACCTGCTGCAACACCGTTAATAGTTAAAAGCAAGGCTCTTGCCAGAAGTGGATCTGCCTGCTTTTGCGTGCGAACCCTTTTAAGAAGTGAGATTTGAAGTAATTGAATTGGTGCAAGATAGGTATCTCTAACCTGCAAAGTTCTTGCCAATATTGGCTGATTACCCAATATCTCACTCTTATTAGTCATTAACAGCAACTCTTTAACTGTTAAATCAAACTCTGCTTTTATTTGATCAAAGATTTTATGAAGAGATGGATCAACTAATGTTGTTACATAACGCTGGGCAATTGCTAAATCAGTTTTTGCAAGAGTCATTTCAACATTACTTATAAAAGTTCTAAAGAAGTGCCACTCTTTAAGTAATGTTTGAAGTAAATCTGATTTACCAGCTTCACGAGCAGCCTTAAGCCCAGAACCAACGCCATACCAACCCGGCACAATTTGACGAGATTGAGTCCAACCAAAAACCCATGGGATAGCACGTAAAGATTCCAAACCAGCAGAAGCATCTGGCCGCCTAGAAGGACGAGAGCCTAAAAACATATTTCCTAATTGTTCAACTGGTGTTGATGCATAAAAGTAAGCTGGCAACTCATCTTGATCTACCAACGCTCGGTAAGAGCTATAAGCGCTCTCACTTATTAAATCCATACACTCATTCCAAGTGTTTAGATCACTACCTGATTGCCGTGGTTTTCTATTTAAAACAGTTGCCTCTAATGCAGCAGCTAAAGTTAACTCTAAGTTTTCCTTGGCTAACGCGGGTAGGCCAAACTTGTCAGAGATAACTTCACCCTGTTCAGTCATTTTTATCTGACCATCTATTGAACCCCAAGGCAATGCGATTAACGCGTCATAAGTTGGTCCACCACCTCTTCCAACTGATCCACCGCGGCCATGAAATAGTCGAAGCTTTACCGAATGCTTCATCGCAACATCTCTTAGCTTTCGCTGTGCTTTATGAATCTCCCACTGACTAGTTGTTATGCCAGCATCTTTATTTGAATCTGAATAACCAAGCATCACCTCTTGGACTCCACCGCGTAATTCAACAATTTTGCGATAATTCTTATCACTTAATAGCTCATCTAATATTTTGTCTGCAGATTTAAGCTCTGCCACAGTTTCTAAAAGCGGAACAAAACCTATCTTTGCAAAGGAATTTGAGTCCTGCAGAGAGATTAATCCTGCCATCTTTGCAATTACCACTGCAGCCATTACATCATTTGCAGATTTAGTCATTGAGATTATGTAGCTTTCAATTACTTCTGGGCCAAAACGATCAATTAAATCTTTAATTGCCTCAAAGGTTTTATAACAGTTATCACTTGATAAATCTAAATCCTTTAAAACAGGAGCTGATTTATCAAGAAGTTGTTTGGTGAGAATCTCAGCGCTAGAGCCACCTAATACTTGATTTAATAACTTGTGATGAACCTCAGAGTGCTCTCTTATGTCCATAGTTGCATGGGTTAATCCAAAGGCATTAATAGTTCGCATAATTCGATCAAGTAAGCCATTGGCAATTAATTCACCATTATTTGAAAGCAGTGATGAACGCATTACTTCAAAATCTTTAAGTAAATCAGCGGTGTCTTTGTAATCTCTTCCTGGAAAGTGCGGCAATCCTGCTGCATGCCTAGCTTGAGTCAGGGATAGCTTATGTCTAATTGCAGTTGCTTTTAAACGATATGGCTCCTCTACATTAATTCTTCGATACCGTGCTTCGATTTCAGGTAAATTTTCTAAATCTTCTTCTACTGATTTTTCTAACTCCTTAGAAACCCCAGCTAGTTTTGTTGAAATTGAAAGTGCCTGCCTTAACTCATCTAGATGTGAGAATAGAGTTCGGGTGAAATGAGCATTTTGTAAAAGTATTGCTGATTTTGTCACCGCTGCAGTGATATTGGGATTTCCATCTCTATCTCCACCAATCCAAGTTCCAAACCTTAACGGCCTAGCTGTTAGCGAGAGATTTATTCCTAATTTCTTAATTTCATTTACAAACTCAGCTAATACCTCTGGCACAGTTTCAAGAAGTAGTTCATCTAAGTAATAGATGGAATTCACCGCTTCATCTAGTGGATCTGGTCGACCTAACCGAAGCTCATCTGTTTGCCATAGTAAATCGATGGCTTCTGCTAAGCGATCATTTTTTATTTGGCTCTCTGGCTGTTCAAGTAATTGAGCAATTGTTGTCATTTTGCTTAATACAGATCTTCGAGCAGCCTCCGTTGGATGGGCTGTGAAAACTGGTCGGACTGAGAAGTTATCAAGCCAATTTTGTAAATCTTTAGTTGAAAAATCCTTACCATCCTGCTGGGCTTTGGCAATATTTTCTATTGCCTTACCAAGCCAAGAACCTTCAGATTTGTGTTCAGCAGCAATATCTTTTGATCTATTAACTTGTTCAGCAACATTTGCTAAATTAAAAAAATTGCTAAATGCTCTGACCAGAGAAATAGTTTGGGAATCTGTTAGCTTATTTAAAATCTCATCCTGTTGACCTTCTCTAACTGAAAGTCGAACGCTTTCAACGAGCGCGAGAAGTTCTTCACCTTCTTGCCTAGCAAGTGTTTGACCAAGCAGATCAGCCAGTTTGCGAACATCATTGCGTAAATCCGTGTTATCTGCCCCGATATTCATGGCTTAATCATTACAGGTTATTAATTGCCCGGGCGCACCTTTTTGGCGTTTGCTCCCAGTTGGTGGTCGTAGAATTAGACCGTTAACCCCCCTTCATTTATGGAGCGGGGGTAAGTGGCGTTTACCGGTGAAAGGAGAGTAGATGAAAAGCTTATTTAACGTATTGCGTGAACCAATTGGAAAATACTTAGATCAAAATGAAAATCTGATTGCACCTGCCGCAACTCACTCACTACTTTGCATAAACCAAAACTCACCAATTTTAGTAGTTACTACCTCCACTCGCACTGCTAACGAGTTGGCGCAGGAACTAGCCTCACTTGAAGGTGTGGATCAAGTTGTTAATTTTCCAGCATGGGAAACTTTGCCCCACGAGCGGCTTAGTCCTAAATCTGACACTGTTACCGCCAGATTTAAAGCTTTAAATAATTTAAGAAATAAAGAAAGTAAATACATAGTTTGCTCAATCAGAGCCTTATTACAACCAATAATTGCAAATGATTTGGAAAATTCTCAAATTAGAATCAGAAAAAATGAGTCCATAAGAATGGCAGATCTAATTGAGCAATTATCTAGATTCGGTTATCTAAGATCAGACTTAGTAGAAAAGCGCGGAGATTTTGCAGTAAGAGGTGGAATTTTGGATTTATTTCCACCTGATCAAGAACATCCAATTCGAATAGATTTTTTCGCAGATGAAATTGATGAACTCACTTACTTTGCTATTTCAGACCAGCGATCTTTAGATCCGATCTCAAGTGAAGTTGTTATCTACCCATGTCGGGAGTTAATAATCGATGAAGGTGTTAAATCTCGAGCAAAAGCGTTGGGAGAGAAATTTCCTCAGATTAATGAGTTAACTCAAAAGCTAAGTGAAGGAATAACTTTTGAAGGGATGGAATCACTGGCTGCTGGTGTGGTTTCAGATTTCAAATCGATTTTGGATTACCTACCAAATGGCTGCCAAATTTGGTTAATTGATGAGCCAAGGATTAAAACCCGATCAGTTGATTTAATAAGCACGAATCAAGAGTTTCTAGAGGCAGCCTGGTCTAATTTGGCATGGAGTGATCAGGTGAATCTGCAAGTGCCAATTGATTTAAGTGAAGAGCTAGGCCGTGGCGGTTTCTATGAGTTGGCAGATATCTATTCTCAAGCAAAAAAATCTAAATTCACAATTCGAAACTTAAATCTTTATGCGGCAACTCCTGAGGATATTCCACTGGATTTTCTTGCAGAGATTGAAAACTACGGCAATAAATACGAGGTAGCTGTCGCAGAGATTGCCGAGTGGCATAAAGAGGGCTATCAGGTTGTCTTTAGCGCAGCAGCAAATGGCACTTTAAAACGTTTTTCTGAATTACTAAACGCAGCCAATATTTCTAATCAGATTCTTAAAAGTAATCAATCTTTCCGAGATGGACTTGTGAATCTAGTTCAAAGTGATTTAAAGCATGGTTTTATCAGCGATGAGTTTAAGTTAGTTGTAGTTACTGATAAAGATATCTCAGGCCAAAGATCATCAGATAAAGATCTTGCTCGTATGCCCTCTCGGCGAAAGAAGTCCATTGATCCACTGCAATTAAAAATTGGTGATTTTGTTGTTCACGAGCAACATGGAGTTGGTAAGTATTTAGAACTAATTAATCGAACTATCGCAGGAATTTCACGAGAGTATCTAGTAATTGAATATGCCTCTTCAAAGCGGGGGCAACCAGCAGATAAATTATTTGTTCCAACCGATACATTAGAACAGGTTACAAAGTATGTTGGAGGTGAAGCACCAGCGCTGCATCGAATTGGTGGCGCTGACTGGCAGAACAGTAAGCGAAAAGCACGCAAAGCAGTTAAGCAGATTGCAGCGGAGTTAATTCGACTATACGCGGCAAGAATGAGTGCGCCAGGTTTTGCATTTTCACCCGATACACCTTGGCAAAAAGAGTTAGAGGATAGTTTTGCATTTGTTGAAACAATAGATCAGCAAGCAACTATTGATGAAGTAAAGCGGGATATGGAAAAACCAAATCCGATGGATCGAATCGTTTGTGGTGATGTTGGGTATGGCAAAACTGAAATTGCAGTAAGGGCAGCTTTTAAAGCTGTGCAAGATGGCAAACAAGTTGCAATTTTGGTACCAACAACATTACTTGTACAGCAACACTTCAATACCTTTTCTACTCGTTACGCTGGCTTTCCAGTAAAGCTAGCTGCATTATCAAGATTTAATACAGCGACGCAGAGCAAAGAAGTAATAGCAGGGCTTAAATCAGGAGTCGTTGATGTAGTTATTGGTACTCACAGATTACTTTCAAAAGATGTTGAGTTTGCAAATCTTGGATTACTTGTTGTTGATGAGGAGCAGCGCTTTGGTGTTGAACATAAAGAAGAGTTAAAAAAGGCAAGAACTAATGTGGATGTTTTAGCTATGTCTGCCACACCGATTCCAAGAACCTTAGAGATGGCTATTACTGGCATTAGAGAGATGTCGAACATAACAACGCCACCGGAGGAGCGCCACCCAGTCTTAACTTATGTTGGTCCATACGATGAAAAGCAGGTAAGTGCGGCAATAAATCGAGAACTATTACGTGATGGGCAAATATTTTTTATTCATAACCGAGTTGAAAGTATTGAAGCGGTAGCAGAACGAATTAAGAAATTAGTCCCAGGAATTAAAATTGGAATTGCCCATGGGCAGATGAATGAGCGGGTTCTAGAAGAGGTGATCTTATCTTTTTGGAATAGAGAGTTTGATTTACTCTTATGCACAACCATAATTGAAAGCGGAATTGATATTCCAAATGCAAACACACTAATTGTTGATCGTTCAGATTTATTTGGTTTATCTCAACTTCATCAACTTAGAGGTCGGGTGGGTAGAAGCAGAGAGCGAGCTTATGCATACTTCTTATATCCAACAGAGCAACCAATAACTGAGTTGGCACATGATCGCTTGACCACAATTGCAACAAATACTGACTTAGGTGCTGGAATGCAGGTTGCGTTGAAGGATTTAGAGATTAGAGGGGCAGGAAATTTACTAGGCGGTGAGCAATCAGGTCATATTGCTGAAGTTGGTTTTGATTTATATATGAGAATGGTCGCCGATGCTGTAGAAGAGTTTAAGACCGGCTACTTTGAAGATAAACCAAAAAATAGTGAATGCAAAGTTGAGTTACCAATTAATGCTCATTTGCCGGTGGCTTACATAGAATCGGAAAGATTAAGACTTGATCTATATCGTCGGATTGCAGATGCTCACAATGATGAGGAGTTGGCCGACATCAATGCTGAGTTAGTTGATCGCTTTGGGCCCATTCCTAACCCAGCCCAAGAGTTGTTGGCAGTTGCATCTCTAAGATTATTTGCAAAAAGTTTGGGTCTTACCGATGTTGCAATCTCTGGAAAGAATCTGCGTCTTACCCCGGTATCTCTTCCTGAATCAGCTCAAATTAAGTTGACTCGTCTGTATCCAGGATCAATATATAAAAATGCGACCCAAATCCTATTAGTAGCAAGGCCAGTCAGCCCCAATTGGATAGAAAGTGCATCGGTATGAGATACTTCTACCCTTGCATGGGTTAGATCCGTACTTAATGAACTAATCCAGCCTTTAAAACTTAGCGGGCAAAGCTA
>ENA-UOYL01000856-UOYL01000856.1-marine-metagenome-genome-assembly--contig:-NODE-856-length-10658-cov-2.997637_pt1 | contig 10658 bp, 11 predicted proteins | sample MGYA00238173_ERZ767189 | MGnify/ENA primary metagenome ERZ767189 (study PRJEB28943, sample SAMN06267163) | marine metagenome | isolation source: Columbia River Estuary | place: USA:Columbia River Estuary... | reverse complement strand
CCCAATCAACCACGAAATTGTACGTGCCACTAGCGTTGGTAGGGAGCTTGTATTGCGTGTTGCTTGTCGCTCCCGTATTTCGTGTGTCTACCTTAAAGGTAAAAGGTGATGGAGGTGGTGACGGTGCGCCTCCGCGCTGCGCCCCTCCGATAGAGTTGCCCGCTCCTCCTGTGACAACGTTTGCTATTTTGATTGCCGTTGCTTTCGCAAGTGCAACCGTGTTAACGCGCCGCTACTCCGAAATTCCAATGGTGCCCGCCGTCAGTTTAGGAGTTATTCTTGCATCAATTATAGCGTTCACTCAGGTGCAAAGTATTACTGTGCCTGCTTTTGATATGGCGGTTTTGATTTCATTCGGAGCGCTAAATCTAGGTCTCGGTTTGTCGCTGTTCGTAGTTGGAGCAAGGTTAATTCCGGCTTCAATTGCTGACTCAATTGGCTTTTGCATAACTGTCTTATCGTTGGCTGCAATTAAAATAGCCTGTGGCTTTGATGCAATTACGCTATCAAGTACTGGCTTTTGAACTGTTGCATCCCACTTTGCGCCACCTTGAGTTGTAACTACTGCGCCAGCTTTAGCAGCTGCCTCAGCAATACCGCAACCCATAGTGATGTAGAAAGCATCGCCTGCTACACCCTGAATGAACGTGATTTTTTCTCCTGCTGCGTTAGCAGATGATGCCCCTACTCCTGTGAAAACAAGAGCAACAGCAGATACTGCAGCAACTGCAGATAACTTGCGATTCTTCTTCATTTATTCCCCTTCGCGTTTAAGTTGCTCTCTTTTGAAGAGCGTTTTTTTAGGCTTCTTCCGCCTCCTTCAGCAGCTGCGCGTCGAGCATTGTCGACGTAAACAGCTGCAACCAAAAAGACTCCAACCACAACGTTTTGCCAAAAAGGCACAACGCCGATGATGATGAAGCCAGTCTGGAGAACTATTGGTATTAGTAAGCCGATCATCGTACCGAACATGGAGCCATACCCACCAAATAGGCTAGTTCCACCGATTACCACACCTGCGATAACCGTAAGGGCTGTATTAGATTGACCAGCAATTGTGGTCTGTTGATAAAGTGCAAGACTTAAGAAGCCAGCTATGCCAGCACAAAGACCCATTAATGCGTAAACCAAAACTAGGTGGCGGTTAACATTAATACCAACTCTGCGGCAGCCTTCAATATTTGAACCAATTGCATAAGTTGTAAGACCAAACTTAGTTTTGTGTAACAAAATACCACCGAAAATTACGCAAACTAATGCGATCACACCTAGGGCAGGGATCTGGCCAATCACATTTCCAAAGCCAATTCTATCTACCATTACATCGGTTGCATCACTTAGATCAATTCCGCCAGTAGTTATCTGTGCAAGACCTAAGACGGTACTAAATGAACCTAGAGTCACAATAAATGCTGGCACATTAGCAACTGCAACTAACCAACCATTTATCGCGCCCAAAAGGGTAGCTAAGATAAGGCAAGCAAATAAACCAGCAATGGTTGATCCCCAGCCTTGACCACCGGATGCAACTATTGCCTTACAACCAATTACGCTACTAAAAACCAACATGCTTCCGATAGATAGATCAATACCAGCGGTAATAATCACAAATGTCATACCAATACCTAAGATGGCAAACATAGCAATGTTGATAAAGATGTTTCTAAGGTTAAAGAGGGTAAAAAATGTATCTGGTGCTAAAAGACTAAATATGGCAGTAATTACTACCAAAACCAACATGATCTGAGCGGTTTGAGTTTTGCGCAGTTTTTGCCAAAAACTTTGGCGCTCATCTAATAAACCAAAATCACTGACTGGATTGCCATTAATAGACATTATTTATTCACCTCATCTAATCGGCCAGTCATAGCTCCAACTAGCTCTTCAAGATTTGTAGCAGATGATTTGTAATCTGCAATTACCTTGCCGTGGCGCATAACCTGAATACGATCTGCGATCTCTAAAACCTCTGGCATTGAGTGGCTAATAAATACGATGCCAATACCTTTATCTCTAACACGACGAACTAGATTTAAAACATTTTTCTTCTGCACAACGCCCAGCGCTGCAGTTGGCTCATCAAAGAATAAAACTTTACTTGCCCAGGCAGCAGATCTAGCAACAGCAATACTTTGTCTTTGACCACCTGACATAGACCCAACACTTGCTTTAAGTGATCTAACTGTTGCGCCAAGATCACGGAATGCTTCTTCACTACCAGTACTCATCTGCTTGTTATTTAAGAAACCTAATTTTCCAAGCAATCCCCCACGAGAGATCTCTCTACCTAAGTACATATTCTGCACAGCATTTAAATGTGGACACAGCGCTAAATCTTGGAACACAGTTTCAATACCAGCTTCTCTAGCATCAGCTGGCGTATTAAAAGTTACCGCCTTGCCATCAATAAGAATTTCACCCAAATCTGGTTGTTCAGTACCAGAGAGAATTCGAACCAATGTGCTCTTACCAGCTCCGTTGTCACCAATTAACGCAGTTACCTCACCAGCTTTAACATTAAAATCACAACCGCGAAGTGCTTCAACTTGGCCATAGTGGCGAATAATGTTTTTCGCCTCAAGCACATAACTCATAGATTTATATTCCTATCTTTGAGGCGGTTGTAAGTGGTGGGTTTGGCGTATCGGGAGATCAAATTCAACTCCAACTATCTAATTTGGTCAATTTTTTTTGGCCAATTGGGGTGATCTTTATCTAAACGTTACCTTTGATCCCCCTGGACCAAAACGTGCTCAACTACCGGCGTCTTAGCAGGTGAGAACTTGATGTACTCATCAATTTTCTTTATCTTCTCAGCATCCCTGATTTCACCTCGAGTTATCAAACGTTTTTTTCTTAGCTCATCTGATATTACTACCCAGTAAAGAGTTGGATTTGAATCAAATTTTTTAATTGGCAAAGTTAATTCATCCCAAAGTGTTTGATCTTGTAACTGCTTTGAAAAAGGCGCAGCAATTACTACTGAGATATCTTTAGCTAATTCAAGTACTGCGCGATTAATTAAGTCTGTGTAACGGGTGCTGGCGTAATTTGCTAAAAACTTCTCACTACCTAGTTGTTCATACTCATCTTTATGAGCCTTTATAAACTCATTAAAATTATCATCAAAATCAATTATCTTAAGATCTAACTCCTTAGCAATCTTTCTGGAGTAATAGCTCTTACCAGAGCCTGCTAAGCCAGCTACAAAATAAGCTTTTGCCAATTACTTTCCGCTTTCAAAGATAAAGTTTAAATCAAATTGGCGGCTATCTCCTGGTGCAAGCATTGGCGATGGACCTGCGTGTGAATCATCTGCTTCTCGTCCTTTAAGACCAGTTGTTGATGGCTCAAGGCCCTGCACATAAAGCGCCTCACAAGCATTTCGCCACTGCATAAAGTGTGGAAGTTGTTTGCCATCCCATTCAATTTTCATACTAAGAGGGCCACGTCCTGCTGCATTTTCATTTCGCATTTGTGCCCATTGCAATCCAGCTGGAGCGTTAAAGTCCCAAACTTGTTCAATATCTTTTGGTGTTGGCTCTGGCATAACGGAAGGATCAGCGCCCTTTGCTGAATCAATGCAACCTAACATTTCATTACATGAAGTTTTAAGCGTTGTCCCAGGTGCTAGAAATGGCCAACCTAGATTAATGTGATAAAGCAATTGCACAGGCTCCTCGATATAGCCATCATTTTGAATGAAGTCAGATAATTTAAATGTTGATTCACCAAAGTTCATACTGATCTTGCGCGTAAGAACTAAATGCTCAGCAAAAGCTGCTGCTTGTCTAACCTTTGCCACTACTTCAATTGTTCCTTTTTCCCAATTAACATCTACTTTTTCAAGTGTGGTTGGTGAGAGAGAAATAAAACCGCCAGTAAATCTACGCTCTGCTGTTATTCCAGGATGTAAGTGGCGATTCGGTGTGCTCTTAGGACCACCAACATGATCAATTCCAATAGTTGATAAAAATCCACCTTGCCATGTGCGAAGCCATCCCCAACCATCTGGCTCAATTGCAGAAGGTGTAAAAGTGTGAGCATGGCGAAAGCCAGCTGGTGAAACCCATTGCGTTGGAATTCCTTGATATAAAACTCTACCGATATCAAAACCACGATCAACTAATACTTCAATTTCAATCTCACCATTTCTAATTCGAAGCATCCGCTGACCGCGCATATCACCATCTAGTGATTCAAATAACTCACATCCAAGTACTTGTTGTGGATGAGAGGTTAATTTTCTAAATTTTTCTCGATCACCACTTACGCCAAAAAGTTTCATGCCAATACCCTATCTTTCACGTTTAATAATTGGAAGTGTGATTTAAGGCTTTCACCGATTGCCTGTATATTTTAAGCATGAGCAGCGCAGATAAATCCGGTGAATATAAATTACGAGATCTAACTGGTGAGGTTTTAATTATCACTGGCGCCACCTCAGGTATTGGTAGGCAAACGGCTTATGCAGCAGTTGCTGCAGGTTGTAAGGTAGTTTTAAATGCAAGAACTAAAGAAAAACTAGCTGAATTAGTAAATGAGCTAGGTGAAGAAAACGCCACCTACCTAGCTGGTGATTGCGCAGAGCCAGATGTAGCACGTGAGATCGCAGCAACTGCTCTTAAGAAATTTGGCAAAATAGACGCCGTAATTCCAAATGCTGGTATTGGAATGTATGGCTCAATCCTTGATTACAGTGATGAACAAATTACTTCAATGCTTCGAACAAATATTGATGCAACAATTCATATTATTAGAGCAGCCCTGCCTTCAATGATTAAAGCTGCAACTGGTGACATAGTAATTACCGCATCCGTTGCCGGCTTTCATGCCGCAGCAAATCAAGCGATCTACTCTGGAACAAAACATGCCCAAGTTGGAATTGCAGCAGCCCTTGATCGAGAGCTGCGCGAGAAGGGCATAAGAGTTGCATTAGTTTGCCCAGCCGGAGTTGATACAGAGTTTGCAATGGGAACAGGTAGAACTCCTGGAATGGAAAAACTTGCCACCTACCTACGCCCAGAAGATGTTGCCCAACAAATTCTTTATATCCTAAAACAACCAAAGACAGTTAGAACATTTATCTGGACACTTTGGTCGATGAATCAGCAGTCATAAATGCGCGCATTATTTATAGAACTATCTCATAAACAGATCGGTTTAATCCTTACCAATTTACCGTAGCTAAAATATCTTGATCTGATATCTTTGAAAAATCTATGGTTTTAGCATATGAAAACCAATGATTTTGTTCAATTGAGAATGATTGAGTGCGGCGAACTGAATCTAGAAACTCTTTCTCACTCACCTTTAAATCTGCAAGCCGATGTCTAGTGCCAGCCTTTTCTACAATTGCTTTAGCACCCTCATAATCATTGCCCTGAAATTTAGACATTAATAAAACTCCTAAGCTAACTAACTCACCATGGGCAATAGTTCTACCGGTAACCTCCTCAAAGGTGTATGCAAAAAAGTGTTCACTGCCCTCTTCAAATCTGGCGTGCCTTAACTCATGACAACGCCAACCAATATCTCGATGTAACTCCATTAATCTTCGTAAGCCGTCATCAGTCTGGGCCTTAATTCCAGAAGCACAATCTGATAACTCCGTTAGGTAATTCTTAGAGATTTCAATATCACTAACCTGCCAATTAAACTCATCTTTTCCGCTTTCATGGGCATACTTCCAATCAAACCAGGCTGTGTGACAAGAGAGCACATCACCTATGCCACTTGTAATCATCGCTGCAGGTGCTGATCTGAAAAGTTCATAGTCAACTAACACGATTTCAGGAACAGCGTCCCCGTCATAAATAACCCCACCTTGTTCGCGCAGTGCGCTCATACGAGTAAAACAAGCATCTACTGATGGGATTGATGGGATTTGAGTAAGGGGTAGTTGCCGGCGCCAATGTACCCACTTGGCGGTGTCCATTGCAGAACCACCACCTAAACCAACAATATGTACAGCAGGAAGTCGATTAGCTAATTCATCTAAGTATGCCTTCGATAAGTTCTTTGCCTCAACTATTTCGATCGGTTGGTTTTTTACCTTATCTTTTAAAAATGCCCAAGGCTCAATATGTGTAATTAAGACATATTCTCCAATTGAATCTAATCGCTTGGCACAGATATTTGAGCCATATTCGACATTAAATCCTTGAGCTTTAAACATTACTTCCTCCTTGATTTAATTAACTTATCAATATCTTTACTACTATCTATTACGCGGAAAATCTCTGCATACTTTACGCCTTTTATTTGATTAAGCCTATTTTTACTCATTATTTCTGAAACAAACTTCTTGGGTAATTTTTCAACATCTTTTGTTATACTTAATTTTTTATTACTACTCTCTGCCTTAATCTCTAATTGGCGGGCCATATTAACTAACATTGTTTTATGAAGAGCTGCTGCTGATGTAGCCTTATCAAAAAATTTACTAACATCAAAGTAATGAGTAGGAGCTGCAACTTCCCTACCAAAATACCAATTTGCTACAGGTAGGTATGGTGGAAGTTGATCAGAGCCTGAATTTGGATGTTTATCAAAGCCTGCTGCCCAATTTGCTTCGGCCATAGCAATCGCTACTTTTTTATGGTCTTGATTATCTTCATATGGGTAAGAATCTGGATCAAAAGTTATCGTCAAATATGGTTTAAACTCTCTAATGATTCGTATAAATGAGCTTCTTAGTTCAACCTCGGAGTAATCCCCCAATAAATCGGTTGGTAGTTCTAGTTCGAATATCTTGCTAACTCCAATTTCACCCATCGCTAACTCAAACTCATTTTTGTTATTTAAAATAGTTTGCTCTTGGCTAAGTAGATAGGAATCCCACCTATCATCTGTTGCTCTCACCACCGCAACCTGCCAGCCGGCCTTAACCAGTGCTGCTACTGAGCCACCTATAAAAAGTAATAAATCATCAGCATGGGCAATACAAACTAGTGCAACTTTGTTAATTGTTTGAGGTGGATTCAGTACTTGGAGTTTCATTTAGGGTGCGCCCCTTTACCAATTTTTAGGCGAGCCAACATTGTCGCTCCTATTGCTCCAGAAAGATCACCAATGGACGAAGGTTGAATATTTTTTATTTCGCCAAACCCACGATGAGATTTTAACCTAGCAATCAAATGTGACTGGAAAGAATCCCACTGATCAATAATCGAACCACAGATAACGACAACTTCAGGTCTAGAAATTACTAGGTGCGTAATTAAGCCATCTGCAATTCGATAGCCGAATTCTCGCCAAGTGCCCTCAGAAAACTTAGAAAAATCGCTTCTTTCATCAATTAAAAATAGTTCAGATTTAGATTTAGCAATTTCCGCTAATGCAAGCCGAGAGGCACTCATTTCCCAACATGCATCCAAGCCGCAATAACAAGGCGCAGAGATACCTGGTATTGCAATGTGGCCACCTTCTGGATGTTGTCCATCTAGACCTCGAATTGGTTTTCTATCTTTGAAAAGAGAAACTCCCAATCCCGTACCGATAGTTATACAGAGAACTGATGAATAATCTTTCCCTGCTCCAAGTATTGCCTCTGACAAACCTGCTGCATTCGCGTCATTATCGATCCATACATCTCGATTTATAAGCTTAGAAAGCTCTCCAGCTAAATCTACGCCTAAAAATTGGGGCAATGTATCCGGGTTATTAATCTCTCCAGAAATTAAATTCACAGGTCCTGTTGAACCAATTCCAACTGCTTCAATAGTTTCTAAATCTAGAACGTTACTTACGATCCATTGATTTAAAAGTGAGATTGACTCTGCATTTGAATGAGCAGAAAAACTTGATGTTAAAATCTTAAATTCTTGTAATACCTGATGTCTTTCATTAGTGACAACTAAGCGAGTACCAGTGCCGCCGATATCGATTCCGATGAACTTTGTCATATTTTACTTTGTAACTCTTAAATCAATCCCCGCTTTACGGAAATGATCTCTGTAACTCTTATCGATTGCAGAATCAGTTACCAAAATTGAAATTTCCTTTAACTCACAGACTTTACCGAATGCTTTTACCCCAAATTTGGATGAGTCAGCGGCAACAATTGTTCTGGTAGATGCATGATGCGCTGCTCGTTTAATCATCGCATCGTCAGAATTCCATTCCGTAAGTCCATACGTAGGATCTAATCCAGATGCGGTCATGATCATTTGGTCAAAATGATAATTTCTTAAAGTTTCAAGAGCAGCTGGACCGATAAGTGACTCTTCTCCCTTTCGCACGAATCCTCCAATAACCATTAGTTGAATCTTAGGCGCGGCACGCAAAATATCGGCGACACGGAAACTAAGGGCACACACGGTTAATTCGCGCTCAGTTAGCTGTTTAGCAACTGCTACGCCAGTTGAGCCACCATCTAGAACGATGGTTTCTCGATCATTAATCAGAGTTGCAACAAATTTTGCAATTTCATTTTTAGCTTTAGATGCAATTTCGCTTCTTATAGCAAAAGCAGGCTCGAATGATCCGCTTACGCCTTTTATCACAAAACCTTTTTCACGCCGAAGCAAGCCAAGTCGGGACAAATGCTCAATATCACGGCGGATTGTCATTTCTGACACTTTTAAAACTTTTGTTAGATCGGAAATCAAAACCCGTGCTTCATCATTTACGATATTCAAGATTTCTTGAAGTCGATCATCGGGTCTCATTGGCTTCCTAAATGTAAAGGTTGTGAGATTCTAGCCCTTAACCCACTCTTCAATTTCATCTAACTGCTTATTCGAGATTTGAGTTTCTGTCGCAATTGTGTACCATAAATTTTTAGACTCTTTGGAGTAATCGATCATGTGCATCAGGCCATTACGGACATCTGTCCACGTGATATCCATATCTTCAGGCTGATATGCAACACCCATTTCATCCAATTTTCCTTTTATGAATTTTGGGTCATTGTTCTGAAGGAAACTCATAATGACCACACCTAGCGAAACAATTTGGCCATGTAAAAATGGCTTATGAATCAGATGCTCCAGAGAATAGAAAAGAGTGTGCTCTGAACCTTCAATAGGGCGTGGGTTCCAACCGGTATTGTTAAAAGCGGCACCTCCCCAACGTAGCGCGTTCATTAAAGTTTGCACACCTCGATCATTAACAGCTTTTATATCCGATGTTGCATTTAGAACTGAATTCAAAACTTCAGATGCTTGACCAACCCAATACTCGTCATATGGCCACTTCTTTTCACACTTTCCAACTTTTGTCGCATACTCCGAATCCCATTTTGCTGTGTAATAACAAACGATGTCGCCCACACCAGATCTATTTATAAATTCAGGCGCACTTTGAATAACGTCAAAATCAACATAAACCATTTCAGGTATTGCGTAGCCGACGTACTTAAGAATTCCATTATCCCGAACCGCTGATCGATGTCCGAATGGTGCATTAACCGACATCGATGTTGGGCACTGAAAGAGAGGTAAATTCTTTCGCCAAGCAAAGTACTTTGCCACATCGATTGCAACACCACCGCCGATTCCAACAATTGCTTTAACTTTAGGTAGTTCTTCTAAAGTTTTTTCTAGATCTTTGATTTCTAATGAATCGACAATGTGCACAAAGGTCTCTTTGCTATCAAAATGGTGAGAAAACTTTGGCCACAAGTCTTTATTTGAAACTACTAAGAAAGGAGGGTTAATAATTTTTGGTAACTCTTGATATAAGTCTCTTCCATAGGCGACATTAAATAACTGCATTTATTTCCCCTTCTTTTAGTATTTTGGCTATCAGAGTGTGTCTGTTACTTTTGATGCATAAGCAAAACTTCCGGCTTGTACTCCAGTACGTGCAGCAAGTGAAAAACTTAAAGTTTGAAAACTCAATGTGTCGCAAATACGAGGATCAGTCCCGTTGCGATCTGGAGATGGCAGTTTCGAGCCAATTCCCTTGTCGCCAATCCATGTAACCGACGACCCTGAGGACTCCAATTCTGATGCCAATTTAATATTTAGAGCATTATGTGGTTCAGTTCCATGATCAAAAAATGTCACACTGAGATCTGGCCCAGATATTTCTATTGGTCCGTGTCTAAATGATGCTGATGTAGTTCCTTCAATTGACATTTTTGCAGCCTCTTTAAGAATCAGGCCAGCTGTTTGTGCTGATGCGCCTGCAACTCCTCTGCCGACGCAAACATAATTCTTTTTGTATGGAAATATACTTTCAGCAGTGTCTATTTGAGAATCAATCTTGGCGATGTATTTTTCGATTGCATCGACAGTTCGCAGCAACGATATGCGCGAACTCTCATAACTATTTGAAACATCCGAAAAAACCAACTTCATAGCTGCAAGGGTGTTTAAATAAGTTTTTGTGCTGACGGTCGCTTCAGGACCTGCCTTTAAATCAACTAGGTAATTCGAATGCTTTGCAAGATTGCTTTGAGTGTTGTTTGTAATACCCAAAATATCGATGCCTGAGAGATCGAATTCCTTGAGCACCTGAGTTACTTCAGCGCTCTCTCCTGATTGCGATGTGAGACAGAGCAATGTGCCAGGTGTGAGTAACCCTGCACCGACATCAATTAGTTCTGAAGCTGGAAGCCACCAAGCGGGTAAGCCCATTCGCGAAAAAGATTCCCACGTTTCATAGGATGCAAAATGGCTGCTTCCCATACCTGCAAAGACAATTCGGGT
>ENA-UOYL01000855-UOYL01000855.1-marine-metagenome-genome-assembly--contig:-NODE-855-length-10660-cov-3.320892_pt1 | contig 10660 bp, 5 predicted proteins | sample MGYA00238173_ERZ767189 | MGnify/ENA primary metagenome ERZ767189 (study PRJEB28943, sample SAMN06267163) | marine metagenome | isolation source: Columbia River Estuary | place: USA:Columbia River Estuary... | reverse complement strand
TGGTCACATGATAAAAAGACTGCTCTTATTAAAGGAGAAATTGAAACATTAAGGAAGTTGGCAAAGAAAGATTTCAACCGCTAGCCTCGTCCGCCGCTGACCGAGTGATTCCGCCCTCTCGATACAATCGCCCATGGCGATCACTCGATTGCCGGAATCAGGATCCTACATTCAACAATATGACCCCGCTGGCCGAGTGATTCCGCCCTTCTCGATACAATCGCCCATGGCGAGCACTCGATTGGCGGAATAGTATCGAGGTCAGCGGGAAATAGTTACTAATCCTCTAATGCTAATTCCCCGCACTTAAAATGACCTTCCGGGCATGTTTTGTGTCCGTGGTGGCCGCAGGGTCGGCAAGGTAAATTGGCCACTTCAATAATTTTTGCATCATCGGATAATGGACCAAAACCAAATGCCGGTATGGTGGAACAGAAAAATGCTGTTACTGGCGCGTTAACTGCGCTTGCGAAATGAAGCGGACCTGAATCATTCACAAAGTTTCTTTTCGCATTTTTCATGAAGGCAACGGATTGCATAATGCTTAGTTCGCCTGCCAATGATTTTACTTCTTTGGTCGATTCTGAAATGATTTGTTCGCAAAGTGCTTTGTCATTAGGACCTCCCATCAAAAAGATAGCGTGGTTCGCGTCGCTTAATTGATCGATTAATTTCAACCATGTGGCAATGGGTGCTTGTTTGGTGAACCATATCGATGCGGGGGCTAGGCAATAATAGGCTTTGCCTTGGAATTTTGAAACGAAGGTGTAATCATCGCTCGATGGATAAAGACTTGGTTTTCTTATGGTAATGTCGCAAAAGGAAGCGATTAAGCTTAGGTTGCGATCTACCTCATGTTCTCCATCGCCAATCGAATGCTTGTATGATTTTGAATAAAGAAAAGAAAATGGATTTTTTTTGAATCCTATTTTTCGCTTCGCACCTGATAAGGCACAAATTAATCCTGAACTTGCGTATCGATGTAAATTTATGATTGTATCGTATTTCTCTTGACGAATAAGTCGGATATTTTCTCTTAGGCTTACCCATTTATTTCCTTTGTCGAAGATAAATACCTTGTTCACATTTGGGTGTCCGCTTAGTAATTCCTCATTTCCTTTTTTTACCAAATAGTCAATTTGTAGGTGGGGAAATTGATGGTGTAAGTTTGCAATTAATGGTGTTGATAAGATGACATCGCCAATGAATGCGGTCTGAATTAGTAAGATCTTTTTCATCTATCGTATTAAAGTAACAAATCCACGTTTTGTTATTTGTCTGCCACCCGCATCTTGAACCGTTACTACATAAAGGTAGTTATCGTTTGGTGCATCATCTTTTCCTCCGTTAATTTTTCCATCCCAACCCAAATTAATATCATTGCTTTCGAAAATGATATTACTCCATCGATTCATGATGTACATGCTATAATTTTTTGGGTCAATATTGGTTAATATGGGTAAAAATACGGTGTTCACTCCGCTTGGGCAAAATGAATTAGGAATATAAATGATGGGGGTATAAACTAAGCAAAATAAGTTCGATCTGCTTGTTTCCGAAAATCCATAGCTATTTACATTTTCTTTTGCTTCAACATAATAGCAAATTTCTCCTGGGAAATCATTACTCAGAAGGACATCTTCATAACTGAGTTGATTTGAATTTACGCTACCTAAAGATTGACTAAGTCCGCTTAAGGTATTGTAGCTGAATACTTCGTATTGGCTTACGTTGCCATCAAATCCAAGATAAGGCGACCAATAGACATAGTTTATTTGTTGTATTTCATCGGCGATACCTTGTAATAAAATACTTGTAGCTTGATTACCATTGGAGCCATCATAGCCGCAACTATCAATGTATTGTGTTCGATAGGTATAGGATTGAACGCCGGTATTAACATCGGTATCGGTAAATGTCGCAAGATTTCCAACAAGAGGAGAGCGACCAATTTCTTCGAAAACGGAGGAGCTGTTTAAGCGCTGAAATATCACTTCTTTTACCCCTACGCTACCATCGATATAAGCTGCTAAATCAATATTTTCGTTCATTACGCTTGCTAATTTAAGGTAATGAAATGCTGGTTGCTGTGGAATCGGAACATCAAAACCAAATGGATTTGAATAGGCTATTTGTCCATTTGATAGGTTGGCACCAATGTAAATATCGTAGTGATTTCCACCGATCACATTCACACTTGCTGCATTCCCATTAGCTGTTCCCAGCAGGACTAATGCCCCCAATTCATAACTGTAAATTCCGTAGGAGCTGGTCGTCCATCCTTGATAAGCAGTCCAGCTTAAATCTATTTTTTGTTGGCACATGTTGATCGCTCCATTGAGTTGAACGGTTTTATTGACAGGGCTTTTCGCTGAGGTTTGAAAGGTGATAGGAACGGCATTGGTAAAACATGAATCGAAGGCTGCTACAGAGTAGGAGTAAGGGCCTTGACTTGGATCAATAGCATAGGAATAGGAGGTATTTCCAATTCCCCAAACGGTATCGAGTTCAAACAATACGCCCAACGAATTAAAGGTATAAACAACGTATCCATAGGTGTCAGCTTGATTATTTTGATTCCAAGTCAACAGTAAGTTATTGTTGTTCGTAGGATCAAACCCAACACTTTGAATGGTTGGAATAGAGGGAGTAAGCATGTCCTCAAAATCATCACTGGGAATGTTTGATTGAAAATCGCAAGGGCTATTTGGCAGAACGATTTGGTAGCCAATGGTTGCGTTACAAATGGTGATGGTGTCTTTGTATTGTGTGGTATTGTAGGGAACAGAATCTATTAAAGTGAAATTTCCAGGAGGATATTCTTGATAAATATGGTAGTAGTTTCCGAATGTAGCTAAAGGGATTGAAAGTGGTTTATTCCATTGAAGAACTGCTGTTCCATTTCCAGGATTAATAAGGTCTAGATGAATGTTGGAAATCGTGTCGCTGTATTTAGTTATGTTTCCGTTGCACCCTGAAACAACCGCAATATAAAAGGATTGCGCTGTCGTAATTCCACTTAACGAAAATTGATTGGTAGAAAGTGTTGGAATGGTAGCTAACAATCCATTCTGAACGGAATAAAGTTGGTACGAAACAAAGCTGCTGATAGGGTCATTGATGGGTGTCCAACTAATAATTACATTTCCAGCATTATCAGTTTGAATACAGTCTATTTTTGGTGCTTGTAGAATTCCGGGATTTAGTACGTTAATTTGAATGGTGGCATAATTTACCTTGGGTATTTGGCAATAATTATCTTGTGCTCTAAAAACAAAGGTATATGGAATACTCTCAAGCACATTGCCATACTGATTGACTAAATGATCGCAGCTAGTTTGCCAAGAAAAGGAGACATTTGCTTGCTGTATTCCTGAAAGAGGAAGGGATTGATTTAGCGTAGCGCAAGGAAAGACTTGACAGCCGGTCGCTGAGGTAAAATTACTCCCAAACATAGGACCGCTTGCTGTTAAGGTCACCGTTTGAGGGCTGCCATCTTGAAGGAACTCGTTATCGTTTGCTAAAACATTAAACGTAACTAAATCTCCCGCATTCACGCTAGCAGTATACAAGCCTCCGGCAAAAGGTGCAGTGAAAATTGGCGCATTGTTTCCTGTTGCACACGGAACAATAACCAACTGCATTTCGCGCTCGACTTCGGCAATTAAAATACCTTGGCGATAGGATTTCACCAATACTTTTACAACAAAATTCCCAACCGTGAATGAATTAAACGTTATTTCACCATTTGAAGAATTTATGGCAGCCGAAATATTAGAAGGATTAACACTATTGTTTGGTGTAGGGGATGAAAAGGTAAATCCGGGTTCAAAAGGAATGGGAATAGGATTTAATGGTGGATTGTAAGTGCCTGTTGGAAAATTATTATAAGGAATCCCAAAATCAATATACAGCGAATCTAAATCAGGGTCCACGGCATTCATGTTGTAACGGAATGGTGTTCCAGCGCAACTTACAAAATAAGGTGCTTGCAAAAAGGTGGGGGAATTATCTGTACAACCGTTATCTATTCCATGCGCAAACATTTTAGCACTGAGTGTAATGCCATATGTTGCGGGTGAAGTAATGTTCGTCAATGCGTTACTCCGCGCAAAATTTTCATAGGTAAAAATCCATCCTTGACTAGGCGGAATACCTTGAATCGTGATGGCTGCACTTCGATACGTAATTTTTTCGATGGCACCAATGCCATTTCCTCCAGAAGTCCCTGTTCCGCAATCTAAGGGCAGTGGGCCGCCAGCTACAGTGGTGCAAACCGGTGAAATGTCAATACGCGAAACAAAGGGTAAAATAATCGTAGTTAATGTGGGATGATTCCAAACACGAAGCGCTTCTGAAAGCGTATTTACTTCGGCGCCATTGCAATCGCGGTAAAAAACCAACTCAAAGATATACTTATTGTTTCCGTCACATTTCCATGTTATTTCTCCCCCCATCACATGCGATCCAAAGGCTTTGGCACTAAGGAAAAGAAAGATAAATAGCGGAAGTAATTTTAGCATGAAATCATTAAAAAATAATAATCAATAAGTGGTAACGCTTTTTTATCAATTAAGTTGCTGTCCGGCAGTAATTACTAGCATTTCATCCCATATCAAGTATTTTTGAGCCAGTGCTTTTATTTCCTGAGGCGTAATGGTTTTTAATACATGAATGGCGCGGTTGTAAAATGAATAATCCAAGTCTGCGACCTCTACTTGTAAAAATAAATCCATCATCGAAAACGGGCCATCTGCTGCTTTTAAGGATTGCCCCATGAGGTAATTTCTGACCATAGTCAGCTCTTGTTCTCCCACTAATTCGTTTCGCATTTTATCCATTTCTATTTTAATTTCATCAAGCGTAGGATCTACAAATTTTTTCCCAACCTGTGTCATAATCGCAAAATATCCGTTTTGATAAATCTCAGCTAGCATGCTTCCAATTCCATAAGTATAGCCTTTGTCTTCACGAATATTTTTCATTAAACGGCTACCAAAGTAATCACCAAAAATGGTATTCATTACGTTAAAGCCATGGTAATCGGCGTGATGCTTATCAAACATTATTTTGGCAACACGAATTCCGGACTGCAAGGCACCTGCTTTTTCTACGTGGAAAACTCCTTTTTCAGGATTGAATGTCATGGATTTTGGGCTTATTTTCTTTTTATACCATGGTCCAAGAAGTGCATGTATCGCTTTTGTATCGTCATCATTTACATTTCCAATTAAGCTTACCTTATTGATTCCCTTGCGATAATAGGTATCATAAAAATCTTGAATGAGTGTTCGATTTATGGTGTCAAAATCGTTTAATTCAATTGTTTTTCCATAAAGTGTCCCTTTGAACAAGCGTTTTTGTAGCTCGATTTGGGCTAAATAATTTACTTTCCCAAGATTCACTTTTAGTTTTTGCTTCCGATCTTTCAATAACTCCTTTACTTCCTCCTCTGGAAATGTTACATCATTTAGTGCACTTAGCACAACATGAAGAAGTTCTAGCAGTTGACTATTTAAAGAATAGAGCGATAGTATCGCATACTCATGGCTAACATTTATATCAACAAATCCACCAAGATCATCGATTTCATTGTGAATTTCCTCAGATGATTTAGTTGAAGATCCAGAGAATAAAAGGCCTGCGGTGAAGTTTGCCACCAAGGGATTATTGACAATGGTTCCAGCTGAAAAATACAGGTCTAATTTTACAGCATCACTTCCTGTATTCTCCAAAGAATAGAATGGGAGTTGATTGTCTATCAATACTTTTTTAGGTGTCAAGAAGTTTATTTCTTCAACATCTCGGATGGCGGGGGCTATTTTTCTATCAATCATTTTTGAATGCTTTTAACCTTAGGTATTGATTTTTTTTTACTCGGAATGCTTTTAACCTGAAGCAGTGAGCAATTTTCTTTTCGCAGAACTGATTGAGCAAGTTCAAGAAGATGAGACGCTTCGATGGCTTGATAGATTTGGGCTTCTTCGTTTATACCATTTGCGTCGCCTAATAATTCGAAAAAACAAAGATTCATAGCTCTATTTAATAAGCCTTGCTCTTGAAATTCTCTTGAGGTTCGAATCTTCAATTTTAATCGTTTTAATTCCTGCTCGCTAATTGGAATGGTTTTATATTGATCCAACACCAACCATAGCGCTGCATCTAATTCCTCTAATGTTTTGCCAGGAGCAATTTTACCAGTAATCACTAGCAATCCCTCATCTATTGATCCGAGAATATAGGTATTTATTTCTGTGACGAGCTGCAATTCTTTTTTCAATTGCAGGTATAATTTACTTGATTTTTCTTTAGATAATTCATCTGAAAGCACATCAGCAATGTAATATCCTTCCGACTTTCTTTCTGCCATTTTAAAGGCATAGTAAAAGCAGTCTGCTGGAACATCTCGTTCAATTCTTTTTATTCTTAATGCTTCTTGTTTTGGTTCAGCAGGTATAATCCTTGGTGGCTTTTTTCTTTTAGGAATATCACCAAACCATTTTTGAACCATTGTTTTTAGTTCAGCAAGTTCAAAATTTCCAGCGATACAAAGAATGGCATTAGAAGGGTGATAATATTTTTTGAAAAAAGCTTTTACATCGTCTAATGTGGCATCTTCAATATGCTTTATTTCTTTTCCAATGGTTGCCCATTTGTATGGGTGTATTTGATAGGCAAGCGGTCTCAATTCCAACCAAACATCGCCATAGGGTTGATTCAAATAATTTTGTTTAAACTCTTCGATAACGACACTTCGTTGCACCTCCAAACTTTTTTTAGAGAAAGCCAATGACAGCATACGATCGCTTTCTAACCAAAGCGCGGTTTCTATATTCTGGGCAGGAAGTAAATTATAGTAATTTGTAATGTCATTTGAGGTAAAAGCGTTGCTTTCTCCACCGGCGTTTTGTAGGGGAGAATCAAACTCAGGAATATTAATTGATCCGCCAAACATAAGGTGTTCGAATAAATGAGCAAAGCCTGTTTGGTTTTCTGATTCATCTCGCGCTCCAACATCATATAAGGTATTTACAACTGCCATTGGCGTGGTCATATCTTTATGAAAAATCACTTTTAATCCATTCGCTAATTCAAATCGCTCAAATTGTATCATACTTAAAATTGAAATTTTGTGGTGTTTTGTTCTTTCAGTGCTTCTTTGAATTCACTTAGTATTTCTGCGATAATTTCTGCTGCTGGTAAAATCGTATCTAAAAGAGCAGAAACTTGACCAATTTCAAGCTCTCCATTCGCTAAATCGCCTTCAAACATGCCTTTCTTGGCACGACCTCTACCCAATAACGCTTTTAATTCATCCTTCGAAGCGCATGATTCATAGGCATTCTTAATTGATTCTGAAAATTCATTTTTAAGTAATCTAACCGGTGTTATTTCTTTTAAGGTTAATAAAGTGTCTCCTTCTTGAGCAGAAATCACCGCTTGCTTAAAGTTGTTATGAGCACTTGCCTCCTGACTTGCGACAAATCTACTTCCTATTTGAACGGCATCAGCTCCTAAATTCATTGCTGCCAACATCGCTCTTCCTGTGGCAATTCCACCTGCAGCAATCAATGGAATATTGATTTTCTTGGCCACCATTGGAACTAAGCACATGGTAGTGGTTTCATCCCGTCCGTTATGACCGCCAGCCTCAAATCCTTCTGCAACAACGGCATCTACGCCTGCCTCTTCTGCCTTTAAGGCAAATTTCAAACTAGAAACTACATGCACAACGATGATTCCATGCGATTTTAGATGGCTTGTCCAAATACTTGGATTTCCTGCTGAGGTAAATACAATGGGAACCTTATGCTTAATGATGGTGGCGATATGCTTATCACTATCTGGATAAAGCATAGGGAGATTAACGGCAAATGGTTTTGTGGTTGCTGCTTTACAGCTGATAATTTGTTGCTCAAGTATTTCAGGATACATAGAACCTGAACCAATAATGCCCAATCCGCCTGCATTAGAAACAGCAGATGCTAGTTCCCAACCAGAACACCAAATCATTCCTGCTTGAATCAAGGGAAAGTCAATGTTAAACAATTCACAAATACGGTTTTTATCCATTTTACTATTCCTTGCTAACAAAATTAAGGAATTTGGCGAATTGTTCCCTTAGTTATAATAATCTAATTCAAATTATTTTCAATTCTCTAAAAATGTCTGGCAATCACGCTAGTTTATTCTTTTATTGTGATATAATGTAATTATTACCTTTGCCAAGATGATTTTTTCACATCAATTTATATTAATTTAGGAGCAAATTATATTCATGAGGCCTTTTGTCATTGTTTTTAGTTTCTTAATGCTCATCTATTGTTCTTGGGGTCAGGCTTCTAAATTAGGTATAGGCGCTTCGAAATTGAATCATTCGGAAGGATTTTTTGAAAATAAAGGGCAATGGCCCACGTCCGTTCTTTTTAAGTCAGATGTCTTAGGAGGAAAAATATGGGTGCAACAACATAAACTCATTTACCATCAACAAGATCTCAGCGCCATGCACGAGAATCATGGTCATTTAAAGCCGGGTCCGGTCGGAGCACTCAAGGAGACAGTAGTTCACGTTAATTTTTTAAATTCAAATGAGGTGACAGATGTCGAGTATAAAGGTAAAACGCCTTATTACCACAACTACCTAATAGGAAAGGATTCTAGTAAATGGGGAAGAGGAGTTTATGGTTATCAGGAATTCACCTTAAAGAATTACTACACCTCAATCGACATGACTTGGGCGCTTACTAAAGGTCAACATAAGTATCAATTTACGGTTCATCCCGGTGCTAATCCTGCTGATATTGTGTGGGAATATGTTGGGCAAAAGAGCGTAGACATAAACCGTAAAGGGCAATTGAACATACAAACGGACTTAGGTTCGATTACAGAGGAAAAACCTGTTGCTTTCCAGTTGATTGATGGCCGTCGAGTGGAAGTAAAATGCCGGTTTATTTTGGATGGTGATCAAGTTCATTTTGAACTTGGTCAGTACGACAAAACTGTTCCTCTAGTAATTGATCCTGTATTGGTATTTGCGACCTATAATGGTGCTTTCTCTGACAATTTCGGAATGACGGCCACGTATGGAAGTAATGGTGCTGCGTTTTCAGCAGGTATGGTATATGGTAATAATTTCCCCATTCCGAATCTAAATGTTTTTGATCCAAGTTCTAATTTTACAGCTATTGGTGGAAATTATGGCATAACCGATGTGTTTATCACCAGATACAATTCCATGGGTACAGCGTTACTTTGGGCTACTTTCTTAGGTGGCGGTAACAGCGTACAAGGAACGGAAACGGCCAATAGTTTGATCTGTGATTCACTCGATAACATTTGTATTTTTGGAGCGACATCTAGTGTAGATTTTCCGACTTCTCCTGGTGCTTTTCAGCCCAATCATGCTGGTGGAGTAGCTGGCGCAAATTTCACTTCTAATGGAGTGTATTTTCAAAATCAAGGTTCTGATATTTATGTGTCAAAAATCAGTGCTAACGGACAAAATCTTTTAGCTTCTACGTATGTAGGTGGTTCGGGCAATGATGGAGTAAATTATAATGTCTCTGGCACCTACGACTCGTTGGTTTCGAACTACGGCGATCAATTTCGAGGTGAAATTATGCTTGATGAACAAGGAAATACCATCATCGCATCTTGCACCCGTTCACTCAATTTTCCTACGCTTAATCCTCTTCAAGCGAATAATAACGGCCAAGAAGATGGGGTGATTTTTCGCCTGAATCCCAATTTTACGAATCTTCAATTCTCAACCTATTATGGAGGCACCCAAAATGACGCTTGTTACTCTGTGAAAATTGATACTTTAGCCAATGTCGTGGTATGTGGAGGAACCTCCTCATCCGATCTGTCTGGTACGGTTGGTGGGCTCATGGGTTCTTACCAAGGTGGAAAATCAGATGGTTTTGTTATTCGATTAAATCCAATAGGTACAGCCTTAACGGCGGGAACATATTTAGGGCGAACGGCCTATGATCAAACGTTTTTTGTAGAAGTTGATCGAGATAATAACGTCTTTGTTTTGGGGCAATCTGTAGGGGGAACTTTTCCCGTTTGGAATGCGCCCTACACTAATCCAAACTCCAGTCAATTTGTTATCAAGTTGAATAATAATCTAAGCACAAATATGGCTTCTACTCAGATAGGAAATGGAAGCTCACAAATTAACATCTCCCCTTCTGCATTTTTGGTAGATATTTGTGGTAATATTTATGTTTCCGGTTGGGGTGCAAATATCCTCCAAAACATACCCATTTCTGGGATGCCTGTTTCGCCGAATGCCTTTCAATCTTCTACCACAGGATTTGATTTTTACCTCATGGTTATTGAACACGATTTTCAAAGTTTGTTGTACGCAACTTATATGGGAGGCCCGAGTGCTGCAGAACACGTTGATGGAGGAACCAGTAGATTCGATAAAAATGGCGTTGTTTACCAATCGGTATGTGGTGGATGCGGCGGACTTAGCGATTTCCCTACCACGCCCGGGGCATATTCCTCCAGCAACAATAGTAGCAACTGTAATAATCTGTTATTCAAATTTGATTTTCAGCTCATTCCGACTGCTATTTTTAATTCAAGTGCTAATATTGGCTGTGAAGATTTTCAAGTCAATTTTATCAATTTCTCTTCTCAAAATGAT
>ENA-UOYL01000852-UOYL01000852.1-marine-metagenome-genome-assembly--contig:-NODE-852-length-10688-cov-4.182075_pt1 | contig 10688 bp, 9 predicted proteins | sample MGYA00238173_ERZ767189 | MGnify/ENA primary metagenome ERZ767189 (study PRJEB28943, sample SAMN06267163) | marine metagenome | isolation source: Columbia River Estuary | place: USA:Columbia River Estuary... | reverse complement strand
AACGGACAAATAATGCTAGGTGAAACAAATGATACCCTTTTGATTCCAATGGATTTCGGTGGGACATTTACCGTTTCAGTTATGTCAGCAAATGGATGCGACACCAGTAATTTTATAACCCTGCAAGGGAGTATAGACGAAGCGCAACTTAATTTTAGTCTTTATCCTAACCCTACTAATTCCATGTTACATGTGGAATTTCAAAAACAGCTCCTTGGGTACTATGAAATTTTAGACATCTCAGGCAGGAAATTAACAAAAGAAGCTGTGAATTCAAATCAATTAAAAATTGATTGCTCGAATTTATCAAAAGGCTCTTACCTACTCAAGATTTATGAAAATGGGCGCTACACAACCAAGAAATTTTCCGTTGATTAACTTAGCAAATAAGCCCGATTATTTCCTGTTTGTTTTGAGGGGAATCCAATAAAACAAGTTTATTTTCTTTGGTAGACACCGCTAAAGTTGGCAAAGCTAATTCGATGCTTAAATCGAGATCATGTGAAGAACAAATGATGCATTTGTTTTGGGAAACAGCAATTTCTTTTAAGGTTTTCATTAACAAATCCTTGTTTTCAAAATCCAAAAAAGCAGTCGGTTCATCTAACAATAATACCGGTGCTTCCTGCACCAATGCGCGAGCGATTGCACCCAACTGACGAATTCCATCGCTTAATTCATCCGTAAATTTATCTTGATAATCACTAATATTTAGTAGCGTCATTACTTCCATTGTTTTCTCGATATCGCTTTCTTTTAGTCGCCCAAAAGCATTGGTGTGTGGTGATCTACCTAATGAAATATAGTCTTTTAAGGTGAGGAATGGAATGCCATTGAAGCGACTTTCCACAAAGGCGACGAGTTGAGGGAGCATTCTTTTTTCTAGCTGATGTAAGTCTTTTCCATTTAGCTCAATACGTCCGCCATGTAAAGGAACCGAGCGAACGAGTGACTTTAGCAAGGTCGTTTTTCCCGTCCCATTTTTTCCCGCTAACAAATACATTTTGCCCGTATATAAACACACGTCATTTATTTCAAATAAACTAGTTTTATAGCCAACATGCGTGTTTTTAAAGCAAATCATGTTACTTTTTTTATCAAAATAAAGATCACAAATGGAGCACCAATAATCGATGTTAATGCATTTAATGGAAGATGAACCGTTTCTTCTAGGTATTGAATCAGCACATCACAAGAGACCAAAAATAAGGCGCCAATAATTAAATTCCCACCAATCAACCAGGCATGTTGTTGCGTTCGGAACAATAACTTAGTGATATTGGGAACTGCTAGCCCAACAAAAGCAATGGGGCCACAATAAGCGGTAATCAATCCCGTAAAAAGGGCTGTCACAGAAATAATAAGAATTCTAGTCTTGCGCAAAGACAGACCAAGCATAACAGCTGAATCTTCCCCTAAAACTAACATGTTAAGCGGTTTTATCAATAAGAACGAGCCAAGTACGCTTCCCAAAAAGAAGAGTAAGATCATTGGAACTTGGGACATCTCTACTTGTTGTAAGGATCCCATTCCCCATACAGCAAAAGACTTGAACTGCTCAGCAGCGGCACTCAATTCCAAAATAGATACTATAGCAAACGTAAAACTACCAAGCATTAAACCAATAAGAAGCAAGGAAATATGTGATTTAACAGACAGCGAAAAGAGCAAGATAATCATCCCAAAAATGAAGGCGCCAACGATGGCCGCAAAGACGATATTTAGCTGAGTTCCTAAAAAAGTAAATCCCGTTAAGGTAGATAGCGCAACCAACAAACTTGAGCCCGAATTTATCCCAAGCACATATGGACCGGCTAAAGGATTGTTGAACAAGGTTTGCATTAACATACCCGCTAAGGCCAAACCTCCACCCCCAACAATTGCCATGATCAATCTCGGGATTCTGAATTCCCTCATTAATAATTCATTCGTAGACAGGGGCGAATTTTTAAAGAAGGCCGCGGAGAAATCAGCAAAAGACAAGGGAATTTGCCCCACAAAAAGATGCAATACCGAGATAAGCACCAAGGCAAACGCTGCAAATAACAAAAAGAAATGAATGCGATATTTCATAGTTATTCCACCCTCTTGTAAAAATGTAGTTTTTTGTTTGAATTAAATTTATCAATAATTTGTTGAAGATCGCTTAGCACAAGATCCGGTTGTACCGCACTCAACTCCCAAAAACGATTCATATCGTAGGCATAACAATAAATTTCACCCTTGGAATACACCGGAAAATAAGCTGCTTTGGGATTATTCGCAAGCAGTAACTCTTTACTCATAAATCCAGGATTGAGCCATAAACTAACTGAATCCAACTTACTAAATACAGATTCCAAGGTCAAAGACAAGCTTCCTGTACCTTTACTGTTCTTGAAGATATAATTTACCCCCGCATCTTTTAACAAAGTGGCATTGTAACTTCCGCCTGCCGGAGCATACCAAAAATCTCCTGCTAAATTGCCCACTAAAGTTTGTACATTCGATTTCTTCGATTGACTTTTCACCTCATTGTACCTTTTTACGATGGCTGCGAATTCCTTTTTAGCCAAGTCTTGTTTGCCCGTTAAATACCCAAAAAGCAATAACCATTGTGCTTTTCCTAAGGGATGTGTTTCTCTCCAATCAAAATTTGGAATGGTTATAATACCTAGCTTTTTCAACTTATTATCGATGGCTAATTTTCCTGAGAAAGCGCTATATACCACTAATTTCGAATTCGAATTTAATAACATTTCGGCCGAAAAATCTGTTTCTTGTCCCAAGGAAACTACCTTCCCATTATTAATTCGATCATTAAGTTCTTTATTGTAACAGAATTTTTTATCTGCAACAGCTGAAATGGCATTAATTTCATTAAGCAGACCCAACATGCCGACATGCGTGGAGGAAAGAACCGCAAGCCCATTATGCTTAATCGAAATAGGAGTTGCTGAGGCTGGGCCATTTTCCCCAATAAAATACTCGAATTTTTCTGTAATCTTATCCGGATTTGTGATGCTAATTAAAACCCCCTTCTCAGACTCTGTAATGGAAAGCCAACGTGAATAAGCCAGCTTACTTTTGGGTTCAACTGTATTTTTATTTTCAGAGGAACACGCAAACAAGGCAGAAAGACAAAGAAGGAAAATTAATTTCATTGCAGTATTAATACTGTTCCTTTTCATTCGGAAAATCACCCGATTGCACATCCAAAATATAGGCGCTAAACGCCTTTAACATTTGATTGTGAAGGTCATTGTATTTCCGAACAAAGCGTGGATTAAACTCGTTGTTAATTCCCAACATGTCATGCGCCACTAAAACTTGACCATCGACACCCGATCCAGCACCAATTCCGATAATAGGAATCTGTAACATTTTTGCTACTTTTTCGGCAAGTACAGCGGGTATTTTTTCAAGAACAATGGCAAAACAACCTGCTTTTTCTAATTCCAAGGCATCTTCAATTAAGCGCTTGGCCTCTTCCTCCTCTTTTGCCCTTACGACATAGGTTCCAAACTTATAAATCGATTGAGGCGTAAGTCCTAGGTGTCCCATAACCGGAATACCAGCCGTAAGTATTCGTTGAATCGATTCAAGAATCTCTTGACCGCCTTCCATTTTGACAGCATGAGCGCCTGTTTCTTTCATAATTCGAATCGAACTTGAAAGCGCTTCTTTGGAATTTCCTTGATAACTACCAAAAGGCAAATCAACCACTACCAGTGCACGACTTACCGCTCTTACAACTGCTGCGCCGTGGTAAATCATTTGATCAAGTGTAATGGGAAGCGTCGTTTCGTGACCTGCCATCACATTCGAAGCAGAATCCCCAACTAAGATAACATCAATTCCCGCTTCATCTAAAATGCGAGCCATTGAAAAATCATAGCCGGTCAGCATAGCGATTCGTTCCCCATTTGCTTTCATCTCGTGAAGCGTATGCGTGGTAACCTTTTTTACATTTTTATGAACAGACATACCTAAAAATTAGAAACAAAAGTACAAATTGTTTTGCGTAAGCGCTAAACGAAGGGTTTTGTGTCATAAAAGACACTGATAATTTCAAAAACTAAGCGAATAAACCAGCAGAAAAAGAAAACAAACGAACTAGTGTGAATAACTGTCTGCAGCAATCGACTTATAAAAGAACAAAGCGCTTAATTTTGTGTTGAACAAGTGTAAAAACTTATTTCAAAAGTAAAATGGAAAACGAAAAAAGCGCAGTCATAATTGGAGCAGGATTAGTAGGATCGCTATGGGCGGTATACCTTGCTAAAGCAGGATATAAAGTGACGATTTACGAGCGAAGACCCAATATTCGTTTAGCTGAAATTAGTGCTGGAAAATCCATTAATCTTGCCTTATCCGTTCGCGGGTGGACAGCGCTTGATGCGGTAGGAGTTGGGGACGAGGTTCGGAAAATCGCGATTCCAATGTATGGAAGAGTGATGCACGACCTCGAAGGCAATCTAAATTATCAGCAATACGGTAAGGACGGAGAAGCGATCTTTTCCGTATCGAGAGGAAAGGTTAATGCTACGATGATGGATGTGGCTGAAAAACATGGCGGTGCTACCATACATTACGAACACACCTGTGAAAAAGTAGATTTAGAAAAGGGCATTGTCTATTTGACCAATAATAAAACAAACGAATCATTCAGCGTTCAATCCGATGTGGTATTTGCAGCAGATGGCGCTTTTTCGAATGTTCGCTACAATTCCATGCAAAAGATGCAGCGCTTTACCTACAGTCAAAATTTTATTGCAGATGGGTATCGAGAAATTTTATTGCCCGCTGATGAAAACGGTAACTATAGAATGGATAAAAATGCGCTTCATATTTGGCCACGAGGACGTTTTATGTTGATTGCATTGGCCAACGAAGATGGATCGTTTACGTGTACGCTTTTTATGCCTCACGAAGGAGACAAATACGCCTTTGATAAACTCAATTCGCGGGAAGCGGTGAATGCTTTTTTCTTGGAGGTATTTCCCGATTTTTATACCATGATGCCGAACATTGCTGATGCATGGGAAGACCATCCCCTATCCAACTTAGCGATTATTCGTTGTCAACCTTGGCACAAAGGGAAAGTAGCCTTAATGGGCGATGCGGCACATGCCACCGTACCTTTTTATGGACAAGGAATGAATGCCGGATTTGAAGATTGTTCTGTACTTTGGGGATTAATGCAAAAACACAATGAAAATTGGCCGGAAGTATTTGAGGAATACAGCAGAACAAGAAAAGCAGATGGCGATGCCTTGCAAGATTTATCCTTAGATAATTATTTTGTTATGCGCGATTTCGTTGGTGATCCATCATTTATTTTGCGCAAAAAAATTGAAGCTAAATTTAGTGCCTTGTATCCAAAACAATGGATGCCGTTGTATTCGCAAGTTACCTTCAGCAATATTAGGTATAGCGTAGCGTATGAGCAAGGGAATATTCAAAATGGAATTATGGATGAAATCATGGCGATTCCTGGCATTGAAAACGATTGGGACAGCCCTGAAATAATGGAAGTATTAGCTGAAAAAAGTAAACAATTCAATTTTATCGTATGAAAAAATTACTGTTTATCCTCCTTTTTTGTCCCATCATTGGATTAGCGCAAGGCGGTTTTAAAAAAGGAGTTCGAGAAGGTGATGCCTATCGTATTGTTACCAATGACGGCATTCAATTTAATTTTGGGGCTACGTATCAAATGACACCAAAAACAAGCGAACCATTTATCCTTACCGACAACAGCGGACAGCGGGGTTTATATACCATAGATCCTGCGGGAAAACTTGGTTTTTTTGCTGAAATAGGCATGGTAAATTTCCCCGCATGGAAAGGCTTAGTTCCTATAAAATTTTTAAAAAAATCACGCTTATTAGATTACACGGATTGGGGAATCGGTTACAAGCAATACCGTGGCGCAGAGACCACCAATCTTGATTATACCAATGCATTAGGGGTGGTTACATCGAGTACGGAAAGTAGCGGAACGTTTTCCAATGGATTTATTTATGGCCGATTTTCAGCACATACCCTACTCTATGTTGGAAAGAAAAAAATAGATGTCGCGAGAAAATATTTTATTGATAATGCCATAGGATTTAATTTCGATTACAACATCATGCGTAAATATGAAGCCTACCAAAATGGCATAAACCTTCAGCCATTTGACTTTCATAGCAAGTTTCAAGTTCAATTTCATTATTCTATTGGTGTAGGAATTCGCTTTAATCGCGCTTGGATGATGGTTCCAAATATTACTCTTCCCCTAATTGGTATTCGAGATTACAATGGAATTAACGGCCGTATGAATTGGTTTTCGTCGACTTATTGGCCTATACATGGGCAAATAAAATTCATTAAATTATTCGAGAGACCACCAAAATGCGGGGTTTATGGTGATCCAACAGACAAGGAAAAAGAAAAGAGTTTTAGGATGAACAATTAACTTACTTCGATGCGAAATTCGTCGTAATAAACTTGGGAGCTTTTTTTCTAAACCGCTTAATCACATCATCTCGGTTCGAGATATTACCAACTTTAAAGACATTAGCATAAACGCGTTTCCCGCCTTTGAAAACACTGAATTCAAATGTTATGGAGGTAATGTCGTCTTTAAATAAATTGTAAATACTGGTTTGCTTCAATCCCTCTTCCAATAATAATTCTGAATTCGAAGCTTTAAATTTTCTGTCATATCCTTTAACATAAATCAACACATAGGTGTCTATTCCTTTTAATTTCAAAGCATTTAGCATTGTATCAGACGCTAGAATTAGTGGGTCGGCACCCTGCTTTAAAATATTAATGGAAGGAATGGCTTTAATTCCAAGCGAAGTAAATAAATCGGTTACGTTAACTTCAATTGCGAAACGATCTTCCTGCTTATCAAACTGACCAATAATCAAGGCATTTGTTAACTTAATCCCTTGCGCATACGATTGGAACAAAGACAAAAATAAACATCCGATAAAAAAGAATTTTTTCATAGTCATTAATTAGAAAACTTCAGAGGCAATGGCTTTTACTGAGGAGGAATTAGACATGGTGTAATAGTGAATACAAGGAGCCCCAGCGTTTTTTAATTCTTTAGACTGGTGGATTCCCCATTCAATCCCCAACTTTTCAACCGCTTTATTATCCTTGCATTTTAGTAACTCCGAAGAAAGCTCAATTGGATAATCAATGTGAAAGAATTTTGGTAAAAAAGAAATGTGATTTAACGTTTTTATGGGTTTAAGCCCCGGGATAATGGGAACCATTATGCCCATATTACGACATGCTTCAACAAAAGAAAAATATTTTTTATTATCAAAGAACATCTGCGTAACGATATATTCGGCGCCCGCATCTACTTTTTGCTTTAAATGCATTAAATCAGTCGCTAAATTCATTGCTTCGAAGTGTTTTTCCGGATAGGCTGCAGTACCGATGCAAAAATTCGTTGGTTCTAGTTGCACATCATCCATCATGTAATTTCCTTTATTCATTTCAGTGATTTGCTCAACGAGCTTAACCGCATATTGGTGACCGTCGGGATGAGGGCGAAAATTAGCTTCTGTTTTATAGGCGTCTCCGCGCAAAGCCAATACATTATCAATACCCAAAAATTGCAAATCAATTAGGGCATTTTCGGTATCTTCCTTGCTAAAGCCACCGCAAATGAGATGTGGTATCGCATCAACATTGTATTTATTCATTATTGCAGCACAAATTCCTACCGTTCCTGGACGTTTACGAATGGCTATTTTTTCCAAAAGTCCATTTTCGCGTTCCTTATAAATAAATTCTTCTCTATGATACGTTACATTGACGAATTTAGGTTGAAATTCCATCAAAGGATCTATTCCATCGTAAATGGATTGAATGCTTTTACCTTTTAAAGGAGGCAAAATCTCGAAAGAGAACAAGGTATCTTTCGCTTCTTTAATGTGATCTGTTACTTTCATGTGAATTATAGAGGGACAAAGGTAATCCTTTTCCTTTTTATTTAAGTATCAAAAACTTTATTATAGATGAAACTTCTTCTAGCGACTCGTTTCATCGATGGCCTCTACAATAAGTTGGCCTGCGCGTAGTATTTCTTTTTCAGTAATGTTTAAGGGGGGCGCTAAACGAAAACTTGCTGGATGGGATAGAAACCAAAAAGTAATCAATCCTTTTTCCAAGCATCGCTTCACTACTTTCTCTACACGTTGCTCAGAAATCATATCAAAAGCAAACAGTAAGCCCAATCGGCGAATAGCTATGATCTCACCATTAGCACCGATAATATCTTCTAATAGCTTGCCCAATCGTTCTACTTCAAGTAAATCAATCTCACTTTCTAGCACCTCTAAAAATGCATTTGCCGCGGCACAAATAACAGGATGACCACCAAAGGTTGTTATGTGCCCTAACATCGGTGAGTGAGCAAAATGATGCAATAATTCATTAGAACTCACCAAGGCTCCAATGGGCATTCCACCGCCAAGGGCCTTTCCTAAAGTTAGTATATCAGGCACCACATGGTAGTGTTCAAATGCAAAGATTTTTCCTGTTCTACCAAGACCGCATTGTATTTCGTCAAAAACCAACAAAGCACCAACTTCTGAACAGCGATTTCTTAAGGCCTTGATAAAAGAAATGTCCGGTATTCTTACACCCGCATCACCTTGAATTGTTTCTAAAAAAACACCCGCTGTTGCACTTGTAATTTGATTTAATTGTTCCTCATCATTTAAATCAATAAATTTTATCCCCGGTAATAAAGGTTGATATGCTTGTTTCTTTTTTTCATTAGAGGAAATACTTAAGGATCCATTTGTACTTCCATGATATGCCCCATTAAATGCGACGATTTCTGTTCGTTGAGTAGCCCTTTTTACCAATTTAATGGCCGCCTCGTTTGCTTCTGTCCCAGAATTTACAGGATAAACTGCATGTAGATTTGATGGCAACATCGAGATCAATCGCTGCGCCATTTGATTCTGGGCAGCTTGAACAAACTCTCCATAAACCATTACATGCATGTGACTATCGATCTGTTTTTTAATCGCTGCAACAACTTTAGGATGACAATGACCAATAGCATTTACAGCAAGCCCAGCGATAAGGTCCATGTACTCTTTGCCATCGACATCATAAATATAAATACCTCTAGCTTCTTTAACATCTATCAAAAAAGGAAAAGGATTCGTTTGGCCTAAGTGCTGAAGAAAATAATTTTTAGAAGGATTCATCGCTACAAAAATAGCCTATTTTGTTGATTGAATAAAAAAATCCCGATAAGTGAACTTACCGGGATTTGAATTATTGCTTGAGCACTTTAAGTGGTCTGTGACCTTCCAATTTAATCCAGTAAATACCAGTTGTTAAACCAAATAAATTGATGTTTTTCTCTAATAATAGATCTCCAAAGGAAATAACTCTACCCTGTGCATCTGTCAATTCATAGTGGGTTCCCACCTTAACATCTCCAGAAAGATACACTGACCCAACAGTAGGATTTGGATAAAGACCTATTAAATTGACTTGAATACCATCTATTCCAACATTATCTATGGTAATACAATCTGAAGTTGTAGAGCCACATGAATTGATCGCTGTAACAGCAAACTGTCCGTTAAGGTTGGGAACATACATCGTATCCGTCTCATTGACTAAGGCCAATCCTGAACCACAGAAAATCCATTGATAAGAGGTGTTAGGCTCACTATTGGTGAATAATTCACCGCTACTTGTCGTAGTGACAACTGGGGTAGCTGGTGGTAAATTCAAGGTGAGGTTCAAGGTAATCATAGAATCACAACCAAAAGCATTCGGAATTATTTGGCTATAGGTTCCGCTTTGCGTGTATGTTTGGCCATTCAATACATAGGATATACATGCTACTTCTGTTAAATTTGATGTGCTCGATGAATTAACAAAGACATTGACTACGTCTGAATCGATACATCCAAAACTATTGGTACCAGTTACCGTGTAAGCTCCTGTTACCACAGGCACAAATGACTGTCCGTTTTGTATTCCATTTGACCAAGAATAGGTGTTGGCTCCATTACCCGATAAAACTACCGATTCTCCTGAACAAATACTTACATCTGCACCACCGCTAACAGTAGGAATTGGGTTAACAATGATAGTGGCTTGAGCCGTATTGCTACAGCCATTGGCAGCCGTTCCTGTAACCGTATATGTTGTCGTTGAAGTCGGCGTGAAAGCAACTGCGTTGCTCACGCTGTTGTTCCATGCATAGGTGTTAGCACCAGAGCCAATCAAGGTTACTGCTGTACCTGCACAAACCGTTTGGTTGCTGCCTGCACTTACACTTGGCGCTGCATTCACCGTTACCGTTACTTGTGCCGTATTGCTACAACCATTGGCAGCCGTTCCTGTTACCGTATACGTTGTTGTTGTCGTTGGTGTGAAAGCAACTGCATTGTTAACGCTGTTATTCCATGCATACGTGGTAGCACCAGAGCCACTCAAGGTTACTGCTGTACCTGCACAAACCGTTTGGTTGCTGCCAGCACTTACACTTGGTGCTGCATTCACCGTTACCGTTACTTGTGCTGTATTGATACAACCATTAGTGTTTGTTCCAGTTACCGTATACGTGTTCGTTGACGTTGGAGTGAAAGCAACTGAGTTGTTCACACTGTTGTTCCATGCATACGTGGTAGCACCAGATCCACTCAAGGTTACTGGCGTAC
>ENA-UOYL01000850-UOYL01000850.1-marine-metagenome-genome-assembly--contig:-NODE-850-length-10706-cov-2.926145_pt1 | contig 10706 bp, 11 predicted proteins | sample MGYA00238173_ERZ767189 | MGnify/ENA primary metagenome ERZ767189 (study PRJEB28943, sample SAMN06267163) | marine metagenome | isolation source: Columbia River Estuary | place: USA:Columbia River Estuary... | reverse complement strand
CTGCTATCAAACTGATTGAGTACCACGCCAGTCAAGGGCTGGTTGGAAGCCACAAGGCTATCGATGCCTTTTTGCACCTGAGTGGCCGAGGTTGCATCTGCTTTCACCAGGTAGATCACGGAATCTGCGTAGGAGGCGAGGACCAGGGCGTCGCTCACCGCGTGTGCAAGTCCTGTGAAAAGGAAATGGACTAGGAGATTGCGATGGCACATCATTTAAAAGAACAATACAAAAAAGAATATGCTGAATATTGGATTCCGTTTTTGAAAAGCTTCAAAATACATTTAGAAGAAAAAGGTTGGTACGAGATCACCACAATTGCCATGGATTAGCGCCCGATGAAAGATATGTTGAGTGCTTTAAGCTTAATTGGTGGCGATGAATCAAATGCATTACCTTCTTATGCGGCTTTTTTAGCAGATTATAGCGATGCTTTTAGAACTTTTAAACACGGTGCTTTACATGGCACGCTTATCGGAATTTTCTTAGTTTTCCCAATTATTCTTACAAACGCGATGTTCGAACGCAAATCATTTAAATATGCCTTACTTAACATGGGTTATTGGACAATTACTATTGCTTTGATGGGCGGTATTTTGTGCCAATGGGGATAAAAACTAGAAGAATTAAAATGCATGGAGGGTTTGGTCCAGGAGCTGGTCCTGTTGGATATCCCTTAGATGGTGGAAATACTTCTACTTGGCCTGGTGTAAGTGGAAACGACCAAGGTATGGGAAATCATTATCCTCTTAGTGCGTCTGGAATACCTTCAGGACCACTAGATCCTCCTATTTCTTCTAGGGGAATTCCTGAACTTTTTTCTTCTTCAATGAAATATGGTGGAGGTGGAAAACGAAAAAGAAAAAGACGAGGTAATTTCATTACTCAAGAGAAAATAATTTTTAACTCAATAAACACAAATTTTTCAATCCCTCAGCTGACGGAGCAGAAATTTTAATTGTTTACATTTAATCCCTTAGGTCAAGGTAACCTCATCTTTTTCAATTTCTACAACATCGCCAATAATCATTTTAGCACGTCTTCGGTATTCGATTTCGCCATTTCTAAGCACTAAGCCTGCATCAATTAAATGCTTTGCATGACCACCTGTGGAAGCAATACCTAAAGCCTTCAACAAGGCCATTAATTCGATATACTCACCTTCTATTTTAAATGTTGACGTCATACTTTCCCTTTAAAATTAGCATATAGTTCATCTGCTGCCTCGAAGGGAGAAATCAGACCTTGTTTTACCTTCTCTTGATAATTTTGCAATTCGTCTTTCCATGCTTTTTCGCCGAAAAAACCCTGTTGAATTAAAAAAGAAATGTTTTCATTGAAAAATGAGATGTCTTGTTCTTTTCGCTGAAATTCGTGCATTCCATTCGATTTCATAAGGTCAAAGTAGCGATTTACTAAATCGTACACTTCCTCTATTTTTTCTTCTTCAAGACTGCTACACGTTTGCACTTTAGGAAGCCAATCCCCTTCTTGATGAGCAAATAAATGCAAGGCATTTTGATACGCTATTTTTGCTTGCTTAGCCTTTTGACTATTTTCGCCATCTGCTTTAGTAATTAGGATAGCATCAGCCATTTCCATGATGCCACGTTTTATTCCTTGAAGTTCGTCGCCGGCACCGGCAAGCATGAGTAATAAAAAGAAATCAACCATAGAATGCACCATCGTTTCAGACTGACCAACACCCACGGTTTCGATAATAATTACATCATAGCCAGCCGCTTCGCAAAGAAGAATCGACTCGCGTGTATGACGCGCCACACCACCAAGCATATCACCTGTTGGCGTAGGGCGAATAAAAACATTTTCTTGCATGGAAAGCCAATTCATCCGTGTTTTGTCTCCCAAAATACTACCGCCACCAATCGAAGAAGACGGATCAATCGCCAATACAGCAATGCGATGTCCCTTACTCAGTAATACCTTTCCAAAAGCTTCAATAAAGGTGCTTTTTCCAACACCAGGAACACCCGTAATCCCTAATCTCCAAGCGCCGCCAGCATACGGCATGAGTTTGTTCACTAATTTGCTGGCCTCTTTTCTAAATTCAGGTGAATTATTTTCAATTAAGGTAATGGCGGAGGACAAGGCTGCGCGATCTTTTGACAACAATAAAGGCAATAACTTATCGCACGTAAAACTCTCCAATCGCTCCTTTCGACTATGCCTCCAATCATCAATAAAAGAATCGTCTACCATTATACTAATTGTTTTAGCGCGAGCATAGCAGATTGAACATTCAAGCGAACATCTAAAATTGAAGCATCCATCATATAACAAGGAGCACAAACAATTTTATTATCATGATCAATTAAAATTTCACTCACATTTTTATCTTGTATAGCGGCACCAGTTTGCTTTATTCCCTCTTGAAAACCAAGAATATCATAAGGAGAATCCTCATTTGTGGAACCAATAGATAAGCTTAGGGGAATTGAATTATTCTTCATCGCTAAAGCAAGAACCACAGGGCTAACACAAAGCGCTGCAATTGGTTTTCCAACATTTATTAAATTCACAATGAGTAATTTGACCTCAGGTAATATTGTTCCGTCAGCACCATGAAAAGCCCAAGACGAAAAATTCTTTGCACTTCCAAATCCACCGGGAATCACTAAGGCATCAATATCGACAGGTTGAATGGCGCGAATATTATGGATTTTTCCGCGTGATATTCTAGCGGCTTCAATCAACATATTACGTGATTCAGGTAATTCCTCACCGTTAATGTGGTTAATCACATGATGTTGATTTGCATCGACTGCAATACAAACCGCTTCATCGCCCATTTCTTCAATAGCTAACAATGTTAGCACCGCTTCTTGAATTTCAACACCATCATAAACCCCGCAACCTGAAAGAAGCACGCCTATTTTCATCTTAAAATCTTTGGAACTAAGTTACTATAAATTTGTTCGTATTGAGGTAAAATAGCCGCTAAAGAAAATAAGTTTGCTTGCGCTAATGCATTCTGCTTAAACTGCATCATCTGATCAGGTTGCAACAAAGCAATAGCATTCTTGGCCATATCGTCGACATCGCCAACATTGGATAGAAAACCTGAAAAACCATGCTTATTAACCTCTGCTAATCCGCCTGTATTTGAGGAAATAACTGGAACAGATTGCGCCATTGCTTCCAGAGCGGCTAGACCAAAACTTTCTGTTTCAGAAGGCAGTAAAAACACATCAGCGATTTCAAGTACATGCGCCGTATCCCTTAATTTTCCTAGAAACAACACCTTATCACATAAATTTAACTTTCGTGCTAATTGCTCGCAACTGTAGCGTTCAGGACCATCACCAACCATGATTAACTTAGAAGGCAACTCAGCATTCACCTTCTCAAATATACGAATGACATCCTCTACTCGCTTAACCTTTCTAAAATTAGAGATATGACAAAGTATGGGCTCATTCACCTGAGCATATTTTAAACGAATAATGTCTAATCCCTCCTTAGTTTCATTATTTGGAACTACGAAATTATGTATAACATCAATGGGTCGAGTGACCTTAAAATGTTCGTATGTTGCTTCCTTCAAACTATGCGATACAGCAGTAACGGCATCAGATTCATTGATGCAAAAAGTAATCACAGGCTCAAACGATGGATCTTTACCAACTAGCGTAATATCAGTACCGTGCAATGTTGTTACAAATGGAATTTCGATGCCTTGCGCACGAAGAATCATTTTTGCCATAAAAGCGGCAGATGCATGCGGAATAGCGTAGTGAACATGAAGTAAATCAAGCTTTTCATTTCGTACAACATCTACCATTTTGGATGTCAACTCCGTTTCATAAGGTTGAAAATCAAACAAGGGGTAATCCGACACTGAAACCTCATGATAAAAGATGTTTTCACGAAAAGAACCCAAACGAACCGGCTGAGAATAGGTGATAAAATGAACTTGATGCCCTTTCGCAGCCAAGGCTTTTCCTAATTCTGTGGCGACAACACCACTACCACCAAACGTAGGATATAAAACAATCCCAATTTTCATGTGCGTCATTTAATGCAGAAGATTAATATTTTGATTCTTTCCACCCAAGTGGAAAAAAGAAAGAAATACGATAAATAATGGGTAAAATCTTGACGATCTGCCCTGACTCATTTTTAATATTAAAATTATAACTGCTCCTAAAAGGGCTATTATCGGCATTGATGACATCGTAGAAGACACCAGCATTTATTCTGATTTTATGATTAAAATCCCTAGAAAAACCACCACCTATGAATAAGGTCGACAACCATGATTTTGAGGAATTTACATTCACATAATTAATAGGACAATGCAATGCTTCAAATTCTATTCCCGCAAAAACGACATTCTTTAAACGATAATGCGCGAAAACACCAGCACCATAAATCGAAAAACCAAATTTCTGACCTAAATTATTAGACCATGTTCGCTGCATTCGGAAAGATGGACCAAGAGCAAAATTTTCATTTAATACTGCGGCATATTTTAGATCACCACCAACTGAGCCGCCTAAATTAGATCCGCTGGCAACCAACTCAAGGCCAATTTCAGAACCATTAAAGCTTACTTGACTAGAAAATGGGGAAACGAAAGCAAAGCCAAATAAAAGAACAACGAAAATTTTCATAACCTTTAATTTTCAGCAAAGATAAGGTGGAAATAAATAGTTCAGCATTATTTCTTAAGGAGTTTCTATCTTTGTGTAAAATTAGTTTCATGCAAGTCATTGACGGTATCCGTATTTCATCTGAAATAAAACAAGAATTAGCGCTTCAAGTAATCGAACGGAAAGCTCAGGGTAAAAAAATACCACACCTTGCCGCTATTCTTGTAGGAAATGACGGTGCCTCTATGTCGTACGTAAATGCAAAAGTAAAAGCCTGTGAAGAAATTGGATTTGAAAGTACGCTCATTCGCTACGATTCATCTGTATCAGAAGAAATTTTATTGGCGAAAGTTCTCGCATTAAATATCGATAAAAGCATCGATGGCTTTATTGTACAACTTCCTCTACCCCCACAAATTGATGAAATGAAAATCACCCAAGCTATTGACCCATCTAAGGATGTCGATGGCTTTCATCCACAAAATTTAGGGAACATGGTAGTGAGTTTACCTGGCTTTTTGCCCGCGACGCCCATGGGAATACTAGAATTAATAAAAAGAATGAAAATAGAAACTGAAGGTAAAAACTGCGTTATAATTGGAAGAAGTAACATCGTAGGTATGCCCCTCAGCATTATGCTTGGACGTAATTCTTATCCTGGGAATTGTACCGTGACCTTGGCGCATTCAAAAACAAAAAATCTAAGTGAAGTATGCCTAAATGCCGATATTATCATTGCAGCAATCGGACAACCAAACTTTATTAAAGCAGACATGGTTAAAAAAGGTGCTGTTGTTATTGATGTTGGGACAACAAGAGTAGAAGATTCTTCCCGTGAAAGAGGCTGGCGCTTGGTGGGAGATGTCGATTATGAAAATGTCGCCCCTATTTGTAGTTATATTTCACCGGTGCCAGGCGGCGTTGGACCAATGACTATTGCATCATTGATGATGAATACATTAAAAGCGCTTGAATTGAAAGGCAAATGACATATTAACAATTTTATCATACTTTCAGCCATAATAAAATAAGCGCTTACAACTAAATTATTGTTGATTTCCACAAACATTTCAGTGTACTAATTGTTAAAATGACAATAAGTTTACAGAGAAATTAAATAATAGCAAAATTATTTCCTCATATCGTTTTTTTTATGCTTATTTTTGATAGCTAAACTACAACTTTAATGAATGTTCCTGTAACGATTTACGCTGAAATGACCCCTAATCCGTCGACAATGAAATTTGTGGCGAACAAATACCTATTAATTGCTGGAGAATCGGTTGAATTTATAACTAAACAAGATTCAAAAGGGTTCTCACCTCTTGCAGAAGCCTTATTCGATTTCCCATTTGTAAAAAGTGTTTTCATTGCAGCAAATTTTGTTACGATTACCAAAACCAATAATGTTCCATGGGATTTTATTACCATGCAGTTGCGAGAATTTGTTAAAGATTGGATTTCTGAAGGAAAAGATGTGCTAATACAAATGCCACAAGTTAAAGAAACAACATCAGAAAATAATTCCTTGTCATCTGCAGATGAGATAGCTACTTTTGAACCAAGCGATTTAGATGAAGCGATCCGCTCACTTTTAGACCAATATGTGCGCCCCGCAGTAGAAAATGATGGAGGAGCAATTGATTTTTTAGGCTTTAAAGATGGGACAGTAAGTGTTAAAATGAAAGGTTCTTGTGCAGGTTGTCCATCCTCAACTGCAACCTTGAAAGGTGGTATCGAAAATCTATTGATGCAACACTTACCTGAAGTCAAAAATGTAATGGCAGTAAACGAATAACAAACATCAACTAGAAAGAAATTGATACTTAAAGAACAAAATATAGTGGATCAGGTGCAGAATAATTTAAAGGAATCTTTACAGCGCTTCTTTGGATTTAGTCGATTCAAAGGTGAACAAGAAGCTATTATCAATAATATTTTGAGTGGCAAGAATACCTTCGTTATCATGCCAACAGGTGGTGGAAAATCGCTGTGTTATCAACTTCCAGCCCTAATAAGTGAAGGAACAGCCATTATTGTTTCTCCTTTAATTGCATTAATGAAAAACCAAGTGGATGCGATGCGTCATGTGAGCAATAATGATGATATCGCCCATTTCTTGAATTCTTCCTTATCTAAAGCAGATATTTTAAAAGTAAAGAAGGACATTCAAGATGGGAAAACCAAAATGCTCTATGTTGCACCAGAATCCCTAACGAAGTTAGAAAACATTAAATTTTTAACATCTGTCAATATTTCTTTTTTCGCCATTGATGAGGCCCATTGTATTTCAGAATGGGGACATGATTTTAGGCCAGAATACCGGCGTTTAAGAGAAATATTCGAGAAGATATCAAATGTGCCTATTGTTGCATTGACTGCCACTGCTACTCCGAAAGTACAGCACGACATCCAAAAAAACTTGAACATGTTGGATGCTACCCTTTATCAATCATCTTTCAATAGGGATAATTTATACTATGAAATTCGTCCTAAGCGAGATGTTGAAAAGGAAATTATCAAATACGTAAAGAGGCACGCTGGTAAAAGTGGAATCATCTATTGCTTGTCAAGGAAAAAAGTGGAAGAGATTTCTGAAGTCCTACAAGTTAATGGCATAAAAGCACTAGCCTACCATGCAGGCTTAGACTCAACTACAAGAGCGAAGCATCAAGACATGTTTTTGATGGAAGACGCAGACATTATTGTGGCAACCATTGCATTCGGAATGGGAATTGACAAACCGGATGTGCGCTTTGTTATACATCATGATATTCCTAAATCCATAGAAAGCTATTACCAAGAAACCGGGCGTGCTGGTCGAGATGGTGGAATTGGTGAATGCATTGCCTTTTATAGCTACAAGGATATTGAAAAATTAGAAAAGTTTTTACAAGGAAAACCAATCACTGAACTTGAAATAGGGCGACAGTTATTAAATGAAATTGTTTCCTATGCTGAAACTTCTGTTTGTAGAAGAAAATTTATACTGCACTATTTCGGTGAAACATTTGAAGAGAAAAATTGCAATGAGCAGTGCGATAATTGTAGAAACCCACTCGAGAAAACAGAAGGAGAAGTCAGTGTGACAAACTTATTAAAAGCGGTTACTATTCTCGAAGAGACTCAAAAGGCTAAACACTATTGCGCTTTTCTTTCAGGAAATCTTACCTCTGATATAAAGGCCTACAAACATAATTTACTGCCCTTATTTGGTGTAGGAAAAGAATTTGATGAACACTTTTGGAATGCTGTGATTCGTCAAGTAACTTTAGGTGGGTTATTGTATAAAGACGTTGAATCATTTGGAATCTTAAAACTTACCGATGCAGGTAGAGCATTTTTAGCTAATCCAACGTCGTTTAAGTTGTTGAAGCAACACGATTTCTCCAATACAGATGATGATGATTCCATTATTCTAGGTGGAAAAGGTGGTGTATTTGATGAACAATTATATGATTTACTTATCGACTTAAGAAAATCCATTGCCAAGGAAATGGGGGTTCCACCCTTTGTTGTATTTCAAGAACCATCTCTAAAGGACATGTGTTTTCAATACCCGATTGAAATAGAAGAATTAACCAATATTCAGGGAGTTGGGGTTGGAAAAGCCCAGCGATATGGCGAACCATTTGTCGCTCTAATTGCCAACTACGTTGAAGATAATGATATTGAACGACCACAAGATATGGTGGTTAAATCCTTGATTAATAAATCTGGATTAAAGGTACAATTGATTCAAAACATTGATCGAAAACTACCCTTAGATGACATTGCTAATAGCCAAGGCAAAACGTTTAATGAATTGTTAGATGAAATAGAATCTATTGTTGCATCTGGTACGCGGGTCAATATCAATTATTACATCAATACGCTATTAGACTTAGACAATCAAAATGAAATCTTTGACTGTTTTAACAATGCAAATTCGGATGACTTAGTGACTGCATACCATGAGTTAGATGGCCTCTACACGGAAGAAGAACTTCGTTTGGTGCGCATTCGCTACATGAGTGAAATGGCTAACTAATCATTAAAAAGTTCGGCGATTGAATTTCGAGATACAGCATGATAATATGCTTTTGATTTGTCAAAAACTTTTTTTGCCCAAACTTTATCTTCTGGATTTTTCACTAAAGCTTCATAAATTGGCATTAGGTATTTCCTCCTTCCAACCTTTGCAATAAACTTTTCGATGTCAGGTCTGATTAGTTTGTTTCTACAATTAATATTTAACACAAACCATTCAGATACAATTTCAGCATTGTTTGAAGTACTAAAATTCAAAACGGAATCTAAATATTGAAGTTGTGGAATTGTAATGTTCTTTTGGCTTAAGCTTCGAATAAATGTTTGCCATTCTTGGACAATGTACTCCTCCTTCTCAAAAAATTCTCTTATTTCAACCCTCTTTTTCTTTCGGGTATTTTTTAATTTAAGCCATTCATAACTTATTTTTGGAGCAAAAATATCTTCCCCATCAATAAACCTTTTGGCCAAAGATTCCATGAATCTAAGCCTTGGAGAATTTATAATTAAACAATTACTTGGCAAACCTTTCTCATAAATCCATTCATCATAATCAAAGGAAAGTTTGTTTGGAGCTAATAACATACTCTCCAACTCATTTACAAATGAAAATGAACTAACCGACTTGTACATATTCTTAGTGAAATATTCTTTTAAAAATTGGTCTAATTTTTCCCGCCCGACTTTGACCTCCAGTGTTTTAAGAAAAAAAGCACCTTTAACATATGCAACACTTGTCATACCATCATCAGGATTCCGATTCTTTAGATTTAAATGCAATTTAGTGTCCTCGGGATGCTTGCCCTTTAGAATTTCTTTTAATTCAGCTTGCAACTCCTGAAATTCAATTTGTGCTAATATATCCGCCACTTCTTTACCATAAAGAACTTCCATTATGCGCTGCTCGAAATAAACAGTAAAACCTTCATTAAGCCAAAAATCATCCCAAGTGCTATTCGTCACCAAATTACCAGACCACGAATGTGCCAGCTCGTGAGCAATGACAGAAACTAAACTTCTATCCCCAGCAAGAATCGTTGGATTGACAAATGTTAAGCGAGGATTTTCCATTCCTCCAAAAGGAAATGAATAAGGCAAAACCAATAAATCATATTGCTTCCACTGATAGCTTCCGTATAAGGAAGAAGCAGCCGACATCATCTTAGGTAGTTCCTCGAATTCATAAACGCAGGTGTCTAATAATTCCTTTTCTGCATACACACCGCAAGTTGAGGTATATGGATGGTAAGAAATATCACCTACAGCTAAAGAAATTAAATAGGAAGGAATAGGTTGATCCATTTCGAATTCATAAATTCCAGAAGTATTTTTTTCCTTTGGATTTGTAGCACTCATCAAGGCAAGTAGGTCTTTGGGGACTTTTACTTTTGCATTATAGGTAAAACGATTCGAAGGAGAATCCTGAAGCGGTATCCACGTGCGCGTTAATATCGCTTGCCCTTGGGTATACAGAAAAGGTTTTGTTTTGGAACTTGTTGAAAGTGTGTCAAGCCAATCCAATGCTTCGGAGCCTTTTGTGGTTTGATAATAAATATTTACCTGGGTAGTTTTTGCATTTACTTTAACCGTTAGGGGCTGACCTAAAATAGAATCTATATCGAATTTTCCAATTGTAAAATCTGCTTCTTTCTCATTGCCAATTTTTCCTGTTGTTACTTTTTGGATAAGTAAGTTGCGCATGTCGAAAATAGCTTCTGAGGCATTGTTGTTTTTCATCTCATGCCTAGCCACGCCATAAATAGTCTTGTTTTGAAAATTTACGTCTAATTCAAGGTCCAAGTGAACCGTCTTAATAGTCTTTAAATTAGAATAGGAATGAGGGTCATGTATAGTATCATTTATAGAAGCACTAGAGTGTAGAGGATGTGTAGATGTCGCAGAACAGGAAGTTAAAATAATTCCGAAATAGAGTAACAACAAATATATAACTACCTTCATTTCTTAAAAGATAAAATTCCAAAACGTTCCTTGCCCTTTGTGATCGCATAGAGCAACAATTGCTTATCTTTTTGATTTAATTTCATCATTTTAGGAATTACAATG
>ENA-UOYL01000848-UOYL01000848.1-marine-metagenome-genome-assembly--contig:-NODE-848-length-10712-cov-3.396709_pt1 | contig 10712 bp, 9 predicted proteins | sample MGYA00238173_ERZ767189 | MGnify/ENA primary metagenome ERZ767189 (study PRJEB28943, sample SAMN06267163) | marine metagenome | isolation source: Columbia River Estuary | place: USA:Columbia River Estuary... | reverse complement strand
CGCGAAGATGCGGCAGTACTTCTACCGCGGCAAGCGCAACAAGGACACTGGCTGGAAGAAGGGCCAGCGTGTCGACGCGGATCGTCTGGGGATGGAGTTCCTCGAGATGATGAACGTCCGTGACACCGCGGCCCTGCCCGAGGTCGAGGCGCTGATCCGCCAGCTGTGGGGCATCCCCGGCCCGGCCAAGGATCAGGACAAGTACAAGGACCACCTGACGTTCGAGCTGTACCAGGCTGGCATCGAGTACATGAAGAACAACGTCCGGGACGGGATGAACCCGATTGACGGCGGTGCTGTTCCGCTGCCGAGCATGGTGTTCTGGCGCTGGGTGCTGGCTGCGCAGGAGGGTCTCGAGTCGTCCGAGCAGTGGAAGCCACTGTCCAACGGCAACAAGCGCGGCAAGGCGTACGCCGACATGGAGTGGGGTGCCTGGGTCGACGCCATCATGGGCCAGGTGCGAGCGTCCCACGAGTCGTTCGACGTCATGTTCTCCACCGATCTCGACGGCTTCTACAACACGTACCAGGGCAGCCACCCGGACTACATGGACATGGCTGTGACGATGGATCAGCAGATCTCAGCCAAGCTGCTTGACCCGAACACGAACCGGCCGTTCATCTCGATCAACCCGGGTCGGGACGCCGCGTTGTCTGACCCGATCGTGCTGGCGTCTGAGCGCATGTCGTACTCCGCGCTGGTCGGGAAGGGTGCGGTCACCATCCAGCAGGAGGCGGACAACGCATCAGCGTCGGCTGTCGGCATGCGCAAGGAAGCGATCGAGAACTGGCAGCGAACTGAGAAGCTGCCGAAGCAGAAGGACATGTCGGTCAAGGAGTACATCAAGCAGGGTGCTGCGTACCGTGACTCACAGCGGACCACCAGCAATGCGATGCGGAACCTGGTCAACGCCTCGGTGGCGCTGCGACTGTTCAACCCGGCCCTGTACTTCTCGGCGATGGTGGAGGTTCCGTTCCGCAACGTGCTTGAGGGCACCACCAACATCCTGACTGGTCAGTTGTCGGGCAGGCGCGGCATGGCCGTGGCCGCCGGGTCCGACTGGATGGAGTCAGCTCTGGGAAGTCTGATCGGCGGGGAGAGGGCTGCCGAGCTCGGGATCACGCAGCGGTTCACCCGCGAGGAGATCGAGACTCTCAACGGGTTGAACAAGACGATGGGCGTCAGCCCCAAGTTCATCGGCGAGGTCTACTCCGAGCTGATGTACCAGAGCGTGATCGGTGATGGCCAGGGCAAGGTGGGTGCTCGCCTGGAGTCGGCAGCCGCCGCAGCCGCACGCATGACGGCCGACCCGAAGTGGGGCATGAAGGCCAACAAGCTGGCCCAGCGGTACAACGACGCTGTCTGGGAGTACCTGGCGATGACCAACTCCCAGATCACGATGGACCAGTACAACTACTACATGGGGCTGGACCCGATGTGGTTGAAGAGCAGGGATCCACGGGCACACCAGATGGGTGTGAATGCCGTGCAGCAGTCTCGTGGAGCCAAGGAGACGTTGACCGGCCGAGTGATCCTGTCTCCGATCAGTCGGATGACCGAGAGTGAGAACGGCTTCGTCAACGGCTCGGGCCACCTGCTCAAGCTGCCGTTCATGTTCACCCGGTTCAACGCCAACATGTTCCTCACGCTCACCGGCCTGCACGGGATGGATCAGGCCGCGGCGATGTTCTTCGGTGGCCGGCAGAGCAACTGGCTGACAGGAGCTCGACTCGACTCCAAGAAGGATCAGTCGGACAAGTCAGATCCGAAGTACTGGGACAACGACACCATCATCGAGAGCCTCGACCTCTCCCGTGCATTCGTCCGAGGAGCGATCACCCAGACCGGGCTGATGGCGATGGGCATGCTGGCGGGCGGGCTCTCCCTTGGTGGCGAGGATGAGGAGGAGCGCAAGCGCCGGCGTCTGGCGACCTACCTCAACACCCCGTACTACCACGACCCTCGCAAGGCATCGAACGACTTCCGGTGGAAGGACGCGATCTTCCTCGACAACGTGCCGGTTCTGAGCGGCCTGTTCAAGGACGAGACCGGTCACTCCGCCGTGGTGCCGCACTGGATCATCCGGCAGTTCACCTCTCCGATCGTCGGCATGATGCGGTTCTTCGAGACCGGGGATGTGGGTGAGCTTGCGCACGGGTTCGCGGATGCAGCGTCAGTGGTCCCGACCTCGGTGCTGACCGTGGCCCGGCAGACATGGGAGACCCAGCAGCTGCTGGCCGAGGCTGCTGAGGATGACGAGCTGATCGTCGAGAAGATGAACGGGACGTCTCAACTCTTCACGAACATCGTGTTCATGTACGAGCGGATGCTCTTCGAGAACGCCTTCTTCAACGCCATGTACCAGGCTGTCGACGACTACGACCGGAACCCGTGGGCCATTCAGGCCACCGATGGAACCGGCAGCATCCTCCGCGAGGAGGGGACTGGCAACGCGATCCAGACCGAGGCCCTGCAGCAGTATCAGGACGAGGATGCCACGGGTACCCCGTACAACAAGGGTGGCTACGCAGTGCGCAAGAACCGCGATGCGCTGCTGCACCAGTACGCCGAGGGCAATGCAACCGCGGCTCTGATCCTGTCGATCCTCCCGTGGGTGCAGGGCAAGGAGTCCACCTACCTGCGCGGCAACATGGTCACGAAGAAGCAGCGGGTGAATGTCGGCGAGACGCCGGACGAGCAGATGGAGGCGCTGGTCTTCTCCGCATTCCTCGGCATGGGCGGTCAGGACTCCTTCACCAAGGAGGAGTTGATCGGTGCGATCAAGCAGCGCGAGCAAGCTGCTAACCGCCGATGGGAGCAGTCGGCTGTCGAGGCTGAAGCCGATCAGTGGTACAGCCGGATCAAGGATCGGCCGCTCTCGATCATCGAGAACAACAAGGAGGTGATGACGCTCGACGGCAAGGAGGGCGTCTTCAACGCCTTGGCTGCCGGGGCGATCAAGCTGGATGATCCGGCGATTGCCGGCTTCCACATGACCTACCCGGAGCGGGAGGAGCTGGCCGAGCGGATCACCACCGACCTCGTGCAGGAGGGTGTGAGCTTCGGACTGAGCCTCCAGTCTGCGAACTACCGGATGCGGCGCATCTGGTACGGCGACGGAACCAACCCGACTGCTCCGGGCCTGCGAGAGATCCTGATGGACAAGAGGATCCCCAGCGAGCCGTACATCGAGTACGACCAGCTCAACGTCACCTACGTGCTGGGTCCGGACGGCAAGCCGTGGGCCACGCCGTTCCAGCGGCAGAAGGTTCTGGGTGCCCTGGGCCTCCCGGTCCCGCAGCAGATCGCACCCACCATCCCGGGCCAGACCACGCTGGATCAGCGTGGCAACGTGGTCGATCTCGTGAACGGGATCAACACCGGCCTGGCTGCCATCGCTCCTCGTCCGATCCAGCCGGATGAAGAAGAGTTCAAGGACATCGACAAGGCTGTCGATGCCGCCGAGAAGAAGGACTACACAATCGGCGGCGGACGTTGGGGCAGTGGCGGAAGCGGCTACAGCAACAACGCTCGGCCATACTTCCAGAGGATGGATCGTCTTCCGTATGGTGATTCACCAAGGATCCAGACTCCCCCGATGATCAACACCTCCAACCCCATCATTCGCCGGGCAAGCGTCCGACGCGAGAGAATCTCGTCAGAGCGAGGAAGGCTGAAGCAATGGCAGTAGAGGCACCCCCTCGCCCCGTCATGGCATTCGAGGACTGGTACGAGGAATACAAGATCGACCCTCGTGACGGATGTCTCGATGTCCGAAACATTGGGCCACAGGGCAATCGACTGTGGCACCAGTTCACGCGCTACAAGAGCGAGATGGACCAGCGGGTCGCCGACTACTACAAGCTCGAGAAGCTGGCTGACGGTGCTGTCATCAGTCCCAAGCCTGACCTGCCCAACATCAGCTCCGGGGAGACCGCGGGGCTGGTGCGGCGCATCGCCCGCAACCTGGTGCAGAACACCCCGAACGTGGAGGTGCTTTCCAACTACGACGACGACTCGACCCCGGGGATCTTCTCCCGGTACATCCTGACGTCCAAGATCATCGGCTCGGACGAGTACAGCAACGACATGCAGCAGAACCTGTTCTCCTCGACGAAGACCGCGCTGACCCTCGGCTTCGACACGGTGATCCCGGTGCTGCTGCAGGACGCAGCCGGTGGCTGGTACATGAAGTACGACACCATCCACTACCGCGACGTGTTCCCCGAGCCGGGAGCCAAGGACGTGCGGCAGGCGACACAGGTGTTCGTCCGGCGCTACCTGACCCGAGGAGAGGTCCATGCGCTGATCGCAGATGAGACGGCCGGCTGGGATGTTGCAGCGCTGAAGGCCATGCTCAAGGAGTCTCCGTACGGCCGAGCTCGGGAGTCGGTCGACTACCAGAACCACAAGTTTGGAATCGTTCCAGAAGGCTACGAGATCGTCACCTGGTACTCGAGCTCGGGCCAGCCGTTCCTCACCTTCTGCCCGAGCACCAAGTACCTGCTGCGCATCGAGAAGAACAAGCACCCGCTCAAGCTCCACCCGGTGCACTTCCTCGTCCTCGAGAAGGACAGCCAGCAGCCGCTCGGGAAGTCTCAAGTCGAGCTCCTGATCGGCCGACAGGACTTCCAGGACCTCATGCTCAACGGTGCGATGAAGCTCTGGTACCGCAACATCAACCCGAGCATCCTCGGCTACGGGGCGGCCAATGCCATCCCGAACCTGAGCCCCGGCAAGTACACGCAGATCAGCAACCCGAATGCGCGCATCGAACCGTTCGAGGTGAACACCGGAACGCTGATGCAGTACGGCCAGATCAGCCAGCAGAACATGGGCTCGATGGTGAACCTGATCGGGTCGGCCGATCAGCAGATGGCGACACAGGCCGGCGGCGGGATGAGCGCCACGCCGCAGGGTGTCGAGGCCCAGCAGGCGATGGTCGACATCACGACCAACAACTACCAGAAGGCGATCGAGTCCTTCTTCAGCCACTACTGCTCGTACGCCCTGACGATCTACTTCCAGGAGCTGCGAGCTGTGAAGCGTGTGGCACCCACTGCGGAGGCGCGGCTGAAGCTGCTTCGTGCAGGGCTGGAGACCAGCGCGCTCAACGAGGACGGCACCCTCGACATGGACTTCGAGGACATGGCAGGCGAGTACTGGGTCCGGGTGGTGCCCGGGTCACTGGTGGAGATGGAGGACGAGAAGCAGCTGCGCATCCTCAACCAGCTGTTCATCCCACTCTCTCAGGCCATGCCTGCACTGGCTTCATCCGGTGACCAGGAGATGATCCAGCAGGCGGCGAAGGCGATGCAGTACATCGTGAAGAAGCAGATCGAGCTGTCCGGATCGTCCTCCTCCTACGACATCGGACTGGCCTTCTCTGGTGACGTGGAGAAGCTGGACGAGCGTGATCGGAAGATCTCCGAGCTCGAAGGCCGAGTGAACAATGAAGAGGCTGGAATGACCCAGCTGATGGAATTGAACAGCACAGCACTGGCTCAATTGCAGGAGCAGATGACAATGCTTCGAGAGACTCAGCAGGTACTGATGGAGAAGCTAGGTGTGAATAGCACTACATCTGGTGGTCAGAGCCCTGAAAACGAAGCACCTTCCTCGACACCATCCGCACCACCGTCTAGTTTGATCGCTGCCAGCGCCTAAACAGCCTGCATACCTGAAGGAGAGCGACATGGTCGCACCAGTTCAGAAGGACAGCCTGACCGACTACCAGGTCGCTCTGGCCACGTACCTTCGCATCACCAGCCCCGTGGCTGGCATGTTCACCGGCAGCGAGATCAAGCCGAACCCGATGGCACGCAGCATCCGGGTGCCCGACATCCGCGTGGACGACTACATCGTCGACGCCGACTTCAGCCGCATCGGCGCGGACCACTACTCGGGTTCCGAGTACACGTCCGAGTGGAAGAACGGTGTGCCACCGATCGAGTGGCGCACCTACTCCATGAGCCGCCACCGCAGCTTCGGCTTCACGGTGTTCGACGAGCAGCTCCGCTACTCGCCGATCAAGAACATCGTGCAGGAGTACACCGGCCGCAAGATGCAGACCACGGTTCTGCGCGACCACGACAAGTACTGCCTGCTCGCCGCGGTCACCGGTCACATGACCGGCAAGCTCGTTCCCCGGACTGCCGGCGACACCCCGCCCCCGGTCACCACGGGTGCCGACCGCATCGCCTGCACGGGCAACGCGGCCGACTACTCCTGGATCGCTGAGCCCGGCGAGGACTTCGACAACCAGATCCAGCCCTCGTTCGCCACGATCAAGGGCATGTTCCTGGACGACACCGATCCGCTGTCGACACTCGACGCGCTCTCGCTGCTGTTCTCGGACAACTGGTTCGACAGCAACTTCGGGAACAACGAGCGCTTCCTGCTCATCACCAGCGCCCTCGAGCTCGTGTTCATCAACGCGCTCATCGACAAGGGTGCCGGTACCGAGTCCGCCTTCAAGCTGTACAAGGACGGCGACATCTCGGGCGCGCAGGCCAGCGGCTACCTCGGCACCCTCAAGGGTTCGTGGAAGCTCGTGAAGATCCACCCGGAGTTCCTCCCCAAGGTCTTCACCGATGCGAACCTGGTCGTCGACCCGGTCGCCACCTCCGCCACTGCCGAGCGCTCGCTGCGCCAGGTCGTTGCTCTGGCCGCGTACAAGAACGCGATCCAGACCTACGAGCACTTCAGCGATCGTCGTCAGCAGGACGGTGGCACCCGGTTCAAGGGGACCGAGTACGTGCAGGACTTCTCGTACGACTGCTGGGTCATCGACCAGCTCTCCGAGGGAGTGGTTCCGTTGTTCCTGCCCGACACGGTCGACAACCTCGCGGTCGTCGGTGACTCGTTCACTTACGTCGCGCAGCAGGTCGCCGCGGCTCGCGCCCAGCAGGGCGTGTACCCCGTCACCTACCCGCTGTCCGGTGCCGACACGCTCAAGTCCCGGCCGCACTGGTTCCACCAGCCGTACGACTCGACCGGCGATCTGGACACCGGGCTCGCCGTGCAGGCTGCCGGTGACGTGGCCACCAACAAGGACGGGAGCTGATCATGGAGCAGCTCATCGAGCTCCTGAAGCAGATCCAGGAGTTGGCCGGCGTCGCCATCGAAGCCCTGCAGGGCGCTGCCGAGGGTGGCGCACCGGAGGGTGGCGGTGCCGAGGGTGGTCCTCCCGCCGAGGAGGCTCCGCCCGAGGGTCCTCCTCCCGGTCAGTAGGAATCCGCTGACAGTGAGGGGCGGGTGTCGGAGACGGCGCCCGCCCCTCTTGGGAGGGAGAGATCGTGGCTCTTGGAAACACCCCTCGCCGGGAAACGAACATCTCGGTCGAGGCCAGCAAGTCCTATCAGCTCGGGCTGCGGTTCATCCAGCAGACCGGGTCAGACACGCCTGAGCCGATTGACATCACCGACTGCGAGATCGTGTTCGTCGCAACCGATCCGCCGTCGCGTGGCAGCACCGAGGTCTTGAAGATCGTTGCCACGCTGGACGGCCCGCTCAACGGGCTGGCGTCGTTCAAGTTCCAGGCAGCCGACCTGGCGATCGAGCCTGGCGAGTACGCCTACGATGTGACGCTCTACCCGCCGAGCGGCTACTCGTCACCGCTGCTCAAGGGCTACCTCGTGGTCGGCACGAACACCGACCTCAGGGACGACAACGTCTACGACCCGGATCTGAACATCACCACCGACATCACGGTGGGGATGAATCAAGGCGATGTCATCGAGTTGAAGATCGAGCGACTTGACGGCATGTTCCTTGTGGTCTCAAACCTGATCATCGAGTTCGAGCAGGACATGCAGGCGCAAGTCAATGCCGCGGCCGGCTCAGCCCAGGCATCGCTGAACTCCGCGAACCTCTCGGCGCAGTACGCAGCCTCGATGCAGGTGTGGCTGGACAATGCCGGGTATCCCTTCTGGAAGGGGACGCAGGCCCAGTACGACGCCATCGCCAAGAAGAGCGAGGTCTTGTACCTGATCACAGACGAGGCGGTTGGACCGTGACTCTCCTGGACACTCGGCCACAGGTCGTCGACGTGGATCACTACGGCGGCGACACGCTGACCCTGCACATCCACATCTCTGACGCACTGATCGGTGGCCGTGAGTTCTCTGCGCAGGTGCGCAAGACCAAGAGCTCGACCCGCGTGGACGCCGAGTTCTCCGTCATCCTGGTGCCTGGCACAGGGGCCGATATCGTCCTGAGCTACGTGGACTGTCTCGAGCTCACCAGGCGTGGGGACTACGAGGGGTTCTGGGACGTGCAGCTTGCCCCTGCTGGTGGTGGGGATCCAGTCACCACGCTCGCTCATGGGGAGATGAGGGTGCACTCCGACGTGACTCGGGCGGAGACATGACCGACATCACGATCATTGTCGACAAGCCGGCGGACACTCACTTCACGGTTGATGCCCCCAGCCAACCGGTGATCGGAGTCACCACCGCGCCTGTCGTCGAGATCGACGTCACCTCGTCGGGGCCTCCCGGACAGCAAGGGCCAGAAGGCCCGCCGGGAACAACGGATCACGGCCTGCTCGTAGGGCTGACTGACGACGACCACACCCAGTACGCTCTGGTTGATATCTCAGGCCAGAGACCGCTCAATCCCCGGCCCGGAACCATCTGGGTGATCGACACATAAGGAGTGCAACATGCCTGATGGCTTCAGCCCTACTGGCAAGAACGTGATGTTGGATCACCTCGGCACGCTCGCCGGCTTCATGAGCATGCACGATGCTGATCCCGGTGCAGCGGGTACGACGGCTGAGCTGTCCGGCGGTTCGCCGGCCTACGCTCGCAAGCCGGTGTCCTGGGCTGTGGCTTCCGGAGGATCCAAGCCTCTGACGGGCACGGTGACCTTTGACGTTCCGGCCGGACGAGGAGCCACGCACGTCGGCTTCTGGTCCGCTGCCAGTGGAGGGACCTTCTACGGCTCGGATGCGCTGTCCAGCCCGGAGTCCGACTACACGTCGCAGGGCCAGTACATCGTCAACGCTGCCACCCTGAACATCACCTGACAGGCGGGGCTTGAGCCCCGTAGGAGGTGTGATGGCGATGAACATGCCGAGTTGCGTCGGCGGCCGTGATTGCTGCTGGGTGCAGGGCAAGCCGTGCGTCCACCTCGACGGCGACCTGTGCTCGCTGCGGGTCGAGTTGGGATCGTGGGAGGCGGTCCATGCTGACCCCCGGTATCAGGAGACTCCTGCTCCGGTGTGGAAGGAGAAGGGCATCGCGGACTGCGGGGACTACGTGTGCGATGAGTGCATCTTGAAGGCGAAGCGCTGATGGCTATTTGGACGCTGACCGGGCAGAACCTTCCCGTGTCGGTTTCCGGTGCGAACCTGACGCCGCAAGTCAACATGGTGGGCGCGCAGCCTGCGGACTTCAACCCTGACGCGATCATCGGATACCGGTTCATTCGGACCATCACCGGCTCAGCGTTGGTCGATGACTCGTGGACTGACACTGGATATGTTGCGCTGGAGAACGCAGACGGGAATCGTGTCGCTACGGTCAACGGCCCCGCGCAGTCGGGTCTTGGAGATACGTCTCGGCCGCTGGATCTGAACACGCCCGGCGGTGGTCTGTTCAACCCGTCAACCGTGTTGAACAAGTGCAACTTCGGCATCGCTGCTGCTTGGGCCACGTACGAAGCCAACATGAAGAACGACAACGGGACGTTGTCGATCACCGCCCTCACGGTGGAGATCGAGTACACGCCCGGCGCTTCCCCGGCGGCGTCGTTCGACGCTGTGCCGACAACGGTCATTCAGGGCGATCCGGTGCAGTTCACCGACACGTCGAGCCAGACCCCGAATCAGTGGTCGTGGGACTTCGATGGCGGAGCTCCAGGATCCACGGCGCAGAACCCGCAGGTCACGTTCGACACTCCCGGCGTCTACAACGTGGTGCTCACCGCAACCAACAACTTCGGGTCTGGCGTTTCCGCACCGACTGCGATCACCGTCCTCCGGCGCATTCAGGGATCTGCTGCTGTCTCCGGCGTCGGGTCGATCAGTGCTGTGGGTGGCGGAGCGATCATCTCCGGCTCGGCTGCCGTGTCCGGTGCAGGGGCGGTGTCCGATTCTGGACTCGTTCAAGTCTCCGGCCCGGCGGCCATCACAGGTGCCAGCGCCATCAACGCCTTCGGTGGCTGGCTGGGTACTGGACCGGCCAATGGCATCACCGCGGGATCGTCGATCACCGACGCTGATGGCACTCCCGCACGCCAGGGGTTCGCATCCCTGAGCGCAGTCGGTTCCATCACGGAAGCCACGGGTGTCGCCAAGGGGCAGGGCGCCGCCGCTGTCCTGGCGATCGGAGCCATCTCTGCCGACGGCGTGAAGAAAGTCAGCGGCGCTGTATCCATCAGCGCTCTTGGCATCATCAAGGCGGAGTACGTCGCCACCTGGGGCTCCTCGATGGCGACATGGGGAGACGGCCGGTTCACATGGACAGGCCAGCCGATCAGGTTCCTCGGTGGTGGCGCTGCCATCTTCGGTGCAGGCTCGATCACCGCGACCGGTCGACGGGTTGCCTCGGGTTCGGCATCCATCTCAGCTGTTGGTTCGATCGACACTGACGGGTACAACAAGGGTCTCGGTGTTGCCGAGATCTTCGGTCCGGGCTCGTCGCTGAAGGCGATCGGCCAGTGGCTGGAGACGACGCTCGACGAATCCGAACCCGACTGACCGCCCC
>ENA-UOYL01000839-UOYL01000839.1-marine-metagenome-genome-assembly--contig:-NODE-839-length-10779-cov-3.720239_pt1 | contig 10779 bp, 10 predicted proteins | sample MGYA00238173_ERZ767189 | MGnify/ENA primary metagenome ERZ767189 (study PRJEB28943, sample SAMN06267163) | marine metagenome | isolation source: Columbia River Estuary | place: USA:Columbia River Estuary... | reverse complement strand
GGTAGAGATGGGCCATGCGCCGTTGCGCCATCTAGAAATCCACTAAATAAAACAGTGTCTGCTTCAATGATTGCTACTGATGTACGAGAGGTTGATGTATCTATCGCTAATACTCTGGTCATATTTTAAATCCTGCCCAGCGAGTTCCAACTGGTGTGATCTCAACTTTTCTCACATCATCGCTGCGATCAATGGTGATCTCTAGGCGATCTTCACTAAGGCGCGCAGATTCTGCTCCGCCCCATTCAATTAATGTGATTGACCCTGCAATATCTAGATCTAAATCATCCAGATAAAGATTGGGATTTTCCGAATCAACTAAACGATATGCATCGACATGGATAAAAGGAACCGCAGCTTTGTGGACTCGTGAAATAACAAAGGTGGGCGATGTTATTCCCGTAACTCCTAGACCTGCGCCAACACCTTGGGCCAACACTGTTTTGCCAGCGCCTAGCGGGCCGTTAACAAGTACAAGATCACCAGCACGAAGATGGGCTGAAAGATTAACGCCAAGCTGGTGCATATCTTCGGCGGTAGGAACTGTGATCACTGGCCTAGCCTAAGGCACTAGTACTTTGAACCAATCCAATGAATCTGGGTTGGCCAAAGCGTCGCGGTTTCGCACTTCACGGCCATTAATAACATCAGTGACAGCAAGTTCTACTAACTTATTTGATTTGGTGCGTGGAAGTTCAGGGGCCACAACAATTAAATCCGGCACATGGCGTGGGCTTGCTTGAGTTCGAAGTGCGACCTTAATTTCCTTCTCAACAGCTTCATTGAAATCTTGACCTGGCCTCACGACAACAAACAAAATCACGCGAGTGTCATTCTCCCAATCCTGCGAGACCGCCATTGCTTCTTGAACTTGTGGGAAAGTTTCAACAACGCGATAAATCTCTGCCGTTCCAATTCGAACTCCCTTTGAGTTTAATGTGGCATCGCTACGCCCATACAAAGTAAAACCACCTGTTACAGACTTTGAAGCAAAATCTCCATGTGTCCAGACTCCAGGAAAGCCTTCAAAGTATGCAGCTTTGTACTTCTCATTGTTATCATCATTCCAGAATCCAATGGGCTTTGAGGGAAATGGAACGGTGCACACAAGTTCGCCCTTCTCATCAATTGCTGCACTCTTACCTTGTGCGTCAAAAACATCTGTTGCCATTCCAAGGCATGGACCTTGAAGCTCTCCGCGATAAACAGGTTGTGTTGGAACACCTGCTAAGAAGCAGCCACAAATATCTGTTCCACCTGACATAGATGCAAGGTGCACATCAGATTTAATTGATGAGTAGACATAGTCAAAGCTCTCCGGTGATAACACAGAACCAGTAGAACCAATAGTTTTTACGGTTGAAAGGTCATGAGTTACGGCGGGCTTTAATCCTTCTTTATTTGCTGAATCAATAAATTTTGCTGACACCCCAAAGAAATCTAGTTTTTCATTCTGTGCAATATCAAAGAGGATTGTTGGCGTTGGAGCCATAGGTGCGCCATCAAATAAAACAACTGTGGCCCCACGACCGAGTGCCATTATTAGCCAGTTCCACATCATCCAGCCACACGTCGTGAAGAAAAAGACATTGTTATCTTTTGAGATATTAAATTGATACAACATCTCAGCTTGTGCTTTTAACATAACGCCTGCGCCGCTGTGTGTGATGCACTTTGGCTTGCCTGTAGTCCCAGATGAAAACAACACAAAACCTGGGTGATTAAAGGGCAACTGTTCAAAATTTGCTGGAGTGCCAATGAATGGTTTGATCCACTCTTCAAATTGACTTATCCGAACAGTTTTCTTAAGGGTTGGTAAGAGTTTTTCAATTTCTGCAGATTTCTCAAGACAGTCAAAGTATTTGCCGTTGTACTGATATCCATCTGTGGCTAATAAAATCTTTGGCTCAACTTGACCAAAGCGATCTTCGACTGCGTGTGGAGCAAAATCGGGTGACGCTGTAGAAACAACAGCTCCAATGCTCAATGCACCTAGGCTATAAATAACAGATTCGGTGACATTAGGAACCCAAGCAACCACACGGTCGCCAACTACAACACCCTCTGCGCGCATTGCAGCTGCAGTTGCAGCAACTTTAACTCGAAGCTCTGACCAGGTAATTTCAGACCGAGACCCATTTTCAAGAATAGAAACAATGGCAACAGCCTTACCGTCCCCCTTTGACAAGAGATTTTCTGCAACATTTAACCGAGCCTCTACGAAGAACTCAGATGAGATGAAGTTTGAACCTGGCACGAAAAACTTTGATCCTTTAGATCCAATGATTTCGTTGTCATCCCATGCGCGTGACCAAAATTCACCGGGGTTTGTAATGCTCCATGTGTGTAATTGCGAATATGAGTTAAACCCTAGATCACCTTGCAGTTTTTCTATTGCCGAGTCACCGGTTAGCGCAGGCTCCCAGAGTTTTTGATTCATGATGATTTACGAGTTAGCGCCCTCAACCGAAGTCGATAGTAAGCACCTGATAAGCCACCTGGCGCAAACATCACAATGAAAATAAAGATTATTCCCAGCAATAGGGCTGGTTCTGCGATTGGTCCACCAATCCATTCAGGGATTGATTTAAAAGACTCTTGCTGGGTTAAATCCTGCATACGAGTTGAAGCAAATGAGTAGAAAATTCCACCAAGTACTGCTCCCCAACGTGTCACTGCGCCACCGATAACTACCATTAGCAACAATGCAATTGTGACTCCGGATTCAGCAAATCGAGGAGCTGCGCTACCTGCTGCAATAAGCATTACAAATCCCAACATTCCAGCCAAGGTTCCACTGATTACAAAGGACAAAAGCTTGAAGCGTTGCGTATTTAATCCAAGAACCTGAACTCGTTGTTCATTGTCGCGGAGTGCAGCAAAGACACGGCCAGCAGAACTCTCTGTTACCCACCAAATCACCAGATAGGTCACGATTAATGCCAAGAGCGCGGTCCAGTAAATGTACTTTGTATTGAAAACACCAATCCAGAATTGAGGTATGAAATCCGCGTTAAGTGCGATTCCGTTCTCTCCACCAGTTAAGTCAAAGAAGTTACGTCCAACGATTACATGCCCAGCCTCACCAAATGCCAAGGTCACCATTGCAAAAGTGATACCCGTTGTGCGCAATGAAGCAGCACCTACAAGGGCTGCTAATACTCCACTTGCAACTGTTGCAATTATTGCTGCTAACCACCATGAAACGATTTCGCGATTGATCAAAATACAGGAGACATACACACCCGTTGCAAAGTACAAAGCATGTCCAAATGAGAGTAATCCTGTAAATCCAAAGAGAAGGTCATACGTCAAAGCCAGTGCACCCCAAATAAAGGCAACTGCCAATGTTTGCTGCAATCCAGGCTTACCTAATGGAAGAGATGTAAACATCGGTGCAACTGCAAGTACAACAAGTAGTAATCCCAGAAGTGGGCGTGAATATTTCCAACGCAACATTATGCACGCACCTTTCCGAGTAGTCCCTGTGGTCTGATCAGCAAGACACCAGCTAACAAAATAACCACAACAAAGTCGCCGAGGCCAGTCACGTAATAGTTAGCGAACTGTCGAATCACTCCGATAAGCATTGCTGCTAAGAAGCTTCCTGGAACAGATCCCATTCCACCGATTACAACAACAATAAATCCATAAATTAGGTAGGAGCCTGCAATCAGAGGAGATACTCCATTTGAGTAAACAGAAACAAGTACTCCACCAACACCTGCGGCGAACCCACCCAAGAAAAACACGGTACTAAATGCACGGCGCACATTGATACCTAGGGCATTAACCATGTTTCGATTCTCAACGCCTGCACGAATAATCAATCCAATTCGTGTGTACTTCAAAAGAACCCAGTTGCCGAAAAGCAAAAGAACTGCGGTGGCAATATAAACAAGTCGATCAGCAGGAATCATTGCCCCGCCCACATTGATTGCTGTTAAGAACCACAAAGGAGTTGGGAACATGATGAGATCATTTCCAAACCATCCACCCAGCACTGCACCAACAACAAGTGCAACGCCCACAGTCACTAGTGCCTGATCAATGTGGCGGTCATACAATCGGGTGATTAGAAGCTGCTCCATTAACAATGCAAACAAACCTGCAGCTAATCCTCCAACGATCATGGCAATAATGAAATCCACCATTGAGGTTTCGGGGCCAAGTTGCGTAGCAATCCAATAGCCAACAAAAGCGCCAACGGATAGGAAGCTTCCGTGTGCGAAGTTAAGTACGCCCATCAAGCCATAAATCAAAGAAAGTCCTGAGGCAACCAAGAAGTACAGCGCGCCTAAACCAATGCCCGTAATTCCGATCAGAATAAATGTATCCATTTACTTGTGACCTCCACTCACGCCGAGCATCTGGTGAACCCATGATTCATCGTGAAGGTTCTCAGGTCCACCCTGATAAACAACGCGACCTTGATCCATCACAATTACATGTTGAGCAACCCGCTTCACAAGTGCAAGATTTTGCTCTACTAACAACATCGTGGTTGATTGAGAAACCTGTGCAAGCACGTTCGCAACTTCAGTTACAAGTTTTGGTGCTAATCCTTTTGTCGGTTCATCCACCAGCAAAATTTCATTCTTATTGAGTAGTGCTCGTGCGATCGCAACCATCTGCTGCTGTCCACCAGAAAGCGACCCGGCTTGCTGTGCAGCACGAGTATCTAACTCTGGAAAGAGATCATAAACAGCTCTATATGCTTCTTCACTGTTCTTGCCTCGCGCAGCAAGTGAAAGATTCTCTTTGACTGTAAGGGTTGCAAAGACTTCACGATCTTCAGGAACAAAGGCGACTCCAGATTGAACGATCTTATGAGTTTGCATGCCAAGAATCTGCTTGCCATTTAGTTCTACAGAACCAGTGCCTTCATAGAAGCCCATGATTGTCCGCAATGTTGTTGATTTTCCAACGCCATTTCGTCCAAGCAACGCAGTTACCTTATTGGTGGGAACTTCAAAGCTGACCCCATGCAAAATATGGGATTCGTTGATCTTCACATGAAGATCCTTTACCGTGAGAGCGTTCATAGTGCTTCTCCGATATATGCAGATTGAACGATTGGATTGTTGATTACATTTTGTGGAGTATCGCAGACCAATAGCTCGCCATAATTAAGAACTGCAATTCGATCAGCGAGTCCCAAGATCACTTCCATGTGGTGTTCAACAATCAAAACAGTTTTCTTGTGTTCTGTTGCAAGTGCTCGAATAATTTCAACTAGCTCTGGGACATTCTCAACGCTCATACCTGCCATTGGTTCATCAAGTAAAACAATGTCGGATTGTGAAGCCAAGACAATTGCAATCTCTAAACGACGCTTATCTCCATGTGAAAGCGATCCTGCTCGTTGCATTGCACGGGCAGAGAGTCCCACTTTTGCTAAGCAATCATGAGCTGTTTGTACTACTTCTGTGAACTTGTATGCATTCTTAGTCAGGTTCATTGATTGACCATTTGCAGCCTGAGCTGCAATGCGAACATTTTCAAGACAGGTTAGATTTATAAAAACACTTGAAGTCTGAAATGTGCGAGCGATTCCAGCTCGAGCACACTCATGTGGTTCAAAATTAGTTGTTTCGGTATCTCCGACAAAAATCTGGCCACGTGAGGGCTTGCGAATACCGCTGAGAAGATTGAATAAAGATGTTTTACCCGCCCCATTTGGTCCAATGATGCCAAGTGTTTCATTTGGTGCAACGTCCAATGTGATTCCGTCAAGAATCTTGGCGCCACCGATGTTAAGGGAAAGATCCTTAACGCTTAATGCCGAATTCACTATCGCAACCCCTTTGTTACTGATGGCAAAGAATATAGAGAACCCCGGTGTATTTCTACACCGGGGTTCATTTAATCTATATGTTTTGTATTACTTACCTACACCCGAAATAGTCTTTAGAAGCTTAGGAACGTAACGGCTTCCAGACTTATTGAGAGAAACCAAGAACATTGGTTGGATCAATAGGTGAGATGACGCACTGATTGTCATCAATCCCTTAACACCAACCCATGACTTACCTTCGAGGTTTGTGATCATCTGATCTACGTTTTGATTTGGGTTAGCTGTTAGCGCCATAACAATCATCTTTGCAGCATCTGCACCTGTTGAGGTAAATAGATCCTGTGTCTTCTTGTTGTTGGCATACCAAGTTGCTAGGTCATTCGCTGCACCTGAATTTGATGCACCAGCGAAGTAGCTATTTGTTAGGATCGCATTTGTTCCGTCAAATAGTGTTCCGTAGATGTCATATGTTGCAGCTCCTGCAAGACCAGTGATTGGACGCTGTGTTGCAAATGCACCCTGGATCTTTAGAGATGTCAACATTGCACCTGCTGTTAGAGCGTTTGACCATGCGATGAAGATGTAAGCACCCTTTGCATCTGCAGCCTTCTTAGCAAATGGTGTGAAGTCTGAAGTAGATGTTGGAACCTTGATCTCTTCAAACAAAGCACCCTTTGAAGTCATTAGCGCACGAGCTGCTGCAATGTTTCCGGCACCGAATGCGTTGTCTTCAACAAACAAAACAACCTTCTTGCCTGAAATTGGCTTGATGTTAGCAAGTGGAGCTAGATCCTGAGTAGATGAGTTTCCTGAACGGAACACATAACGGTTTGCAGAAGAAGTAACGGCGTCATTCTTTGCTGGACCTGAGATGTACAGAACCTTGTTCTGTGCAGCTAGAGGAGCAAGAGTTAGTGCAACACCTGATGATGCTGTTCCAACGATTACCTTTGTACCGTTACCAACCATTTCCTTGAATGATGCAGTTGCTGATGCAGGATCTGCGCCATCATCCTTTGAAGTAACAACAAGCTTCTTGCCATTAATGGCCATCTTTCCGCCTGTGTAATAGTTCAAGCCCCATGTAAGGCCTTCGTTGTATGCCACACCGTATGAAGCAAGTGGGCCAGATGTTGATGTAATAACACCAATCTTGATTTCACCAGCAGCCTGGGCTGGTGCGATGCTTGGTGCTAGAACAGCAAGTGAAATTGCCGCTACAACCAAACGCTTTAGTGAGCTTTTGCTCATAAAAATATTCTCCTCATTGAGTTGATTTAGGGCCGCGAGGGGCGGACCTTGTTGAGCACAAATCTAGGGGGTGGAGAGGCCTACTCCCAAGTTATTAAGGTTGCAGTTTGATTACGTTTTTTCAGGTTACTGCTGAAAGTTGGTTGGAAATCTCCGCAGGCAGAGGCACACTTGCCCCATGTCAATACCTACTCAGCGAATTATGGTCCAGGTCACAGGTGGAGACTTAGCCGTCTTTCGGTATGGAAATGGGACGGGAGACCCGGTCCTTTTAATCCACGGTGTCACATCTTCAAATAGAGCTTTTCAATTATTTGCAGATTCTTTGATTGCGCGAGGCAAAGCACCTTTTGCTGTGGATCTTCGCGGACGCGGTGATTCAAATTCTTTGCCTGGTCCATTTGGAATGGCAACGCATGCAAAAGATATGGCCGCTGTTATCGATCACTTCGGTTGGAAAAATCCAGATGTGATTGGACATTCAATGGGAGCATTTGTAACTGCAGCATTAGTTGGTTTATATCCAGAAAAAGTTGGAGATGTTGTTTTTGCCGATGGTGGAGTCCCGCTTCCAATGCCACCTGGAATGACTGTTGAACAAATCATGCCATTTGTTTTGGGACCTGCAATGGCTCGTCTTGCAATGACATTTGAAAATAAGGATGCATATAGAAATTATTGGAAACCTCAGACAGCTTTTGTTAAGGGTTGGTCATCTGTGCTTGATGAGTATGTTGATTACGATCTGCGTGGCGCTGAACCCAATATGAAAGCAGCAACAAATCCAGCCGCGGTCGAAGAAGATTCACGTGATTTGTTTGGTGATGACCTGATTGTTAGATCCTTAACTGGATTGAAGAAACAATCTCTCTTTATTAAGGCAGAACGTGGATTACAAAACGAAGAAAATGGTTTATATCCCATGCCAGTCCTAGAAGCGGTCTTGCCTTCCTATCCTCAATTAAAGCTTGAATTCTTGGCTGATTGCAATCACTATGACATGTTTTTAGAGGAATCTGGTGCAGAGAAAGTTGCCACACTAATTTATGGAGGTCGATCATGACACTAAAGGGAAAACGCGCACTTGTAACAGGCTCTTTCCAAGGAATTGGTTTAGGGATTGCAACGGCACTAGCGGCTGAAGGCGCATCAATTGTTTTGCATGGCCTTGCTGATGAAGCGACAATAGCTGCTGCAGAAAAAGCAATTCTTGCTGCTGGCGCTGCCAAGGTAGAGAGTCATGTATCTGACCTACGTGATGTAAAGGCCACAGAGGATTTAATTGCAAAAGTTCTAGCAGGTGGTCCAGTTGATATTTTGTGTAATAACGCTGGTATTCAGCACACCGCCAGAATTGAAGATATGCCTCGTGACAAATGGAATGACATTATTGCTATAAACCTGAGTTCATATTTTGACACTATGCGTTTGCTTCTTCCACAGATGCAACAGCGTGGGTATGGACGAGTAATCAACACCTCATCGGTTCATGGACTTATTGCATCTGTTGCAAAAGCTCCTTATGTTGCCGCAAAACATGGTGTTATTGGATTAACTAAAGTTGCAGCACTCGAGTACGCGTCAGTTGGATCAAGCAAGACTGGTGGCGTAACAATTAATGCGATTTGTCCTGGTTGGGTTGAGACGGCGTTGATTGAACCACAGATTCAAGCAAAGGTTGATCTTCACAATGGAGATCGTGCGGCAGGGATTGCAGATTTGTTATCTGAGAAGCAACCATCGCGACGTATGTCCACGCCTGATGAAATTGGCGCTATTGCAGTTTTCTTATGTTCAAATGCTGCCCACAACATCACCGGGGTAGACATTGCAGTTGATGGTGGTTGGACCGCTCAATAGCTCCAATAAATTATTGTGTAAAGGAAAGAGAGGGCCTGGTTTTCCAGGCCCTCTCTTTTATACCCTCGAATTACTTAAACTACTTATTAAAGTATTTAAGATATTGGTAGGAACTGTACTTATCCATGACAAGTCCCGCCTTACGTGCAGCGGTAATGTGCGCGCCGCCCGAAGGTACCGAACCTGAATTAGCTGCTTTAATTGCAGCGTCAATCATGAACTTGAATTGCCCTTGAGTAAATAGTGCATGCCCGTTTCCGGCAACATACGACTGGGCAATTGGTGAACCTGCTGCATCAAATTTAGTCCAACTCTTTGGTGGCTTAAGCCATAAGACGCTGAGCTTGTTCTTTGGTGCAACGTAGCTTCGAGTGCTTTGATACTTCTTAAAGGCCGCAGCCTTTTCAGCAGCATATTGCTCTGTGTATCCATCTGATACCTGTTGAATCCATGCGGCTGCTGGAACTGGATCATTGACTCCAGTCATCATGATAGTTGGCACAGTGATTTTTCCAGTTGTGCTGTACATCTGTGAAGCCTTTGCTACGGCTGCAGCATTTCCCACTAAACGTGGTGCTCCTGGATTAGCTGGATTTAGTACGCCCAAGAGTGCATCAATTACTGAATTTCCACTCAGTGCTGCGTTGTAAATGACTCTGTCAGATTCGCTTAGCTGGTCCGCAAAATTTGTTTTGGTATTGTCATACCAATTTGCGCCAAATTTTGTATCCCACTCACGAGCCATACTTAATCCAGATGTAAGTGCTAGCCCAAAATTCTCAAGCGAAGCAAGTGCTGGCGAAACGACCAAAGGCAATGCCAATTTCTGTGCCCCCTCGGGACCGCTGATGTTGTCATAAGAAGTACTTTGGACAGGCACTCCAACTAGCAACGCACAAAGCAACATCGCAGAACGAGAAGGAACTCCTGCTGCTTCCAAAGCCTTACCAGAAGCGCTTGCTGTTGCTGGCCATTTACCAGTGGACATATTCGCACCAACAGAGGCAAGAATTGAATACATTTTTCCAATGTCTGCTGTCGCTTCAAGGTCTCCTGCTTGCCCAGCAGAATAACCTGTCAACTTCATAGTTGGATCGAAGTAAGTCTTGAACAACCAAAGTGCATCCATCAAGAGTTTTTGCATTGCAGTCACTGGTGCCACTGGGTCAATAATTGCAACCGCATCGACTAGTTCTGGATGTTGCTCAGCAAGTGCTTGAGTAATTCCACCACCAGCTGAATACCCCCACGCAACAACTTTATTTGTCTTTGTGAAAGTCTTCTTGAAAATACCGATTAACTCGACATTTGTTTTGACTGCTTCATCCAAGTTCCAACCTTGAACAGGGAAACCAGAGCCCATCACAGCAACTCCGCCTGCAAGAATAGAATTTGCAAGGGCTGTAGATGTGGATCCAACAACTGTTCCAGGAGTCACATTAGGACGTGGATCCACTGGAATTCCATTAGGAAATGGAGGTAGCAGTCCAGCTGGAACTGCCCATGAGACACCTAATCCGTGAGACCAGATCGCTACAGTGCCGTTGAAGTTACTTGGCACTCTCATTTCATATCCAGCTCCGTCTGATGTTTTACCTAAACATGTTTGAATAGGTGTTTTGCCATCACACACTGGATCTGTTGCAGCTGCAGTTGCAGGTGCTATTGAAACAATCGTGGCGAGTAATGCAGAGATTGAAAGGAGTGCTAAAGCACGCTTTTTAAATGAATTGATTTTCATTAGTTAGGTAATCCCTTCGCTGGCATTGCAGGACGCTTGTATGTTGACTTAACAACTGCACCCGATCCTGAATCAGTTGTGTATGTAACGTAAGTTCCACCTACTGGAGCAAGGTCACCTGTTGGTGAGT
>ENA-UOYL01000836-UOYL01000836.1-marine-metagenome-genome-assembly--contig:-NODE-836-length-10802-cov-3.930629_pt1 | contig 10802 bp, 7 predicted proteins | sample MGYA00238173_ERZ767189 | MGnify/ENA primary metagenome ERZ767189 (study PRJEB28943, sample SAMN06267163) | marine metagenome | isolation source: Columbia River Estuary | place: USA:Columbia River Estuary... | reverse complement strand
CCAACCAGCAGGACGATTTCAAGAACGAGGCGACTAGGCAGCAGTTGGCGATAGTTGCGTTGGAGTTGGGACAGGCTCAAAGAGAGGCTGAAGCCGCTCCCTTCTTAACCAAGGCAATGCTCGACATGGCGAGCAGGAAACCGGGTCAAGGGCCGAGTGTTCCTTACTCTAACGTAACTGAAGAGATGATTGGAAAGTACGGCAACAAGCTGACTCCTAAAATGCTTCCTTCGTTTATTCAGCAGATTCAGAGGATGAACCAGACTTTGCCCTCAGGAATCGTTCCTACCGGCGCTACCGTTGGCCCTGAAGGAACCAAAGTGGAATACGGATTGCCGGCTACACCGACAGCAATTCCTGTTGCTGGTGCTCCGGGCTATTTTCAAACAATGGTTGGAGGAAAAGCGGTTGGAGACATAAAACAAATCCAGCCGCAAGTTCAGGCGAAGATTAATGAGTTGCCTGAACAGCAGCAAAAGTGGGCAAATGAAAAGCAAACAGAACTGTCAAAAGACCCCTCATTAATTACGTTAAATGAACAGGTAAAGACAGTTGAAGAAATGAAAGGGTTGCCTCCAAGCCCTGCAGGCGATATTGCAATGATAATCAAGTATTTGAAAACACTTGATCCTACTAGCGTTGTTACTGATCGTGAGTTTAAGGCGCTTGGCAATGCTGGCAGTCTTCCAACACAAGTTCAGAACTGGTACAACACCTACGCATCAGGAAACAAACTCACCCCCGAAGTAAGGGCTGAAATACTAGCTTCTGCTGACTCTGTTTTAAGAGGAGGCATAAAAGCTATTCAACCAACTATTGAAGACGCTATTAGCGCTGGTAAATACCGTGGTGTTCCTGAAGAGGCAATTCTTCCTCTTAACACTATTAAGAGATGGCGTGAAGTCTCGCAACAAAGCCAAGCCCAAACCATGCAGCGCTTCCAATCCCCAGCCGACATGAAAGCTGCCGGTGTAACACGTGGATTGGTTTTCAATCCTGCCAACGGTAAATACTCCGAGTACATTCAAGACTGACCTATGCCATTCGTTGAAGGCGGAATTGTTGTCGACGCAGAGCCGCAGCAACAGGCCGCGCCTCCGATGGCGCAAGGTGGATTCGTGGAAGGAGGGATCACGGTAGATCCCACTCCTGACGATTCGTACAACATGGTGCTGCAGTACAATGCAGCTCAGACAGACTATGTTCCATCCAAGCAAGAGTTCCTCGACTATCTGAAGGTCTCCAAGACCAAGCCACTGCTGGGCGAGAAGCCGCTGGAAACCATTGGCACTGCTGCCGTCCAAACGGTGGAGGACATTGCCTCAATGCCTTACAAGCTAGGTGAAGCCATTGGGCAGTACATGGACCCACCTGAAGGCGTCACACCGATGCAGCTTGCCGGTGGAACCGCTGCAGAAATCGCAGTCCAATCCAGGCTCAAAGCCGAGAACATGGGCCGCGGACTGATCGACACCGCGTTGAACAAGCTGTCGGACATTACCGGAAAGCTCCGCAACGACGACGACAAGTACGAGGCCTTCCTTGCTGCTGCCGAGATCAAGCGGCAGTTGGCCCGTGCCAACGCACCAGGAGACCAGCGTGTTCCTGCCTCTCAGGATGTCTTGCAGGCCTATGGCATCCCCCAGGAAGCAATCAGCCAGGAGGGCTTGGATGTCGGTGGGTTCCTTGCTGACCCGTCATCCATTGCTTTTGCCGGCGGCGGAAAGCTGGCGTCTGCATTGGCGCAGCGTGCCATCCCGCTAATCCCTCGGGCAGGGCAGATTCTCCAACGCACTGGCGAACGCATCTCTAATCTAGGCCGTGTTCCTGAAAACATGGCTGGCAGGTTTACTACAGGTGTCACTGGGTCCGAGCAGATGGGTCAAGCGGTGCAGGAAGGCATCGCCAAAGGAACCACAGGAATCACCTTGGGTGAGGCTGCTGGCATCCCGCTTACCATGAATGTTCCTGGTCTAGGAACTGTTGCTAAGACAATCACTGCAACCAAGGGCCTAGGAGGGGCCATGGAGACCGTTGGAGAAGCTGGAACTGTATCCGGTGGTCCAAGCCTTACGGCGACCCAGCGCGGCCTTCTGGGGGCTGGTGAGCGTATTGCCGCGGCTGAAGGCGCATCATCTAGGGCTCGGGCCTTAGGCACCGCTCTCGCCAGGAGCGGCCTTGAGACTCCGGTAAGGGGAGCTGCAACGATTCTTTTGCCGATGGCAGGTGCTGGCGTTGCCGGCGGTGCGCTCGCTGCATTGACCGGCGAAGAAGGCGATGCTGTTGCCGCGGCTGTTGGCAGCGGTGCTGGCTTTGGCGTTTTTGACGGTGGGTTCACGCTCGCTAAGGCTGTTCAAGCCAACGCATTCAATGGTGGGCGTGTCCGACAGACCGCGGTGGATGATCTCAACACTCGTCCCACCGACGTGCAGTTCACCTACATCGACCCGGTGGCCGGCGAGCAAACTGCGACCATTAAGGACTCCGAGGCACGCGCCACCCTGTACGGACGCCTCAACAACAAGCAGCTCACCAAGGCGTTGTCCGAGGTTGCAGCCGCTGAAGGCGCTGGGGTTGATGTCATCTTCCATAGCGATTCAGACACGGTCCCTGCTGGACTGCAGACGGTGAATTATGCCGGTGCTAAAATTGGTCCCGACAACATCAAGAGCGGCAGACCGACGATCCTGATCAACGTCGACAAGGCCATACCTGAAACAATCCCGCATGAGATCCTGCACGCACGCATCACGCAGGAAATTGTTAATCAGCTCGGATCTCAGGTGATAAATGCTGCCGTTGAAACTCCTCAAGGCCCATCAGAGTTCAAAAAGCAGTTTGTTGACTTTGCGGAAAAATACGCAAAACAGATTGAAAAGAGCGGTGGGAAAGTCCTGTCTGACGAAATCCTGACAGAATTGCGCGATGCTTTTGATCCTACGCTTCAACGCGCTCAAAACATCAAAGCTATCGGACGCATCACCGATGAGTTTGCCGCGTACTACACGCAGGAAATGCTCAAAGGCAAAGACCCGAAGACGATGCTTCCGGGTCGCATTCCTTCCTTCATTGAGATGGCGCTGAACAACGCCAAGGAGGCTGTTTCGGAACGGTTCACTCGGCGTGCATTGCAGGCTGGTTTCGACCCTGTTGCCCGTACCTTCTACGACGCCAACGGACGGCGCATCAAGCTCGACTGGATGGAGGATGCCATCAAGAACCTGGTGACTCCGAAGGAAGGCTACGAGCCCACCGAACAACGGGTCGACATCAATAAGATGACCCAGGCGCAGCAGAATGCGGTTATCATGGCCCGAGGCTACTCGGACCTGTTTATGACTGCCCCAGATGGCAGCATCGTCAGGCCATTGTCTAAGGCTGAACTTGCAGCCCGGACTGCTGACATAGCCAACCGCACGATGCGTGTCGTCGAGTCTGTGCCTCAGGCTGAACGCAACAGCATCTCGGGCATGGATGCCTACGGAAACCCGGTCATCGAAGGAAGACTTAGCCTGGCCGAGGCCGATGCAGTATCGAAGAGCGGCATCTTCGGGCCATCCTCTTCCAGAACATTGATCGACATCGCCACCGCAATCCGGGATGGCACGCTGATGGAAGGCAGTTACTGGAAGGTCTACGGATCTACCGGGAGATCCGGTGTGTTTGGAGAGTCCCAGAAGCTGTTCCTGCCCTACGGCATCTCGATCAACAGCAAGGGCGGCGTCAACGTCAAGGTGGTCGACTGGGGCAAGGTGCAGGCCCGGATGTACAAGGCACTGAGCAAGCCGGCCTACAAGAGCCTCTTCAACAACTACGACCAGGCCATGTCCACGATGCGTGACGTGTACCTGAAGAACATTGCTGAGACCGGTGCTGTGCCTTCCGCCGAGGCGCTTGGTGGAGGCATCGAGGGCGCTAAGAAGCGCAATATGTTCAACGAGATCATGGGTGCAGTTCCCAAGAAGGGGGACGTCATGGTCAACTTCCCGACTGCCGGCTACGTAGCCAACCGCAAGGGAGGATCGGTCTATCAGGATCTGCGTCTTGAGCGCATCCAGAATGCCGACTCCACTAAGGCTCAGATCCCCTGGACAGGCGACATGGGCGAGCAGTCGAGCTACCGCCGCACTCAGCTCAACTTCATGCCTGCAGAGGCTATTGGTGAGACCAGGGTCAGCACCGATGAGAATGGCGGCTATCGAATCTTGTCGAAGAACGGAAAGTTCCGCCTGTACGGCCCCGATGGATCAACCGTTGGGATCTTCGACACTCAGGAACAAGCCAAACTCAAAGCAGAAAAAGATTATGCCACTCAAGAAAGGCTACAGCCAGAAGTCCGTCAGCAGCAACGTCCGCTCGGAGATGAAGGCCGGCAAGCCACAGAAGCAGGCGGTCGCAATCGCGCTGTCGGTGGCCAAGAAGGCCAAGGCGAAGGCGGGGCGGTACGACAAGCGGGGGATGTGAGGTTCATGGCGGCTGTTGAGGCCGATCCTACCCAGCCTTCGACTGAAACGATTAAGTCCATCAAAGGCACAAGATCGGTCAATTCTCTCTATCAGTTTGATTACACCTACAAGGTCAAAGAACCAGGGAAACCATCAAAGGAAAAGACTGCTACAGAAACGGTTTCAGCGTTCTCAATTGGCGAGGCAAAAGACAAAGCAAAAGCGGCAATCTCAAAGGATTTGGGGAAAACTCCGAACGTATTGCAGTCTACGCTGAAGATTGAAAAACCGCTTGTAAAAGGGCAGTTTGCGGTCACTGAGCTGAGTGGCAAAAAGGCGAATGAAGCCGCTCCAAAGATTGTGATGAATCCGTCTACACCGGAGAAGTTTCAATCAATGTTTGATGCTGTTGATGCAGCTCTTGAATCGGTCAAAGACAGCCCGACACTTGGGTTGGATTCTGATGGCTGGATCAAAGCGTTTTCAAGGTCATTGAACGGATCAAAAGGATCGGTTCCTCCCGCTCCGTTAAGGCTTGCAAAATGGGTTCAAGACAACGCCTCGTTCAAGTCGTTCATTGATGAAGGGCTTAAGAGAAATCCTGAGCTGATTCAGTCGGCGGTTAATGGACTCAACGCGCTGCAGCCAATCCATGAGATGGCTCGGCAAAGCATGATCCACCCCAAAATGGTGGCTTTGCATATGTTCTGGGGGCTGCTTTCTAGAATGCTTGATCCGTACAACCAGGAAGCAGGCTGGGCACGTCTCACCAGTGATCCAAAGGTTCTCCGATTGCTTGAAGATTCGGTGGATGGAAAATACCAATCCACCAAAGACGAATGGAAAGCCATCGTTTCATCCAAGATGTCCGAATTCCCGGACGTAAAGATCGGTCGCAATGCCATCCAGAATGCCAACGCATTCCATGAAATGTTGTCCAGGTGGAATGGACGATGGACCGAGCTGGCTGACATCATCAACAATCCCGATCTGGACGGTCCCCAGATGCGCCGTGCTTTCAACAAGCAAGGATTTGGAGGGGCAGGAATCAAGCACAAGGTACTTTCGTTTGTTATCGCTACCCTGGCTCGGAATGACGTTTTTGTTGGGGATAGATGGCAGGTGGTAAACCTATGGTTTCCTCATCTGGAAAAAGCAGCAGCATCCAGAAAAGCAGCCGGCGGTGACGGCGAGGTTTTCGCCTACGATAAAAACGGAGTTCCAGAGGATACCACCGGGGCCTACAAGGTCATTGGCGGAATGCTCAACAGCGAGACTGTTGCCGAAACAGGTTACTCGCTGATTGAGAACGGAATGAAGAAGATCGCTGCCGATAGCCCTTGGTTGCGTGAAATGCTCGGTAGAGAGCCTCAGCCGTTTGACATCCACTGGCTCACTTGGAACATCATCAAAAACGAACCGGTAGGTCATTCCAGTCTTGATGCCACAGGAAAATTCTTAACAGAAAATCTTTACGGTGACCCTCAGTTTGCCCAAAAGTTCGCTGACACAGAAAAACGCACTGAAAAATATGCAAAAGGAGTCTTCGATGTCTTCTCGGTCAAAGGCCAAGAACGTCCGCAAATACGCCAACGCTCCAGCTCCCAGTATGCAGGATCTGGTGAGGCAGGTATCCGGCCTGATGCAGTCGGGCTTCAAGGAGGATCTGAGGGACCAAGTGCAGCCGGAACAGCGGGAGAAGTAGGCGGCGAGCAGCGCTTCATGCCTGCCTCGGACATGGCCTCGGGCCGTAGCGTCAAGGATTACGGCGAGGCTGTGGATCTGTTTGAGAAGGGCTATCGGATCTATGGGGCTCCCTACGACGGCATGGAGGATCCCATCCGCCTGAAGAAGGTCACCGAGATCGAAAATTACGACCCGGAGAACCTGTGGGCGGTGCCCTCCAAGAAGATTGCGGCGGCCATCGGCATTCGGAATATGCCTGCCGACCTGATGCCCTCCCCCGACTCAGCCATGCCCGGTGCCTACTCGTTCCCCGGTGGCTACCGTGCCCTCCCAGGTAAGACCAAGGGATCCTTCCGCATTTATGGCCCCGCCGGCAGCCTCATAGGCATCGCCAGCAGCCTTGACGAGGCCCAACGCATCCTTCGACGTAAGAACAAATGAGCTACGATTCACAGACCAGCACCACCCTGATCAACAAGCTCAGGAAGGACGTCGACTCCTTGACCCTCAAGGTGGCTGTCCTTACCGACAGCAAGACCTCGGGCACCAGTGGAGGGGCAGGTGTGGCGGGTGCCTTTACGACCCGGGAGCTGAACACGATCCAATCGGACCCCAACGGTCTAATCCTCGACCTGACCGGCAACACCTTCAAGTTGGCCGCCGGGTCATACCAGGTGCGCAACATCAGCGCTTTCCGCCACACCGGACACACTCGGATGCGTGTGTACGATGTCACCAACGCGGTGGTCATCGGTTACAGCGTGTCGGTGGAAGTGTCGAACCAGTCCAACCAGTTCTTGGACATGAACGTGCGGATCATCCCGCACAAGGACACGATCTACCGCATTGAGTACTACATCACCGCCAGTGGTGCCGATCACTTGGGTGTAGCTGCCTCACTGCCTACCATCGACGAGATCTATAGCGTCTGCGAGATCACTCGGTTGGACACCGGGATGACCAAGCCACTCGGCACCGGCGGTCTGCAAGGGCCTCAAGGGCCGGCTGGACCCACCGGACCTTCTGGACCTCCGGGCCCTTCTGGCGGTGGTGTGACCAGTGTCAATGTCTCGGGCGGTGCGACAGGCCTGAGCACCTCGGGCGGGCCAATCACTACCAGCGGCACAATCACGCTGGGTGGCATCGTAGCCGTGACCGCAGGCGGAACCGGGGCAATCACTGCGCCTGCTGCCCTGACAAGCCTGGGGGCCTATCCTGCGTCGAATCCCAACAACTACACGAGCAACGGGGGGACGGTCACCAGCGTGTCGGTCACCACGGCCAATGGCGTCAGCGGGACCGTCACCAACCCAACCACTACTCCGGCCATTAGCCTGGTCCTGGGCGCTATCACGCCGACCTCGGTGGCCTCTACAGGCACGGTGACCGGGACCAACATCTCCGGGACCACATCGGGAACGAACACTGGCGACCAAGCTATTGTCCTGAGCGGTGACGTGAGCGGTAGTGGATCCACAGGCATCACCACGACCATAGGTGCGAACGCGGTCACCTACGCCAAGATGCAGGCTATCAGCGCGTCATCGAAGTTGTTGGGTAGCAGTGCATCCGGTACAGCAGTCCAAGAGATTACCCTGGGCAGCAACCTCTCAATGGCCGGCTCTACGCTAAATGCCGCGGTGGCCTCGGGCAGTGTCACCAGCGTGAACGCCGACGGCGGCACCACGGGCTTTAGTTTCACAGGCGGCCCGATCACGTCATCGGGCACGCTGTCCATGACAGGCACGCTGGCAGTGGCCTCCGGGGGCACTGGGGCTGCTACAGCGCCAAACGCCCGGACCAACCTCGGGCTGGTTATAGGCACCGACATCCCTTCGCCCACAGGCACCGGGGCGACCGGCACTTGGAACATCGACGTGCTAGGTTCCGCGGGCACGATCACCAGCACGCTTCCCATCAACAAGGGCGGCACCGGGGCGACCACGGCCGGCGGTGCACTCACCAACCTCGGGGCCTACTCGGACACGAACCCGGCGGGCTACACCAGCAACACCGGCACGGTGACCAATGTGTCGGCATCGGGCGGTGCGAACATCAGCGTGGCCACCGGCAGCACCACGCCGGTCATCAGCCAGAACGTGGCGACATCCACGCAGAACGGCTACATGACCAGCACCTATGCGGCCAAGCTGGACAGCCTGACGTCAGGCGCGAGCGTGTCGTCGGTGGGTGTGAGCGGCGGCACCACCGGCCTCACTACAACAGGCGGGCCTGTGACGGCTTCGGGCACGATTACTCTGGGCGGTGTACTTAGCGTGGCCAATGGCGGCACTAGCAGCACCTCGGCATCCTCTGCCATCTCGTTCCTGGCCGGCGCAGTAACCAACGGGCAGTACCTCCGAGGCAACGGCACCGTGGTGCAGATGTCCGCCATCCAGGCCATCGACCTGCCCCAGATTGCGTTGGGCGGATCGGCTGTCAGCGGCACGCTCGGTGTGATCAACGGCGGAACAGGGCAAAGCAACGTCTTCACCAATGGCGACCTGCTCATCGGCAACACCACCGGCGGCACTCTCAATCGGGCCAAGATCACCGGCACAGGCATCATCACCGTCACCAATGGCGCTGGGACGATCAACATAGGGGCTACCGGGGCAGGCTCAGGCGACGTAGTGGGGCCTTCCTCGGCCAACACAAACGCACTTGCTAAGTTCTCAAGCACCACCGGCAAGTTGATCGGCGAAGCCGCTTGGAGTGAGAACGGCGGCGATCTATATGGTGCTTCCGGTTATCGGGCCATGGAGTATGGTTTTGTTTGGATTCCATCAGGAACCGGGGGACAACCTAATTATAGCCCGGGACAATATGGATCGCTTGCAGGACGTGCACCGATGTATTTCGACCGCACCAACAGTCGGCTTTATATTTTTAACGAAGACATTCCGGCTTGGAAATACGTCGCGCTGACATAATCTAAAGTCTCAAATGAAACACACCTTCCCCTGCGTCGAATCAATGCGGCGCGTGAACCTCTCCAACGGGCGCGTGGTGCGCGTCTGGCGCGACCGTACCAAGGAGAACCTGTCGGCTTCCTACGACGACGCGGACATCGTGTCGACCTGCATCACCAATGCGACCAACGACACGCAGCTCCTGGCTGCACTCAGCAAACTGAAGGCGGTGAACGCTGTCGAGCTGGTCGACGCCAATGGCCAGGGCACCGTGGTCTACACTGCCTGGCCGTGAGATTCTTCAACCGGACCAAGCCAGCGATCATCGTCGAGGTGATCGCGCTCGACGCCAAGCTGCGCGTCGGTGAAGCCAAGTGGGATGCCGTGGTGTACCGCAGGGTCGACGACGGCCTGATCCACGTGCGTCCCAAGGTCGAGTTCCTTGAAAAGTTCGTGCTGATCAGCGACAAGTGACCCCTGTTTGACCCCTGCAAACATTGGGTTTTCTCTTAAATCTACAGAAAAGAGTAGAATGCTGTAGACGCAAGGCATGGTGTGGGTCATCTTCAACCCATGACCGACAGCGACTTGTTAAACATTGCAGCCGATACCAAATGCCTGCAGGACGTCGATGATCTTCAACCTATCAGGGCCGACAGCGACTTCCCGGGCTACGACTTGGCAACATTGATCAACACTCCAAAAATCAAATGCGTATGTGGAATGATTGCGAAAGGCTTAACTCTTATCACCAACAATAACCATGGAGTTAAGATTGGAGATAAGTGGTGGCATTACCGCAAGTGCCCAGGATGCGGAAGGCACAACCTGTTGGGTGAGCACATACCGGTAAAAAGCATCAGAAAGAAAAAGTAATTTAGCCCCGGGTGGGGCCAATACCACCCCCAGGGGCGCGACTGGTCAACGCGCACACTCTCCAAACCATGAAAGACAATTTTAATCCAGATGGGTCTGAATTGATCTATCGAGATCTTCATGTAATTGAAAACACCAAAGGAACTGACTGGTGGTATGTGGCGGCATTTGATGAGCCCAAAGACGATATGCCAATCTTTCTAATGAAATCGAACGGATCTAAAAGCGCTATTCGTAAAGCAGAGAAGTACATCGTGCAAAAGCTAAAACGAAATCCATATCAACTCTCTGCATTTCAGTTCGACTACCTGCAGGAACTTGCAAAGAAACTATGACCACAGACATCCAATTCCCGATTGGCCACATCGTTCCAAGCAAAGGCTTTGCGACATTTGAGGTGTACTCAAGGGACACGGTTCAACGTGTGTTCATCGTAAAGGCAAACAGCCTTGAAAAGGCTGAGTCCAAGGCAAAGCGGTTCTGTTCTAAGTACAAACATCCATTCAAGGCAATATGCGTCTTGGTTTGTCCATCACTCTAACCCCATGACCACTCTCTCAAACCTCATCACCGCCTTAATCGCGGTGGAGTCCTCGGGCAACGATCTTGCCATCGGCGACAACGGACGCGCCCTTGGGCCATTACAGATCCACCGCGGTGTGGTGCAGGATGTGAACCGGATCACCGGGTCGAACTACCGCTGGGAGGCCATGACCAACCGAGTACAGGCCAGGGCGGTGTGCGAGGCCTACCTGACGCACTACGGCAAGGGCAAGAGCACCGAGGACCAAGCCCGGATATGGAACGGCGGTCCCCAGGGACACCACAAGAAGCAGGCCACCGAGGCCTATTGGAACAAAGTCCGCAAACATCTGTAATGAAA
>ENA-UOYL01000834-UOYL01000834.1-marine-metagenome-genome-assembly--contig:-NODE-834-length-10804-cov-2.681458_pt1 | contig 10804 bp, 7 predicted proteins | sample MGYA00238173_ERZ767189 | MGnify/ENA primary metagenome ERZ767189 (study PRJEB28943, sample SAMN06267163) | marine metagenome | isolation source: Columbia River Estuary | place: USA:Columbia River Estuary... | reverse complement strand
GAACGAGTGCGCGAACTTGAATCGTTGTGGATTGAACAAGCCACTGCTAACAACGTTTTCCCGTTGTTTAATCCTGGCGCCAATTACCCAGCGCACCCTGGTGAGTACCCACTGCCTCGCTCAGCCACATATCAACCAAGTCGGCATCCAATAGCTGCAAGTCGGATGCCCTCAATGTTTGGTGGCTTCACCATGTCGGCCACTATTGACTGTCCGGCAATCGAGAACGGAATCCTCGCCGCACTCGGCGATCACCAAGGTGGTTGGGCTCTGCGTCTAGATCACGGGACGCCACATTTTGATGTCGTGTACGGACATCAGCGAGCACATCTAGTCGGCGCAGAGAAAATTGGCGCTGGCCCGCATCAGATCACCGTGACGATGAAAGCCGGCGCACTGGCATTGTTTGTCGACGATGCACACATCGCTAGCGGACATTTCGGCGGGATGTTCATGTTCCCTGGAGTCACCACGTCAGCTGGCGGCTTATGGATTGGTCGCCATGAAGGACTTCCTATCGTCGACAATTATTCATCCCCTAACGACTTCACGGGACACATTCAGACTGTCACGATTTCTAGTGGTTCACCATCAGCTGGCCCATCGCTGGCAACGACCATGCGTATCGCTGAGGGCGCCGACTAACTCGCGCGCACAATGCGATCGGCGACATCGCGACCCGATTCCACGGCACCCTCCATATAGCCAGTACATGTCGCAACATGTTCACCCGCTAAATGCACGCGTCCCCAAGGTTGCCGCAGAATATTCCAATAGCCAGTGATCTGCCCTGTTTGATACACCGCATATGCGCCACCATAATTTTTTTCCGCCGACCAGGAGCGAGAAAATGCGCCTGTCTGAGGTGATGTGATGCCATGAATCTGTCGCATGTCAGTGGCGATGATCTCAATGCGTTCAGCCTCTGAGTATTGCGTGAGTTGATGGCCACCCTCGCCACCGCAATATGACATCAAGATCCCCGATGACCCAGTTTGATCAACGCTCGGGTCATAGAGACGTTGAGAAATTGAGTCGGTTGTGCCATAGCCAGATTCCCAACTCCGTGTTTCAAACTGCACCGCTGTTTTCGTAATCGGACCGTAGCCAAGATTGTGAAAAGCCTGATGAAAATCGCTTGGCATCGGTGTGCGAAAATCAACCTCTCGCAGCGGAACAAGAGAGCAAGCTAAAACCAGAGCATCGGCCTGCCAAATCTCCCGACCATCGGGACCATCTGCTGTCACAACGACTCCGCTGGCATCTTGTTCAACCGCAGCCAAACGTGTTCCAAAGTTGATGGTGATGCGTGGCGAGCCCTGCAGTTGCTTGCCAAGAGATATCGCAATTTGTCCCGTTCCGCCGGCAACCCGTTGCGAAAGAAGTTCAATGCCTTGCTTAACAACTTCCGAGTTCTCAAAGGCTCGCTGCTGAGCCACGAAGAGACTAGAAACATTTTCTGGATCCGAAGCAAATTCTCCTTGACTGTCGCGCCCCGCAAATAGTTGCCCCACTGGGTCAAGCCCGCTCTGCATGATTAGGTCAGCCACCGATATGGAATCGAGGTACGCCGCTTCAGGATGAAGGTCTGGTCGACTCGGATCTTGCACCCCTGAAGCTGGCGAGTCAGCTAACGCTTCATACTGTTCGATAGCGCGAAATACTCCAGGCGACAAGGTGGCGATGTTCTCCGCCGTATAAAACGCTTGATCCCAATACAGCCAGCGCCTGATCGTCGTCCACGGCATGGGTTGACCCAATGGTTTGATGCCGAACCGCTGCATCAAATCACGCATTCTCCAATGAATTGAATCCACCCACTCGGCACCACTTTCGGCGTACTGCCCGTTGATGTATCCGTCGCTCACAGTGCGTGTACGTCCACCGAACCTGTGACCAGCCTCCAGCAAAATCACATCCACTCCCGCTGCAGCCAATGATTCGGTTGCGCTGAGACCGGCTAATCCCGCGCCAACGACGATCACTCGCATGACTGGCTCACCCGCCAGCGAGAGTGGCGGCGATATCGCTTGATGACTCGCCTGAACGCCTTAACACCACCGCTACGAAAGCCAACGCCCCCATGGTGATCATAAAAAGCATCACCGCACCCACGCCCCAGAAGGGTTTGATGGTGCTCTTCGTTGCTCCGAGGAGGGCCACAGGGAAAGTTGTGCTGCCAGCCTCACTGACAAGCGTGGATATCACTGCATTATCCAAACACAAAGTGAAAGACAAGAGAGCACCCGCTATCAGCGCTGAAGAAATCAACGGCAATGTGATCTGACGAAAAGCCCGCGCTGGGGTTGCACCAAGATCGCCGGCCGCCTCTTCGAGGGCCTCATCAAGACCTGCCAAGCGAGCGCGGACAATCAGCGTCACAACGGCACTGGCATATAAGGATTGGCCGACCCACAACTTGTGCATTCCACCGTTAAAAGGGCCGAGACCATTCTTGAACAGATAGCCCAATACTGGAACATCACCAACACGCTGGAACCATGTCACCAAAGCAATGGCATCCATGATTTCAGGTGTCACCAAAATCAGAAACACCGTAGCCATAAAAATTTTCGTCCATGCCCCTGGTCGACGTGCCAGTGCCACCCCAGACAACCCGCCGAGAATCACTGCGATCAGAGTTGCACCGAGAGCCGCAGTAAATGAGTTTCGAATTGCGTCACCGATACCGGCAAAGTCGAAAATATCCCTGAACCAATCACTCGCCACCCCATTGACCACAAAGGCCAAAAGAAATCCCAGCGGTCCCATCCAACTGGTTACTCGCTTGGAGACATTTCCCCTTGACAGTAAAACTCTCCGTGCGAGTAAAACAACGCCGATAATCACCAAGAAGCGAATGATCATTGCCCAAGCGGCACTGCTAGCAAACAACTCCCCCCACCATTTGGTACTTGTATGCCCTGCCCAAATAGAAAAAGATGAGCCGCTATTAAACGAATGACGCAGAACTAACAAGATCGGGATGAACATAAACAGCAAAACCAAGACAGTCCAAATTGCGAAAACAATGCGCATCACATCGATGCCACGAGCAGTTGATGGCTTATCACCCTTGGACGAAACCATCGAACGCTCGGCGATGGAACGACGAATACTTTGGGTGACTGGTTGCAAGGCTTTGAGAATGAATGGGACAAGCCAGACGAGCAACGCCCCCGCTGCCAAGACCAGTAGAACAGCACCGATCATCAACACCGCCATTGCCGAACCGAGAGGCCAGTTCTGCGCTTGCGAGAACTGCGAGGCGATCATCGAACCGATCATGTTGCCTTTGGCCCCGCCAAGCACCGTGGCAGTGACATAGTCGCCACACATCGGGATGAATGTCAGCAAAACTCCTGCCGCAATTCCAGGACCAGCCAAAGGAAGTGTGACGCCAATAAATGTAGCAATGCGCCCAGCTCCGAGGTCCTTACTGGCCTCGCGCATCCGCACATCAATACGGTCAAGAGCGACGAACAATGGCAGAATCATAAATCCTAAATAGTTATACACAATTGCTATTTGCACTGCTGTCTGTGTTTCCAAAAGTTGGATACCACGATCTCCGATAACGCCTAAATCAACAAGCCAGCGCGAGAACTCCCCGTTGGGTGCAAGCGGAATCCGCCAGGCCACGGTGCGGATGAGAAAAGATGTGAAACTCGGTACGACTACGAGAGTCAGAATTACGACTCGCCATTTTTCGCTCACTTTAAAAGCCGTGAAATAAGCAACGGGAAGCCCAATGCCTAAACAGAGCAAAGTCGCCACAATTGCAATCCGCAGAGTCGCCTTAAAGGTTTTGAAGAACGTGTCGTCAAAAACCTGTGAGTAATTAGCCGTCGTTAGTTTCCCTAAATCAACTGGCAACAAACGTGACGTGTCTTTAGTGCCAAAGGAATAAACAACGACAAAGGCAATTGGGATAATAAAGAACAGCAGGTACCAGATGATCGCTGGAATGGCGAGGACAAACTTAGGTCCTCGCCATCTCCGACGATCGTTTGTATACACCGCTGAAGTCACGCTGTATCAGGCTCCGGCTTTTGCCTTCATCTTGTTCAACATTTCCACTTGGCGATCAATCGCCGTCGTGATTTCTTGAGTGGTCATCATTGCGACCTGTGCCTCATCAAAGAAAATCATTTCGCCGCGATCAAGATCGGGGGCGATTTCAGAAATCAGTAGCGCCATATCTCTCATTCCTGTGTGATAACCGTGGTACTGAAGATCCTGGATGGAAATCTCTGGGATGCATTCCCAGTTGATCCAAGCATGAGCTGCTTCGGCGTTGGGCGCACCCGCAGCGATGCAGTAGTTGTCCATCCATAGTTCGGTCGTTGGGGTTCCTAAAGCCCACTTCCAAACAGATGGGTCACCGCCCGCTTCGATGATGCGGTAATACGCCTGACGGGCATCACCATTCCATGCCATGGACAAGGTGTATGCACCCTCGGCCAAAGCAGTACTTGGGTAACTATCAAACTTCTTGATGTGTTGTGCCAGTTCTTCGACAAGGAAGTTTTCGCAAGCATCGAGGTCGGCGACATCGGTGCCGTTCCAGTCCTTATCGTTGGCCCAGCACCAAGCGCCCCAGAGGTTTGGTCCAGTATCCAAAACCGAGCACATGCCACTGGCCTCATTCATGCAGGCGTCAAAGAAGTCTTGCCAGGTGACGAGATCTTTGGTGATCACTGAACTGTCCCACATAAAACCAGTTGTTCCCCAGTTCTTACATACCGAATAATCATTGCTTGGGTCCCACTCTTGAGCAAGGTATGCCTTATCAACATTGACCATGTTCGGAATCAGGGTTTTATCAAATTTTTGGATGAGTCCCTTTTCAATCATTTGCGGGATGTAAGGACCAGTCGGTACGACGATGTCAAAACCGCTACTGCCACCGGAGGTAGCCAACTTTGTGATGAGGTCTTCGTTGCTATTGAAATAGTCAACCTTCATCGATACTCCGATCGCACCTTCGGCTTGTTTGCCGACCAATTCGGGATCGTTGTAATCGCCCCAGGTGTACATCGCAAGGGTGCCAGTGGCGGCATTGATGACTCGGCTCCAATCGCCAGAAGCTAAGGGTGAATCACCATCAGTTGTGTCGGGACCACCATCGGTTGAAGGCGAAGAGTTGTCGTCACCGCCACAGGCGGCAACAACGATGGCTAAACCAGCCGCAGCCGTACCCATCTTGAAGATTGCCCGACGCGACAACTTCTCGCGAAAACCTTCAGGCGCCAACATTCTTAGTTGTGGTGGTGTGTGATCTTGTGTCATTGTCTTTCTCCTTATTCAGTGTTTACATTGATGGAACTTGCGGTACTTAACTTTGTTGATTTTCAGAGTCTGCCATCACAATGTCGGCTTGTCGGGCAGAGAATAAGTAGACATCATCGGCTGACCAACTGCAATAGACACTGTCGCCCAAAGCAAACCTGGCGACATGGGCACGCGGAGTGAGCACCAAGAGATCGCGCTCGCCCGAGGTCACGACATATTGCAAGACATCGCCGAAGTGTGAGACGCCAGCCACGGTTCCCGATGCCACATTGGCCATATTAGAGGGCAACTCACCCGACAGATTGATGCACTCAGGACGCACCGCCGCCAAGGCTGGCAGATCATTGGGGACATCCTCTTCGGGACGACTGGCAACAAAATTCGTGCCATCATCGGCACGAATGCCATGTTCCGTGGCAACTCCTTGCCAGAAATTATTTCTTCCAATAAAGCCAGCCACGAAGGCCGACGATGGATGCTCGTAAACCGTTTCTGGATCGCCCAGTTGCTCAATATGACCGTCGAGCATGATCGCAATACGGTCGCTCATACTCATGGCCTCTTCTTGGTCATGGGTGACGAAAACAAAGGTGATTCCAAGACGACTCTGCAACAACTTCAATTCAATCTGCATTTCTTCGCGCAGTTTTCGATCAAGCGCTCCGAGAGGTTCATCAAGCAGCAACACGCTTGGGCGATTTACCAGTGCACGTGCCACGGCCACGCGTTGCTGTTGCCCACCCGACATTTGGCGAGGCTTGCGCTCGGCCAACTTACTCATCTGCACCATGTCCAAAGCCTCAGCCACCTTGGTGGCGATGTCAGACTTTGGAACACCCTTTTGCCGCAACCCGTACGCCACATTTTCAGCCACAGTCATATGCGGGAAGAGCGCATAGTGTTGAAAAACTGTATTGACATCACGCTTATACGGCGGGATTCCCTGCACGTACTGACCGCTGATGCGAATGAACCCTGAGTCGGGTTGCTCAAAACCAGCCAACATCCGCAGAGTTGTGGTCTTGCCACAACCGCTCGGCCCGAGAAGAGAGAGAAATTCGCCTGGCTGTACTAACAGGTTCATGGAGTCCACCGCGACCATTGAGCCGAACCGCTTCGTCACACCCTCTAATTCGACTGCGCCACGATCACCGCTCACCTGTCATGCCCCACTCTCTGAATTATTTCGTCACCAATCAATGCCATCGGCAGTTCTGTCATATTGAATCCCACTATAGGACACTGAGATGCGCCCACGAACTACCCCACGGTACGGTAACAGGGCATTAACCTGAAGCACGCAGAACAAGGAGCAATCGTGAGCCGGCCTGAATCAGATGACATTGACCTTGGTGCTCTTGCACAGAGGCATCTCTGGGGTCACTTCACAAATCTTTCCAGTGTCCAGCGCGAGGGTCTGCCGATTATCCAACGTGGCCAAGGTGCCTACGTCTATGACCAAAACGGGAAGCGATATCTGGACGGATTATCGGGGCTATTCACTGTCAACATCGGTCACGGACGAGAAGAACTCGCCCGAGCGGCGGCCTCACAAAGTGAAACCCTAGGGTATTTCCCACTGTGGAGCTTTGGTCATGAACCCGGCATTCGTCTCGCTGCCAAACTTTGTGAGCTTGCCCCAGGTGATCTCAACCGCGTGTTTTTCACTACTGGTGGAGGTGACGCCTTAGAGTCGGCATGGAAGTTGGCTGTGCAGTACTACGCCGCCGTCGGCCAGCCTCTTCGCCGCAAAGTCATCAGCCGTTATTACGCCTACCACGGCACAACTTTGGGGGCGCTGAGCATCACTGGGATTCCCGCCATTCGCCAACCCTTTGAACCTTTGCTCCCGTGGGCGATCAAGGTTGCCAACACAAATCAATACCGCTGTGGATTGTGTTCTCAAAGTGCGAAGTGCACTCTTGACTGTGCCGAAGAAGTTGAACGAGCCATCATCGCCGAAGGACCTGAGACCGTAGCCATGGTCGTCATGGAACCCGTTCAAAATACAGGTGGGGCTCTCGTGCCGCCCGATGGCTATTGGAAACGAGTGCGCGAAATCTGCGACAAGTACGGCGTGCTACTGGTCTCCGACGAAGTGATTTGTGGGTTCGGCCGTCTCGGTTACTGGTTTGGTTGTCAGCGTTTTGATTACCAGCCCGACATGATCACTTTTGCCAAAGGTGTCACGAGTGGATACGCCCCGCTCGGTGGAGTCATCGTCAGCGACCGACTAGCGGCACCATTTCTCGAAGATGACACCGCAGTATTTCTTCATGGCATTACTTTTGGTGGACACCCCGTGTCCTGCGCCGTAGCCCTTGCCAATATTGACGTGATGGAAAAAGAAAACATCTTGGCCAATGTCCTGGAGAATGAGCCAATCTTCGATGAAATCATGGAACAACTCAAGGAACTGCCCTTTGTCGGTGATGTGCGCGGATGTGGCTACTTCAGAGTGCTTGAACTCGTCAAAGACAAAAAGACAAAACAGAGTTTTACCGACGAAGAATGCAATTGGCTGCTGCGCGACGAACTCTCACCACGCATTTTTGATGCTGGACTGATCTGTCGAGTTGATGATCGCGCCGACCCCGTCTTGGTCTTATCCCCTACTTTGATCTGTGGCCCGGAAGAGCTTCGATTTATCGCAGAAGTATTGACTGACGCTCTTCAGCACGCTGCTGAGGAATTTCAGAAGCGCTAACTCTCGAGGTTGGCCATGACATGCTTGATGCGCGTGTAATCCTCAAGAGCGTATGACGACAAGTCCTTACCGTAGCCCGATTGCTTGAAGCCACCATGTGGCATTTCGGCGACCATTGGAATGTGCGTGTTGATCCACACACAACCAAAGTCCAATCGTTTGGTCATGCGCATTGCCCGCCCGAAGTCCTTCGTCCAGACACTTGATGCCAATCCGTAATCGACACCATTGGCCCACTGCACAGCCTCATCTTCGCCGTTGAATTGTTGCACCGTAATCACGGGACCGAAAATTTCGGTTTGCACCATCTCATCTTGCTGACGCAAATTACTGACCACCGTCGGTGTAAAGAAATAACCTGAGGTCCCTTGGCGCACACCACCAGTGTTGACCTCAGCGTGCGATGGCAAACGATCAAAGAAACCAGCGACGCGAGTCAATTGATTGATGTTGTTCACTGGTCCAAACAAAATATCTTCTTCATCCGGCATGCCACAGCGCGTGGCTTTGGCATGCTCGGTAAGTGCCGCCACGAAATCCTTATAAATACCAGCCGAACACAACACTCGTGTCGCTGCCGTGCAATCCTGGCCGGCATTGAAGTAACCAGCCATCGCGATACCTTCGGCGGCGGCGGCTATATCGGCGTCATCAAAGACAATGACTGGTGCTTTGCCACCTAATTCCAGATGGACGCGCTTGAGACTTTTCGCCGCCGATTCAGCGACTTCCATTCCAGCGCGCACCGAGCCAGTCACACTCACCAAAGATGGTGTGTTGTGCGAGACCATGGCACGACCTGTATCTCGATCACCACAAATCACGTTCATCACACCTGCTGGCAAAAACTCGGCGCATATCTCAGCCAACAAAGTCGTGCTCACAGGAGTTGTATCACTCGGCTTCAGAACGACCGTATTTCCAGCGGCGATAGCAGGTGCAAACTTCCACACGGCCATCATCATCGGATAATTCCACGGCGCAACTTGCGCACATACGCCAATCGGTTCACGACGAATGTAACTCGTCATGTTGGGGACATACTCGCCTGCGCTTTTACCCTCAAGGTGGCGTGCCGCAGTGGCGAAGAAACGGACATGGTCGACCATCGGAGGAATTTCCTCAGAGCGTGTCATCTCAATGGGCTTTCCGCAATTCTGTGACTCCAATGCAACGAACTCTTCGGCTCGTGCCTCAATGGCGTCAGCGATTCGAAACAACGCCAGCGAACGGTCCTTTGGTGTTGAATCACGCCATGATTCAAAGGCCTGCGAAGCCGCTTTCATAGCCCGATCAACATCATCAGATGATGACAGTGGGGCTGTCGCATACTGCTCGCCCGTGGACGGATTGATTACCGGGATCGTGCGGCCATCTTGCGCATCGACATATTTTCCATCAACAAAGTTTTGGTAGGTCTGCATGGTCCCACTCTAGGTGACGAAAGAGCAGTGAGTAAATGACGGATCGTTCAGCGGGGGTCGCGCCACATCCGCCACATTGTTGGTCCGTTGGGATGATGGATTTCACCCACGACCTCAAAACCGAATCGGCGGTAATACGGGACATTGGTGTCTTTGGATGATTCCAAATAAGCGCCGACCCTTTCTTCATCAGCTTTGCTCAATATTTCATTCATCAAAGCGGCACCATAGCCATGGCCTTGCTGAACGGGGTCGGTTCCTAAAACTTCAAGGTAATAGTGCGGTTCTTGCGGATGAAGTTTCTCCATCCGACCGAGTGCCCCAAGAGCGCGAAAAATCCCGAATTTGTATGCGCGCAACGTGAGAGGAAGAGTCCTAATAATTGTCCATGGCGGAACTTTCCACTTCCCTGGTGGAGACCAAAATGCCGCCGCCTTACGATCTGGCGTCATCAACACCAGACCGTGATCCAACATGTTGCGCCCCAACATCTCAAATGCCATGGTCGCTCGTCGTTCATCAAAAGTTCCACCCATGAGATAGATGAACACGGGGTCGTCGGCAAAGGCGCGAGCCAAACTGGCGGTGATGGCTGGCAAGTCGGCAACATCTGCTTTGGCTACTTCGCTCATAGCGACACGGTACTAGGTTTAAACCATGGCGATTTCCATTAACGAACTCGATATTCCGCAGGTTGATTTTGACTTCGTTGGAAGCCAAGCAGAACGCGATCAACTGGCGAGCATTGCTCAAGACTCGTGGATCGCTAAAGGTCTCTTCGCCTACCCGATTTTCAACTATGAAGATTGCTTGGCCATTTTGCGCGATCGACGTTGGCACAGTGCCGCTGCTCTAGCGGCCATTGCGTTTGGCGTTGATGACCCGCGTCTCAGCGAAGATCGTCAGCCCTCAATTCTTTCTTCTGAAGGAGAAGTTCACACTCGACTTCGTCGTTTGGTGGCTCCATCTTTTTCGCCACGAGCCGCCGACCATCTGCGCCCATTTATGCGCGAGGTGATGAATTCGCTGATTGACCCGATCGTCGCTCAAGGGCATTGCGATCTCGCCGTTGATATCTGTGAGCATTATCCAATTCCGATTATTTGCGAACTTCTCGGTGCACCAAAATCAGACTGGCAGTTTTTTAGCCGTGTCGCTGAAGATGTTTTGCGAATCTTTGATGCGAATAACGCAAACGAGATTGACCTGATTTTAGCAGCTCAGGCAGATCTTGATGCCTACGTTCGCCAACTGATCTCCGAGCGACGAAATAGCCCCGCCGACGACCTGATTACAAGTTTGATCGCTGCTGAGGAAGCCGGCGACAAACTTAGTGAGAACGAATTGGTCTCCATGGTTGAAGCCGTGATCATTGGCG